>Ga0160433_100544_pt1 | contig 16974 bp, 15 predicted proteins | sample HID1972K_E0MG_FD_108235 | JGI IMG/M metagenome (GOLD analysis project Ga0160433, IMG submission 108235) | Enriched pill bug-associated microbial communities from UW Madison campus, WI, USA - HID1972K_E0 MG | ecosystem: Host-associated > Arthropoda: Insects > Digestive system > Unclassified ... | reverse complement strand
GAGAGATTGCCGCAGCATCTGAACGCCGCTCGCTCACGGTGCTGGTGGCCGCGCCCAGAGGGTTTTGCGCCGGTGTGGATCGCGCGATCATGATCGTCGAGCGCGCGCTCGAAAAATTCGGCGCTCCTGTCTATGTGCGCCACGAGATCGTCCACAACCGCTTCGTCGTGGACGGGTTGCGCGCGAAGGGCGCCATCTTCGTGCACGAACTCGATGAAGTGCCGGATGGACGCCCGGTCGTATTTTCAGCCCATGGCGTACCCAAGGTCGTTCCCGCCAATGCACAGGCGCGCGGTCTCGATTATCTGGATGCCACGTGTCCGCTGGTCTCCAAGGTGCATCGTCAAGCCGAGCGCCAGGTGGAGGCCGGACGGCACATTCTGTTCATCGGCCATGCCAATCATCCCGAAGTGATCGGCACCTTCGGTCAGGTGCCGGACGGCAGCATGACGCTGCTGGAGACCGAAGCCGATGCCGAAGCCTTCACGCCCGCGCCGGGACAGGCGCTGACCTTCCTGACTCAGACAACGCTTTCCGTGGATGACACCGCCGCGATCATTGCCATCCTTGAAAGGCGCTTTCCGGACATCGAGCCGCCCCGGGGCGAAGACATCTGCTACGCCACATCGAACCGGCAAGTCGCTGCCAAAGCCATCGCAGCGCGGGCGCAGGCGGTGCTGGTGATCGGCGCGCCAAACAGCTCGAATTCGATGCGCCTCGTCGAAGTCGCCGAACGTGGCGGCGCACGCGCACAATTGATCCAGACGGCGGACGAAATCGACTTCGACTGGCTGGACGGCGTAGAGACGCTGGGACTGACCGCCGGCGCGAGCGCACCTGAAGTTCTGGTGCGCGGCGTGATCGATCGGCTGGCGGCGCATTTCGACGTGACGGAAGAGGAAATCCGCACGACCAGCGAAAGCATCACCTTCAAGCTGCCGCGCGGCCTGGCATCGGCCTGAGCACATGGCAGTCTACACCCAGGTTCCCGCCGAAACGCTTGCTGCCTTTCTGGAGCGCTACGATGTCGGCACGCTGCTCGCCGCCAAAGGCATCGCCGAGGGCGTGGAGAACAGCAATTATCTCGTCGATACGACCGGCGCGGACGGGAATGGCGCGCGTTTCATCCTCACGCTTTACGAAAAGCGCGTGAATGTCGACGATCTGCCCTTTTTTATGGACCTGCTCGATCATGTCGGTAGCCGGGGATGTCCGGTGCCGCGCTTCATTCATGATCGTACGGGGCAGGCCCTCCAATCCCTGTGCGATCGGCCGGCAGCGCTCATCGAGTTTCTGAGCGGCGTCTCCGTCACCCGGCCAACGCCTGCACAAGCGCGTTCGGCCGGCGCGGCACTCGGTCAGTTCCATCGGGCGGCGGACGGTTTCGCTGGCGAACGCCCCAATACCCTTGGCCCGGAAGGCTGGCACCGGCTGGCGGACGATTGCGGCGCCGGGCTCGAGAGCATCCAGCCGGGCCTCGAACAACGGGTGCGCGCGGAGCTGGATTTCATCGACGCACACTGGCCGACAGGGCTGGAACGGGGCGTGATCCATGCCGACCTCTTCCCGGACAATGTCCTGATGCGCGGCGATGAGGTGGGTGGCCTTATCGACTTCTATTTCAGCTGCACCGACATCCGGGCTTATGATCTGGCAATCATGCATGGCGCCTGGTGCTTCTCGCCCGATGGCGCCACCTTCGATGCCGAAGTCGCCCGCGCCTTGATGGAGGGCTATGTCCGCAGGCATGGCCTCTCCCCTGGGGAGTATGAAGCATTGCCTGTGCTGGCCCGTGGCGGGGCGCTGCGTTTCCTGCTGACGCGCGCTTACGACTGGATCAACACGCCGCCCACCGCCCTCGTGACGCGCAAGGACCCGCTGGCCTATTTGCGGCGGCTTGAGAGCTATAGCGTTGAAAATACGACTGTATTGTTCGGGCCCGCGCCGTGAGCGGTATCGTCCATCTCTTCACCGACGGTGCCTGCAAGGGCAATCCCGGCCCCGGAGGCTGGGGCGTGGTGCTCCGCTTCAATGGCCATGAGAAGGAACTCTCGGGCAGCGAGGCGCACACCACCAACAACCGCATGGAACTGATGGCCGCGATCGAGGGGCTGAGAGCCCTCAGGCGGCCTTGCACTGTCATTCTCTCCACCGACAGCAATTATGTGAAGGATGGCATCACCCGGTGGATCCATGGATGGCAGCGAAATGGCTGGCGCACTGCCGACAGGAAGCCGGTCAAGAATGCCGATCTATGGCAGGATCTGTTGTTGGCAGCCGACGCTCACAAGATCGACTGGCAATGGGTCAAGGGCCATGCCGGCCATCCCGAGAATGAACGCGCTGACCGACTAGCCAGCGCCGCCGCCGACGCGGCAAAGGTGAGTGCGGTGCTCTGATTGAAGCACAGGTTGCAGCCGAGCCAGAGCGCTATGGTGCAATGAGCGCCGTTCCATAGCGGGACTCTTATGGAGGAATCGCCCCTTCCATTGCGTCGCACGGTTCGCCGATTTCAGGAACGACCACGCGCAGCCGCGCGTTTGATGCCTGAAAGGAGTCGAGAATGGAACGTGAGATCCACAAGAATACCGAGGAAGCTCGGGCGGGCTCGACGCCGCATATCGTCCGCTATGTGCTCAGCATATCGCTTGTGCTGGCACTGATCGTCATGGCAGTTCTATTGCTCTGGGGATCGACGCAGAGCTGAGATAGCCGGGACTTCCGATCTCGACCGGAAGTCCTGGTTTTCAACCGTCGCGGCGCCCCAGAAGGCGCAGGCGTAGAGCATTGAGTTTGATGAACCCGGCGGCGTCCCGCTGGTCATAAGCGCCAGCATCGTCTTCGAAAGTGACGACCTTCTCGCTGTACAGCGAATTAGGCGATTTGCGCCCCACGACGATGCAGCTACCCTTGTAGAGCTTGAGGCGAACCGTGCCGGAGACTTTCTGCTGGCTGTGGTCGATCGCGGCCTGCAGCATCTCGCGCTCGGGAGAGAACCAGAAGCCGTTATAAACCAGTTCGGCATAGCGCGGTGCGAGTTCGTCCTTGAGGTGGGCCGCGCCGCGATCGAGCGTGAGCTGCTCTATGCCGCGATGAGCGAGCGCATAGATCGTCCCGCCAGGCGTCTCGTACATGCCGCGCGATTTCATGCCCACGAAGCGGTTCTCGACGAGATCGAGCCGGCCGATGCCATGCTTGCGGCCCAGTTCATTGAGCGATTCCAGCAGCGTTGCCGGGCTCATTGCCGCGCCGTTTAGCGCCGTGCCATCGCCCTTCTCGAAATCGATGGTGATATATTCCGGCTGGTCCGGCGCATCCTCGGGATTGACGGTGCGCGAATAGACGTAGTCCGGCACTTCTTCCCACGGATCTTCCAGCACCTTCCCTTCGGACGATGTGTGGAGCATGTTCGCATCGGTGGAGAAAGGCGCCTCTCCCCGCTTGTCCTTGGGCACGGCAATCTGGTGCTGCTCGGCCCATTCGATGAGCTTCGTGCGCGAGGTCAGATCCCACTCGCGCCAGGGCGCGATCACCTTGATGTCCGGCTGCAAGGCATAATAGCCAAGTTCGAAGCGGACCTGATCGTTGCCCTTGCCGGTCGCGCCGTGAGACACCGCGTCGGCGCCGACCATCTTGGCGATCTCGATCTGGCGCTTGGCGATGAGGGGCCGTGCGATGGACGTGCCGAGCAGATAAAGCCCCTCGTAAAGGGCATTGGCGCGCATCACGGGGAAGACATAATCCCGCACGAATTCCTCGCGCAGATCATCGATGAAGATATGCTCTTCCTTGACGCCGGCCTGCCGCGCCTTCTGTCGCGCGGGCTCCAGTTCCTCGCCCTGCCCCAGATCGGCCGTGAACGTCACGACCTCGCAGCCATAGTTGATCTGCAGCCATTTGAGGATCACGCTGGTATCGAGGCCACCGGAATAGGCGAGGACAACGCGCTTGATCGTGTCGGACATGGCGACAGGGTCTTTCAGGCTGAGAGTGATGACGATTTGGTCGGCCGCCTATCAGCGTCGCCCGTAACACGCAACCTTGAGAAGGATCGCCCTCCCCGGCGGATCACCCCATGGCGCGATAGCGCGCTTCCGCTTCCACCATGTAATCGCGGGTCAACGGCAGCGTGTGCCGGTTGCGCGCATATTGCAGCTGATAGATCGTCTGGCTGCCATAGAGGAAGCCGGACGCGGCCGCCGCGAGATAGAAGGTCCACATGCGGAAGAAGCGCTCGTCATACAGCGCGACGATCTGGTCCCGCGCGGCAAGAACGCGCTGATACCAATGCGTGAGCGTGTAGTAATAATGAAGCCGCAGCACCTCGACATCCGCCAGCAGCAGCCTGTTGGGCTCGCTGCCCTCCATGATCTCCGACAGAGACGGCGCGTAGCCGCCGGGGAAGATATATTTGCGCATGAAGCCATCCGTGGAGGATGGGCCATTGAGCCGGCCGATCGTGTGCAGCAACATCACGCCATCGGTCTTGAGCAGATTGTGGCAGGTCCGGAAAAACTCGCGATAATGGCGTGCGCCGACATGCTCGAACATGCCGACCGAGACGATGCGGTCGAACGTGCCCCGCACGTCGCGATAGTCGGTCAGCTCGAAGGTTACGCGGTCCGCCACGCCGGCTTCCTGCGCGCGGCGGCGGGCGACCTTCAATTGCTCCTCGGACAGCGTGACGCCGAGCACGTCCACATCCGCCACACGGTTGAGATACAGCGCCATGCCGCCCCAGCCGCAGCCGATATCCAGCACGCGCTGGCCCGGCTTCAGGGCCAGCTTGGCGGCGATGTGGGCCTTCTTGTCGATCTGCGCCTGCTCGAGGCTGACCGTGTCGGGATCAGTGAAATAGCCGCAGCTATATTGCCGGTCCTTGTCGAGGAAGAGATCGTACAGCGTGTCCGAGAGATCGTAATGATGGGCGACGTTGGCCTTCGAGCGATCCCGCTTGTTATAACTGTCGCGCCAATGCTTCACGCGCTCGCCGAGCCAATGGAACAGGCCGGGCTTCTCCAGCGACCTGCCGCTCTCCAGCGGCGCATTGGCCGAAACCAGCATGATGAGGTTCCAGATGCTGCCCTGCTCAATGACCATGCGGCCATCCATGAAGGACTCGGCCGCGCCCAGCGCCGGATTGGTCACGATGGCCCGAGCCGCGGCATCGTCGGTAAAGGAGATGGCGACATCGGGCCATCCTTCGACCGGCGTACCGATGGTCTGCTGCGACCCATCGGCATATTTTATCCTAAGTGTGCCTTGGGTGATGAGCTTGCCGAGAAGGCGGTCCAATATCCTCATGGGAACGAGCTTATAGCGCGGAGAAAAAGTGGGTCATCCCAATTTTTGAAGCGATGGCCTGCTCGATGAGCCCGGCAGCTTCTGTCCGCACGCCTATCTGCTATCGCACGCCGACGTCATTCGGGAGAAGCCACAGATGAACACGCGCACCTTTCACAGCTACCGGCCGACCGAAGGACATCGGCTTGCCCATGATCCGCTCAACGCCATCGTCGCCCCGCGGCCGATCGGCTGGATCGGCACCAAAAGCACCGCAGGCGTGCCCAATCTCGCGCCCTATAGCTTCTTCAATGTGTTCGCCTATCGTCCGCCCATCATAGGCTTCTCATCAGGGGGCGAGAAGGACAGCCTCATCAATGCGCGCGAAACGGGCGTGTTCACCTGGAATCTGGTAAATCGTGCGCTCGCCGAGGCCATGAACATAAGCTCGAGCAATGTAGCGAGCGATGTCGACGAATTCGCTCTGGCTGGGCTGGAGAGCCTGCCGTCGATAGAGATCGCCGCGCCGCGGGTGGCGGCCAGCCCTGTCCAGTTCGAATGCCGCGTAACCCAGATCCTTCCGCTCAAGGGCGTCTCGGGTGACGCCAGCGGGTACACGATCGTTTTTGGTGAGGTGGTGCACATCCATATCGATCCCGAGCATCTGATGGAGGGGGTTTACCGCACCGTCAGTCCCCTGCCGATCGCGCGCGGTGGTGGGCTGGCCGACTATTTCGAGATCGGGGAAGATGCGCTGTTCCAGATGACGCGGCCGGGCTGACCGCCCTTCAACCATATGCTCGGAGAAAGAACACCAGCGTAGTGCCGCCCGTAACGAACAGCGTCCACCAGCGCACGATCGTGCCGTTCAGGCGCTTCCCCACATGCGCGCCAAGCCAGCCGCCGATGATGCTGCCAATCAGCATCGGAACGCAGGTGCGCCAATCGACGAAGCCAAATGCCGAAAAGACGAACAGGGCGGCGAGATTGGCGACCATGAGCATGAACGTGCGCATGGCGAAAATCTCTCGCGGCGCGATGCCCGCCAGCAAGCCATAGGTTGCCGTCGCGATGAGGCCGGCGCCGCCGCCAAAATAGCCCCCATAGATGCCCAACAGCGCTTGTGCGCCGAAGAGCGTCCGGCGACCGATGGAGACCCGCGCGTGCAGCCAGGCGCTCGCGGAGGCCCCGAAAGCGATCACCACAAAGGCAAGGAGCAGCAGCCAGGGAATGATGATGTCGAAGGCATCCATTGGCGTGAGGACCAGCAGCAGGCTGCCCAGCAGAGCGGTCACGAAGGTGATCAGCAGCAACAGGCGCCAGCTTACCCCACCAACCGGGCCCAGCTCGTCCCGAAAGGTCCAACTGCTCGCGGCGGCGCCGGGGAGCAGCGCGACATTGGAGGTGGCATTGGCGATATTTGCCGGCACGCCGAGCGCAATCAGCGCAGGCAGGGTCGCGAACGTGCCGCCGCCTGCCAGGGCGTTCATCGCTCCGCCGAGCAATCCGGCGCCGACAGCGAAAGCAAGGGAAGCGACGTCCGGCACGCTACGGCCTTAGCGCCTGAGGAAGCGTTGTCGAGCAATCCGACGGACAGGCGCCGGAAGGCGGCTTCCTATCAGCCGAGCGCCGCCTGCTTCTCGGCGGCAAGGCGATCCAGCTCGGCGCGGCTCTTCTTCTCGCTCGCGGACTTGAGCTGCCCGCAAGCAGCCATGATGTCCCTACCGCGCGGCGTCCGCACCGGCGCGGAAATCCCGCCCTCGAAAACGATATCCGAAAAGCGCTTGATTCGCTGGGGCGTGGAGCATTCATAAGCCGCGCCGGGCCAGGGATTGAACGGGATGAGGTTCACCTTAGCCGGCAGCCGGTACTGGCGGAGGAGGCGAACCAGCTCGCGCGCATCCTCATCGCTGTCATTCTTGTCCTTCAGCATCACATATTCGAACGTGATGCGCCGGGCATTATTGGCCCCTGGATAATCGGCACACGCCTGGAGCAATTCCTCCAGCCCATATTTGCGATTGAGCGGCACGATCTCATCGCGGACATCCTTCGTGACCGCATGCAGCGAGACGGCGAGATTGACGCCAATCTCCTCGCCCGCCCGCGCCATCATCGGCACGACGCCGCTGGTCGAAAGCGTGATGCGCCGCTTGGAGAGGGCAAGGCCGTCCCCATCCATCACCACTTTGAGCGCATCGCGCACATTCTCGAAATTGTAGAGCGGCTCGCCCATGCCCATCATGACGATATTGGTCAGCAGGCGTCCGTCGGTGGTGTAGCGCGGCGAATCGTCTTCATCCTCATCGGCATCACCGATGTCCGCCCCGGAAAAGTTCATATTGCCGCGCGGCCACTCGCCCAAGGCATCGCGCGCCAGCATCACCTGCCCCACGATCTCGCCCGGCGTCAGATTGCGCACAAGCCGCATGGTGCCAGTGTGGCAGAAGCGGCAATTGAGCGTACAGCCGACCTGGCTTGAGACGCAGAGCGTGCCGCGGTCCGCGTCAGGAATGAACACCATTTCATAGTCCTGTCCGTCGTCCGAACGGAGCAGCCATTTGCGCGTGCCATCTGAGGATAACTGCGCCTCCACGACATTCGGACGGCCAACGACGAAGCGCTCCGCAAGCCAGCCGCGCATCGGCTTGGCGAGATCGGTCATCCGCTCGAAGTCCGTTTCCCCGCGATGATAGAGCCAATGGAAGAGCTGCTTGGCACGGAGCTTTGCCTGGCGCTCTTCCAGCCCCGCCGCGCTCAGTTCAGCCTTGATCTGCGCGCGCGCGAGACCCACCAGGTCAGCCCGCCCGTCCTCTCGCGGCGTGATCGTGCGCGGTACGGGTACGGGATCGACATGGCCGGGGATCGGCATGAGGGACGTGGCAACTTGTGGCATGGGCGCGCATATAAGGAAAAGCTGGAGGATTTGAAAGGCGCACACGAACTTGCTGCGACGACAGGCCGTGCGACGCCCCGCGATTTCATCGACAGCCGACCACGGCCGATCGCAGAAAGCCGATTGTGTCTCGACCCTGTCGCCGCAGGTTCAGCCAAGAGCATTGAAGAACCGTCATCTTTCAACGGCCAGGGAGCCCTTTCATGAAGTCCTTCAAAATCCTCTTCCCTCTTGCATTCGCAGCGCTGGGCATTGCCACCCCCGCACTGGCCGACGACCGCAAGCCGACCGCCGATGAAGCCCGCGCGATCACCGCAGCGCTTGAGAAAGCGGGCTTTTCCGGCTGGGAAGAGATCGAATTCGACCGGGACGACAATCGCTGGGAAGTCGATGACGCGCGCGACAGGGAGGGGCGTGTTTGGGATCTCCATCTAGCGCCCAAAACCTACACGATAACCCACCGCGACCGCGAAGACTGAAGCAGCGACAGCGGAACGGGGCGGATCACGTCCGCCCCGATTCTCCGGGACTATCGCGTTCCGGCGAACCTCATCTACTTGGCTTGGCACAGCCCAGCGCGGCGGCGTCGATCGCGGTCGCAGCGCCCCGAAGGTCGTATCGATCAGTGAAGCGGCCTCCCGATCTTGCCTGACCTGAAATACTCATCACTCCGCCGGACCGCATCGCCGCGAGGATGGCGGCGTCCGCTTGCTTGTCCGCCGCCCAGACATCCGCTTCACCGCCCGTGAGCGTGAAGCGCCGGTTTCCGATCGCGATCATCGCTGTAGCCCCGTTCGCCAATTGGTGGCTGAGGCGAAAGCTGACCTGTCCCCGCAATCCCTGTCGCGGCCAGTAGCCTACCGAGGCAAATGGCCTCCATGGCGAACGCTCCCAGCCGCCTGCGAGTGGCTGGGCGATGGCGAAACAGCGCTCCTGCTCCGCATCACGGAACGCGCCCCAGCGCTGGAAGACGCCGAGGACGTCACGCGCGTCCGCCCCCGCTGGGAAAATAAGGAGAATGGCGAACAGCAGGATACGGATACGGATCCGGACGGGATGAGGCGGCGTCATCGTCGATGACAAAGCGCAAAGCGCTCGGGTGAGCAAGTGCGCCAGGACAACAGAGCATCGGTTTTTTCGCTCATCTCTTGCCCCTCCCGGCAATTTCGATAAGGAAAGAGGCTCCGCGAGCGGACTCCTCGCTTCGACTCCATCAACCAGATCAAAGAAACGGACACCAGAGGGATGAAGGCCACTATCGAACGTGCGACGCTCCTGAGGAGCCTCGGCCATGTCCAATCGGTCGTGGAGCGGCGCAACACGATTCCGATCCTCTCCAATGTCCTGATCGACGCGACGGGCGACGGCGCCATCAAGCTCATGGCCACGGATCTCGACCTCCAGATCGTGGAGAATGTGCAGGCGCAGGTGGAAATGCCGGGCGCGACCACGGTTTCCGCCCACACGCTGTTCGATATCGCCCGCAAACTGCCGGATGGCAGCCAGGTGCGACTGGAAGCGGCCGAGGGCAAGATGCTGGTGCAGGCCGGGCGCGCCCGCTTCAACCTGCAGACGCTGCCCCGCGACGACTTCCCGATCATTGCCGAAGGCGCGCTGCCCACAAGCTTTGAACTGCCGGCGGCGGCGCTCATCCAGATCATCGACAAGACGCGCTTCGCCATTTCCACGGAAGAGACGCGCTATTATCTGAACGGCATCTTCCTGCACGTGGCGGACGATCCCGCGCCCGTGCTCAAGGCCGCCGCGACCGATGGCCACCGGCTGGCTCGCGTCACGATCCCCCGGCCCGACGGTGCGGAAGGCATGCCGGATATCATCGTGCCGCGTAAATGCATCGCCGAACTGCGCAAGCTGCTCGACGAGGTCGACGGCAGCGTGCGGATCGACCTTTCGCCCACGAAGATTCGCTTCGATCTTGGCAATGCGGTGCTGACCAGCAAGCTGATCGACGGCACTTTCCCCGACTACAGCCGCGTGATTCCCACCGGAAACGACAAGCTGCTCAAGATCGATCCGCGAAGCTTCGAAGAAGGCGTTGACCGCGTGGCGACCATCGCCACGGAGAAGACCCGCGCGGTGAAGATGGCGCTGGAGAAGGACAAGATCACCCTTTCCGTGACCAGCCCGGAGAACGGCACCGCTGCTGAAGAAGTGCCCGGCGACTACGCCGCCGCACCCATCGAGATCGGTTTCAACGCTCGCTATCTGCTGGACATTCTGGGTCAGGTCGAAGGGGATTTGGTAGAGGTGCATCTGGCCGACGCGTCTGCTCCGACCCTCATTCGGGAAGATGACAAGGCAGCGGCGCTTTACGTGCTGATGCCGATGCGGGTGTGACCGGGAGCCAGTCCGCCAATGTCATTTATCGGTCCGCTCGCCCCGATAAACGCGAGGCCGTCATCGCGCTCTGGGAGGCCTGCGGGCTAACGCGCCCCTGGAACGACTCGGTCGCGGATTTCGACCTTGCGCTAAGCTCGCCTGCCTCGACCGTCCTCGTCGCGGACTCGGGCACCAGCATTCTGGGCACGGCCATGATCGGCCATGATGGTCATCGCGGCGGCCTATATTATCTCGCCGTCGCTCCCGATCACCAACGCCGTGGCATCGGCCGCGCACTGGTGGCGACCGCGGAGGACTGGCTGCGGACGCGCAGCGTACCCAAGCTCAACCTCCTGGTGCGGCACGAGAACAGCGCCGTGTCAGGCTTCTACGCAGCGCTCGGCTACACCGACCAGCATTGCCTCTCGCTCGGCAAGCGGCTGGACGGCTGAGCGCCTTTACGTCCGACTGGCGCTCACCATGTCATCGATCCGTACGAACTTCTCGCGCGGCGAGCCGGAACGGGCGCGCTCGACCTCGACGCGGTCGATGTTACGCCAGTCGCGAAAGGTCACGATTTCCAGCCCCCGCTCCGCGATCAATGCGTCCAGTCCAGCACGGCCCGGCTTGTCGCCGGGTTCGGGCAGATCGGTCGAGATCGCTTCGGCGATCATGAAACCATCAGGCTTGTTTGTACCGATCGTGCCGGTAGGCCCACGCCGCGCCCAACCTACGCAATAAAGCCCCGGCCGGATGCGCCCTTCCTCATTGGCGAAACGCCCACGCGCTTCATCATAGGGCACTTCGGGGATGACCGGGGTGCTGTAGCCGATGCAACTGATGACGAGCCCGGCTGGCACGGCAAAGGTCTCGCCCGTGCCGACGGCATCGCCATGGTCATCGAGTCGGGTGCGCTCCACGATCAATTGATCGACCTGGCCCTCGCCTTCGATCCGAACGGTCTGCACGAAGAAATCGAAGCGCACGGGAACAGCTTTCTCAGCGCTTGGCCGCGCATACTCCCGCAACAAAGCGAGCGACTTGCGTTGGCCCGGCTCCAGGCGCCCATCGACGTCCAGCGGCGGAAGATCGGCCGGATCAACGTGAACCGACGCCTGCTCCAGCCGCCCGAGCTCGCCGAGTTCCTTGGATGTCATGGCGATCTGCGCGGGCCCCCGCCGTCCCAATATGCTGATCGAGCGAGGCCGCGCACGCGTCAGCACGGCATGAGCATGAGCGACGATGTCGCTGTCCTCAAGCTCATGCGCAGACTTTGCAAGAATGCGCGCGCAATCGAGTGCGACATTGCCATTGCCGATGACGAGGACGTCGCGGCCATCGATCTGCGGATCAAGATCGGCATGGTCGGGATGGCCATTATACCACCCAACGAACGCGGCGCTGCCGATCACGCCCGGCAAATCATCACCGGGCACGCCGAGCCGCCGGTCAGCCGGCGCGCCAGTCGCCAGCACGACGGCATCGTAAAGCGTCTGCAATTCGGGCACCGACACATCCCGGCCAATCGCGAGATTGCCTACGAAGCGAACATTGTCGGTGAGCGCGACTGCTTCATAGCGACGCGCGACCGCCTTGATGGACTGATGGTCCGGCGCGACTCCGGAACGGATAAGGCCGAACGGCACCGGAAGCCGGTCCAATATGTCGATACAGACCCCGTCGCCGAACTGCTTCTGGCATGCCTCGGCGGTATAATAGCCGGCTGGACCGGACCCGATGATCGCAATGTGGCGCATGACGGCCTCTCCTGTGGGCTGGCACTGCCCACCGACAGCCTAACCACGACCGCGCGCGACGCAAGTGTTCTGCCAGCTACGCGCAAACCTTGGGGCAAGCGGGGGCTGCGATTGCCCCTGCCTCGCAGGATGGCACTATAACCATCGCCCTTATCGATCGCCGTTCCCGCCAGGCATGAAAAAGGGACGGACTGTTGCCAGCCCGCCCCTTTCATTCACCAATCCGGACTTTAGTGTCAGTTCGCTTGAGGCGCGGCGGCCGAGGCGTCTTCCGGCAGACCGCCGAGCTGGCTGATCAACTGGGTATAGGCATCCAGATAAGCCAGAACGATCACCTGACCGATCGCGGTATTCTGGTAGCCGCCACCAGCCGCGCCGGCAAAGCCGCCCCACCAGCCGGCACCGCCGCCGGCGCCCAAGCTGAGATCGGACTTGCGGGCATAGCCCTCGGTCAGCGCCTCTTCCACGGTGGTGCGGGCATTGACGATGGAGAGCGTGACATTGGCCTCGCTCTTTTTGATGTTGATGCCCCCGGCAAGGGCGCCGAACGTGCTGCGACCGAGGAACCCGCCGAGCACGCCGCCCAGCGCATTGCCGCCGCTGTTCTTGTTCGACGTCACGATATCCGGCTGGAGGAAATAATCCGCGGCCTTGACCTGGCCACCGCCCAGATTGCTGCCGGCCTGCAATTCGCCCTGATCGGCCAAAGCGCGCTCCATGGCGCGGTTCTGCATCGAGCGACCGCGATTGACGAGCGTGAAGCAACCGGACTGCTGAACGAAAATGCGCAGGATCGCTTCCGGGCTGCCGAGGCTCAGTTCACGCCACCACTGCGAATCGGGCTCCACGATCGCGACCGTGCCCAAATTCTTGGTGCAGCGCGGAATGTCCCGCGTGCCCTGCTCCTGCGCCTTGCGGCCGGATGACTGCGCCATCGCCGGCTGAACCGCCACGGCGAGCGCGCTCACGGCGAGCGTGAGCTTGACCAATCCCTTCATTATTTTACCTCACCCCATTGATGTGGACCGACGCCCCGTCTGGCCCAGACGCTACTTTATCACAGCGGAAAGTAGGCACAAGCTTGGCGTCGCTCGTCATTCCTCATGTCATCGGACGGTGCGGCCTGTCTTGTATGGAATGGACGGGGGGGACCTGACAACAGGGTCTATGCCGGAATCATTCCGACTGCTATCGGCGCGGAATGACTGAACTGGCGCATATCCGCAATTTCTCGATCATCGCACATATCGACCATGGCAAGTCGACGCTGGCGGACCGGCTCATCCAGCGGACGGGCGGGCTCACCGACCGCGAGATGACGAGCCAAGTCCTTGATAACATGGACATTGAGAAGGAACGCGGGATCACCATCAAGGCGCAGACCGTGCGCCTCGACTATACCGCCAAGGATGGGCAGACCTACAAGCTCAACCTCATGGATACGCCGGGCCATGTGGACTTCGCCTATGAAGTCTCCCGCAGCCTCGCCGCGTGCGAGGGCGCGCTGCTGGTGGTGGACGCGGCGCAGGGCGTGGAAGCGCAGACGCTGGCGAACGTGTACCAGAGCATCGAGCATGACCATGAGATCGTGGCCGTCATCAACAAGATCGACCTGCCCGCCGCCGAGCCGGAGAAGGTGAAGGCCGAGATCGAGGACGTGATCGGCCTGGACGCCAGCGAAGCGGTGCTCGCCAGCGCCAAATCCGGCATCGGCATCGACGACATTCTCGAAGCCATCGTCACCAAGATCCCGCCGCCCAAGGGCGACCGCGACGCGCCGCTCGAAGCGATGCTCGTCGACTCATGGTACGACCCCTATCTGGGCGTCGTCATCCTTGTGCGCGTGATGAACGGGGTGCTCAAGAAGGGCCAGCAGATCAAGTTCATGATCGGCGGCACCGAGCATCTGGTGGACCGCGTGGGTTGCTTCCGCCCCAAGATCGAGCAACTGGCCGAACTCGGCCCCGGCGAGATCGGCTTCATCACCGCGCAGATCAAGGACATCACCGAAACGCGCGTGGGCGACACCATCACGACGGTGAAGAACGGCGCGGCCAAAGCCCTCCCCGGCTTCAAGGAAGTGCAATCGGTCGTGTTCTGCGGGCTCTTCCCGGTGGACGCCAACGACTTCGAGAAGCTGCGCGACAGCATCTCCAAACTGCGGCTCAACGATGCGAGCTTCAGCTTCGAGATGGAAACGAGCGCCGCGCTCGGCTTCGGCTTCCGCTGCGGGTTCCTGGGCCTGTTGCATCTGGAAATCATCCAGGAGCGGCTCACCCGCGAATATGATCTGGACCTCATCACCACCGCCCCCAGCGTGGTCTATGAAATCCACATGACCGACGGCAGCACAACGGCCCTGCACAACCCGGCCGACATGCCCGACCCGGTGAAGATCGACTTCATCGAGGAGCCGTGGATCGAAGCGGTCATCTATGTGCCGGACGAACATCTGGGCGCGATCCTCAAGCTCTGCCAGGACCGGCGCGGCATCCAGAAGAACCTCACTTATGTCGGCGGGCGCGCGCAAGTGACGTATGAACTGCCGCTCAACGAAGTGGTGTTCGACTTCTACGACCGCCTCAAATCCATCTCGCGCGGCTATGCGAGCTTCGATTATCACCAGATCGGCCTGCGCGAGGGCGACCTCGTCAAGATGAACATCCTCGTCAACAACGAGCCGGTGGACGCGCTCAGCATGATCGTGCACCGCAGCGCCGCCGAGGCGCGCGGGCGGCACATGTGCGAGCGCCTGAAAGACCTGATCCCGCGCCACCTCTTCAAGATCCCGATCCAGGCCGCGATCGGCGCCAAGGTGATCGCCCGCGAGACCATCGCCGCGCTGCGCAAGGACGTGACCGCGAAATGCTATGGCGGCGACATCTCCCGCAAGAAGAAGCTGCTGGAGAAGCAGAAAGAGGGCAAGAAGCGGATGCGCGAATATGGCTCCGTGCAGATCCCGCAGGAAGCCTTCATCGCCGCGCTGCGCATGGGCGACGAGAATTGAGCGCGACCGGCGACGAGGATTATATATTCGACGAGGAGAGCGGCGAGTGGCTGCCGGCCTCCGAAGTGGCGGCGAAGACGGCCGCCGGTCGCGCGGCAGAGGGCGGCGCGGTGGACGTGCGCGATGCGGTGGGCAATCTGCTGGCCGATGGCGACCAGGTGACGCTCATCAAGGACCTGACCGTGAAAGGCGCCGGCCAGACGCTGAAGCGCGGCACGCTCATCAAATCGATCCGCCTGACCGGCGACCCGCAGGAAATCGACTGCCGCTATGAGGGGATCAAGGGGCTGGTGCTGCGGGCGGAGTTTGTGAAGAAGCGGTGAGGGGTGAATGGCTACTTATCGTAATTTACTGTCGTTTAAGATGTCTCGCGATTTCGAACGCGGAAAGTTTTCTGTTAATGCTTCAACGTTTGCCCCTCATAGTTTAGAACTAACTTGAAGAAGTGATTTCTGCCGGAGGCGCACATTTAGCCTTCGAGACGTGAAGTTCTATCTGGTTTGACGCAGTTTCTGACGTGATAGGAACTCAAGGGCGATTAAATAGGCTAAACCAGTTATCTGGGCGCTTTGAACATAGTCATGAGCGTAAACCGGTTCAGGCATTACATCACCTCAGTCGACAAAAAATTATTCAATCCGTCGTCTAAACAGCTAAAAGATGTCAAGGCTCCAACACTGTCTACCACCTTAACCTGATTAAAAAGCACAGCGATATCGTGTCCATTGTATGTTATGAAAACTTCTTCATCATGCAGCCCGGGCGGAAATGAACTGGCCATCGGATTTCTTTTTGAACCAAAAGCGAACCTGTACCCGTCAATTTGAACGAGAGAAATTTTCTTATCCGTTCTCACAACATTTTTTTTGGCTAATTCCACGTACTCTTTCCACCGTTTAGCATTTATAACCTGCACCTTTGTAGAGGCCTCACATAAAGAAGCAAAATGTTCTGTAATGCCACTATTATGGTCTTTGTTCTTCACGAGATAAGTCTCTCTCATTAAAAATAGTACAATCACAACTGCAGCTAACGCTATAACTATCGATAATCGCATTACTCTCATTTTATTTGCCATAACGTTAGCCTATGAAGTCAGCTTGGCGAACTGCCGCCACGTGCCGCGAGTTGCCTATATTGGTCCGCCGTTGGAGACTCGGCCCTCACCACCTCCCCGCGTGAAACGAAAGCGCGGTCCCGCTGGCCGCTGAGCCGAAAAAGTTGAAGGTTTCCTGCGTAATTTTGGATGCAACGGAATTAGTTGGCATGATTTGAAACCTCCTGCAGCTTTCTCCGCCTGCGGCGAGCTAGGAGCGCAAGCCCCCCCCGATAACAAACGCTATGACGAAATTTCGAATGAAAATGCGAGTTGGGCGCCTAGATCGACTAATATCCGACCACATTTTCAGGTGGTGGAGTTGCTTTTTCTCATCAAGGACGATCCCATTTTTGTCGTAGGCACTTATTATCGTCCAAATGCCTTCGTAATCAAATAATGTTACCTTGAGATACAGCGGGAATCGCTCGCGAGGTAGGCAATCTGTGTCTCTTGAACGCGGGGGAGCGGCCTCACAACTTATTCTCCGAGCGCCTTGAGGTGTTTTTATTTGCATCCACCGCCCCCGGATTCCTATGTCGTCCACCACACCTTCGCGTACAAAGCGCGGAGCTGATAGAGCGATTTCATGCAT
>Ga0160433_100543_pt1 | contig 17000 bp, 18 predicted proteins | sample HID1972K_E0MG_FD_108235 | JGI IMG/M metagenome (GOLD analysis project Ga0160433, IMG submission 108235) | Enriched pill bug-associated microbial communities from UW Madison campus, WI, USA - HID1972K_E0 MG | ecosystem: Host-associated > Arthropoda: Insects > Digestive system > Unclassified ... | reverse complement strand
TTGGGTGTTCGGCCAAGGCGCCGCGACGAGTCATAGCAGGGCTATGGCGAGGAGTGGCAACGCCGGCCGGGCGCCCAAGACGCCGCCAAAAGTGAACAGCTTATTTCCGAGACAGGACACTAGGATGCCGGGAGCACCCACTGATACGCAAAAAAAAGCCCCAACTCTCACGAGCCAGGGCTTTTTGATGCCGCTACAACGGATCAGCCGTTGAACACGTCATCCACGCTTTTCAGCGGATAATGCTTTGGATACGGCAGGGTCGCCACGCCAGTCTCGATGGCGGCCTTGGCCACGGCATCGGAGACCAGGGTGATCAGGCGGGCATCCATCGGCTTTGGAATGATGTACTCACGACCGAACTCCAGCGCGTCTACGCCATAGGCATCGCAGACTTCCTTGGGCACCGGCAGCTTGGCCAGGTCTTTCAGGGCGTTGGCGGCGGCGATCTTCATTTCTTCGTTGATGCGTTTGGCACGTACGTCCAGGGCACCGCGGAAGATGAATGGGAAGCCCAGTACGTTGTTGACCTGGTTCGGGTAGTCGGAGCGACCGGTGGCCATGATTACGTCGCTGCGGGTAGCGTGCGCCAGCTCCGGGGAGATTTCCGGGTCTGGGTTGGAGCAGGCGAAGACGATCGGGTTCGGTGCCATCGACTTCAGGCCTTCTGCGCTCAGCAGGTTCGGACCGGACAAGCCGACGAATACGTCTGCGCCATCCAGGGCATCGGCCAGGGTGCGCTTGTCGGTGGCGTGGGCGAACACGGCCTTGTATTGGTTCAGGTCGTCCCGGCCTGCATGGATCACGCCGTTACGGTCGATCATGAAGATGTTTTCGACCTTGGCGCCCATGCTGACCAGCAGCTTCATGCAGGAAATGGCCGCCGCGCCAGCGCCCAGGCAGACGATCTTGGCGTCTTCAAGGGTCTTGCCAGCGATTTCCAGGGCATTGATCATGCCCGCCGCGGTGACGATCGCGGTGCCGTGCTGGTCATCGTGGAACACTGGAATGTCGCACTGTTCGATCAGGGTGCGTTCGATCTCAAAGCACTCGGGCGCCTTGATGTCTTCCAGGTTGATGCCACCGAAGGTGATGGAGATGCGCTTGACGGTATCGATGAAAGCCTGCGGGCTTTCGGAGTCGACTTCGATGTCGAATACATCGATACCCGCAAAACGCTTGAACAGAACGCCCTTGCCTTCCATGACCGGCTTGGATGCCAGTGGGCCGAGGTTGCCCAGGCCCAAGATGGCGGTACCGTCGGAGATCACCGCGACCAGGTTGCCCTTGCCGGTGTATTTGTAGGCCAGCTCTGGATCACGACCGATTTCGCGCACAGGCTCGGCAACACCCGGGCTGTAGGCCAGGGACAGGTCACGAGCGGTGGCGGTCGGTTTGGTGAGCTCGACGCTCAGTTTCCCCGGACGAGGCTGAGCATGGTATTCGAGAGCGGCGGTTTTCAGATCTGACATGGTGGGCATTCCGCTATTTAACTGTTCTGACGGACCGCCGAGGATACGCAAAGTGCCGGGGGGCGACAAGACTGCCCGGTCACTTGTGTCAAGGCCCTAGACCTACGACTTTACGCTATAACCCGCACGGCACAAGGGTTACAGTGTGTACAATTTAAATCTGGAATGTCTACAACTTTTAACTGTCAGCGCCGTTCGAGCATGCTCGCATCGGTCAGTGGCAATACCCAGCGCCGCTGGCCGGGTTTCAACCCACCCTTGCGGGAGCGTTCCAGCACCCAGCCGCGGGCTTCGACCTGCCGCCCCTTCAGGCCGTCGAAGAACTTCGCCGGAAATTGACGCTGCAGTCGCACTGGCACGTGAAGCACCACGGCACTCCCAAGTTCCAGCCAGACTCCGCCACGGTTGCGTTCGATCTTCTGTACCCGCCCACCAATGACCGCGAAACCGGGTTTGCGCACAGCCTCCGGGCGCAGTACCGGCGACTGCCGCCACAAGCCCGTCCGCGCCTTGCGGGCAACGTGTTCGGCGGCATGCTGACAACCGGCCAGGCGTACATTCGGCGCGACCGCCACGCGATAGCCCAACCCCTCGCTGAGCAGGATAGCTTCTAGATTGTCGCCATTGCGCCCGTAGAGGTGAGCCAGCGTACGGCCATATTTGTCCTTGGGCTCCACACCTGGCACTAGCCCCACCCGACCGTCGTTGGCCTTGATCAAGGACTGCAGGCGGCGTCGGGCAGCTTCGGCGTAAGGCTCGCTGGTACGGCCCTTGCGGCCGATCTCAGGTGCATTGATACCGATCAGACGAACGCTGCGACCGTCGGTCAGGCGTACCGTGTCGCCATCGACGACGTAGCGCACCGCCACTTGCTGAACACGCGCCGGCGTGGGACAGAACGCCTCGGCCGGCAAGTGCCAAATTGCGCCCACAAAAAAGGCGCCCACCAGGGACGCCTTTTTCAGCAACAGCGCGAATCCCGAAGGCTTCGCCATGCGCGTTCTTACTTCTTGGCACCGAACATGCCGAAGCGGTCGGCGAACTTCTGTACGCGGCCGCCGGTGTCCAGCACTTTCTGCTTACCGGTGTAGAACGGGTGGCACTGGGAGCACACGTCGATCGCCAGCGGCTTGGCCAGGGTCGAACGGGTTTCGAACTTGCTGCCGCAGCTGCAGGTGACTGCAACTACTTCATAATTCGGATGAATATCTGCTTTCATGGTCACTTCCTCGGCTGCGTGCCGCCACCCAACACCATTGTTGAATACCGCACGTAATTAGGCGGCGAATAATACCAGAGCGCAGCGCCAGCGCAAGTTGTCGCGTGTACCGACTGTCGTCTGCTAGTCTCGCCGGGTTACCCATGCCCTCCAGAGAACCTCCTGCGTGTCCGACGTCATCCTGCGCCTTGCCCTGCCCTCGCCCCTGCGTCGCCTGTTCGACTACCGGGCCACGGCGAGCATGGCGCGCCAGGCCCTGACCCCAGGCATGCGCATCCGCGTGCCCTTCGGCCGTCGCGAGATGATCGGCGTGCTGGTGGAAGTCTGCGACCAGAGTGAAGTGCCCGTCGACAAGCTCAAGCCGGCCATCGCCTTGCTCGACCCGGTATCGCCGCTGCCGCCGGCGCTGTTCAAACTGTGCCTGTGGACCGCCCAGTACTACCAGCACAGCCTGGGCGACACCCTGAACTGGGCCTTGCCGACCCTGCTGCGCCAGGGCGAGCCGGCCGAGGCCCGCCAAGAGCGGTTCTGGCAGATAGTCCCGGGGGCTCGCCTGGACGACCCGCGCATCGCCCGCGCCCCGCGCCAGCGCGAGGCCTTGCAGGCGCTGGCCCAGCATCCACACGGCGTGGCCCATGCGGTGCTGACCAAGCTGGGCCTAAGTAAAGACAGCCTCGATCTGCTGCTGGCCAAGGATTTGGTGCAAGTCGAGGTACGCCGCCACCTGCCGCAGGCGCGGCACGAGCACTGGCTGGCGCAGCCGGAACTGCGCCTTAACGAGGAGCAGCAGGCGGCCTTCAGCGCCGTGCGCTCGAGCTTTGGCAGCTTCCATGCGTTTCTCTTGGCCGGGGTGACCGGCAGTGGCAAGACCGAGGTCTATCTGCAGCTGATCCGCGAGACCCTCGAGGCTGGCAAACAGGCATTGATCCTGATCCCCGAGATCAACCTCGGCCCACAAACCCTGGCGCGCTTCGAGCAACGCTTCAACGCGCGCATCGCCCTGCTGCACTCGGCGGTCAACGACCGCGAGCGCCTCGACGCCTGGCTGGCTGCGCGCGATGGCGAGGCGGACATCATCATCGGCACCCGCTCGGCGCTCTTCACGCCGATGAAGCACCCTGGGCTGATCATCATCGACGAGGAACACGACGGCTCCTACAAGCAGCAGGAAGGCCTGCGCTACCACGCTCGCGACCTGGCGCTGGTACGGGCGCACCAGGAGAACATCCCGATCCTCCTGGGTTCGGCCACGCCGTCGCTGGAAAGCCTGCACAACGCCCACAGCGGCCGCTACGGCCTGCTACGCATGAATCAGCGCGCCGGTGGCGCCCGCCAGCCGCGCTTCCTGCGCCTGGACGTGAAGAGTCGACCACTGGACAGCGGCATCAGCGGCCCCTTGCAGCAGGCGATCGGCCAGACCCTGGCGGCCGGCCAGCAGGTGCTGGTGTTTCTCAATCGACGAGGCTTTGCCCCGACCCTGCTGTGTCATGACTGCGGCTGGCTTTCCGAATGCCCGCGCTGCGATGCGCGCATGACCGTGCACCAGCGCTCGGGTGTGCTGCGCTGCCACCACTGCGGCCATGACGAACGTCTGCCGCGCCAGTGCCCGCAATGCAATCACGTCGACCTGCGGCCAGTGGGGGCCGGCACGGAACGCGCCGAAGAGCGCCTGAAGGTGCTGTTTCCCCAGTTCCCGGTGCTGCGTGTGGATCGCGACAGCACTGCGCGCAAGGACGCCATGCACAACCTGTTCGCGACCATCCAGCGCGGGCAGCCGTGCATCCTGGTCGGCACCCAGATGTTGGCCAAGGGGCATCACTTCCCGCGGGTGACCCTGGTGGCGATCCTCGATGCCGACGGCGGGCTGTTTTCCGGCGACTTCCGCGCCGCCGAACGCATGGCCCAACTGATTGTCCAGGTGGCCGGCCGCGCCGGACGCGCCGAGGAGCCCGGCAAAGTCATCGTCCAGACCCACCTGGCCGACCACCCGCTGCTGGTGCAACTGACCGAGCAGGGTTACTTCGCCTTCGCCGAGCAAGCCCTGAGCGAGCGCCGCGCCGCCGGGCTGCCGCCCTTCGCTCATCTCGCCCTGCTGCGCGCCGAAGCGCACAAGCCGGGCCAGGCCGAGGGCTTCCTCGATCAAGCCTGCGCCGCCGCCGAGCAGTTGCTGGTCGAGCACGGCCTCAAGGGCATCGAGCTGTTGGGCCCGGTCCCGGCGCCCATGGAGCGCCGCGCCGGACGGTTTCGCGCGCAGCTGTTGCTGCAGGCCAATGCCCGGGCACCGCTGCATCGACTGATCAGCGCCTGGTTGCTACTGTTGGAGCAAATGCCGTCCGGGCGGCAGGTGCGCTGGTCGGTGGATGTCGACCCTGTCGATCTTTATTGAGCTGCAAGCGACAAGCTTCACGCGGCAAGACAGATCAGACCGGCGCACGGACCGCTTTCTTGCAGCGTGGAGCTTACCGCTTGCGGCTCCAAGGTTGGCAACCCGGCCCAGGCAACGGATAATGCCCAGTTTTTCCACCTGCGCATCGAAGCGCCGCCGCGCTTGCGGTCGAAAGAGAAGCCCATGAAAGACACCATTCGCCAGCTGATCCAGCAAGCCCTCACCCAACTCGTCATCGACGGTGTGCTGCCTGAAGGGCTGACGCCGGCGATCCAGGTGGAAAACGCCCGGGACAAGACCCACGGCGACTTCGCCAGCAACATTGCCATGATGCTGGCCAAGCCGGCCGGCATGAAGCCGCGCGACCTGGCCGAGAAGCTCATCGCCGCCCTGCCGGCCAGCGACGACATCAGCAAGGTCGAGATCGCCGGCCCCGGCTTCCTCAATTTCTTCCAGAACACCCAGGCCCTGGCCAGCCGCCTCGACGCCGCCCTGGCCGACGCCCATCTGGGCGTGCGCAAGGCCGGCGCGGCCGAGAAGGTGGTCGTCGACCTGTCGGCACCGAACCTGGCCAAGGAGATGCATGTCGGTCATCTGCGCTCGACCATCATCGGCGACAGCGTCGCCCGCGTTCTGGAGTTCCTTGGCGACCAGGTGATCCGTCAGAACCACGTCGGCGACTGGGGCACCCAGTTCGGCATGCTGATGGCCTACCTGTCAGAGAACCCGGTCACCAGCGACGAGCTGTCGGACCTCGAAAACTTCTACCGCGCAGCGAAGAAACGCTTCGACGAATCCGAGGCATTCGCCACCCGCGCCCGCGGCCTGGTAGTCAAGCTGCAGGCCGGCGACCCGGATTGCATGGCCTTGTGGACACGCTTCAAGGATATTTCCCTGTCGCATTGCCAGAAGACCTACGAACTGCTCAACGTCAAGCTGTCCATGGCCGACGTGATGGGCGAGAGCGCCTACAACGACGACCTGGCCAATGTAGTTGCCGACCTCAAGGCCCAGGGCCTGCTGGTCGAAAGCCAGGGCGCCCAGTGTGTGTTCCTCGACGAGTTCAAGAACGCCGAGGGCGATCCGTTGCCGGTCATCGTGCAGAAGGCCGACGGCGGCTACCTGTACGCCACCACCGACCTGGCCGCGGTGCGCTACCGCAGCAACGTGCTCAAGGCCGACCGTGCGCTGTACTTCGTCGACCAACGCCAGGCGCTGCACTTCAACCAGGTGTTCGAAGTCGCCCGCCGCGCAGGCTTCGTCGGCCATCCGATGCAGATGGAACACATGGGCTTCGGCACCATGAACGGTGCCGACGGCCGTCCGTTCAAGACGCGCGATGGCGGCACCGTCAAGCTGGTCGACCTGCTGACCGAAGCCAAGGAGCGCGCCTACGCCCTGGTCAAGGAAAAGAACCCTACGCTGCCCGAAGCGGAACTGCGTGCCATTGGCGAGGTGGTGGGCATCGGCGCGGTGAAGTACGCCGACCTGTCCAAGCACCGCACCAGCGACTACAGCTTCAACTTCGAGCTGATGCTCAACTTCGAGGGCAACACCGCGCCCTACTTGCTATACGCCTACACCCGCGTGGCCGGCGTGTTCCGCAAGCTGGGCAAGGGCTATGACGAGGTCGATGGCCAGATCGTGCTGCAAGCCGCCCATGAGCAGGACCTGGCCGCGCGCCTGGCACAATTCGGCGAGATCCTCAACAACGTCGCCGACAAGGGCACCCCGCACGTGCTGTGCAGCTACCTGTACGACATTGCCGGCCTGTTCTCCAGCTTCTACGAGAACTGCCCGATCCTCGCCGCCGACACCCCTGAGCAGCAGCAAAGCCGCCTGCGCCTGGCCGCCCTGACCGGCCGCACCCTCAAGCAGGGCCTGGAACTGCTGGGCCTGGAAACCCTGGAGCGCATGTAAGTTGGCCGCCAAGAAAAAACCTGCGCCCAAGCGCGGCGCCAGTCGCCACCAGGCTCCGGCCAAACAGCCGATTCCGGGCTGGGTCTGGCTGGCCGTCGGTCTGACCGTGGGCGCCTTCGTCGTTTTCCTGATGAAGCTCGAACCGGGCGCTGGTGACATCAAGCGCGCCAAGCCCGAGGAACAGAAAGCCCAGAAGATTGCCGAGGCCAACAAGACCGCGCCCAGCCCGCAGCAGCCGGTCAAGCCCAAGTACGATTTCTACACCTTGCTGCCCGAGTCCGAGGTCATCGTGCCGCCCGAAGCGGTGCCGGAGAAGACTCCGCCAGTGCCCGCACAGCCGACCACCCCGGTGACGCCGGCGGAAGCGGCGAAAATCGACACCGCCCGCGCCCAGGCCGCGCTGTTGGGGCAGACGCCGCCACCGGCGCCGCCGGTGATCAAACCGGCGGCCACCACCCAGTTCTTCCTGCAGGCCGGCTCGTTCCGCAAGCAGGCCGATGCCGACAAGGTCCGCGCACAGATCATCCTGCTCGGCCAGGCGGTGAAAGTGGAGTCGGGCACGGTAAAGGAAGAGACCTGGTACCGGGTGCTGGTCGGTCCGTTCAGCAACCGCGAACAGCTGACCGTGGCCCAGAAACAACTGGCCGCAAGCGGGTTCAGCAACCTGCTGCTGCAACAGCGGCAGATTCGCCAGTAACACCAGAAGGCCTTGTCACCCTGGCGGCGACAAGGCCTTTTTACTGTTCAGCGGCGCTCGCGGTTGACCTGCGACACCTGGGCGTTGAGCGTCCAGAAGTCGTACAGCACCCCAATGAAGAACAGACCACCGGTGAACAGGTAGATCACGGCGGAGATCCATTTCGCCTGGTAGAACCGATGCAGACCGAAGATCCCGGTGAAGGTCAGCAGCAACCACGCCACGTTATAGTCCAGCCGGCCAGGCTGAAAGCGCCTGTCTGCCTCTCGGTCCATGGCCGGAATCAGGAACAGGTCGATCAGCCAGCCAATGCCCAGCAGCCCCAGGGTGAAGAACCACAGCGTCCCGGTGATTGGCTTGCCGTAGTAGAAACGGTGCGAGCCGGTGAAGCCAAAGATCCACAGCAGGTAACCGATGACCTTGCTGTGGGTATCGTGCTGCGGCTCGGCGTGTTGATAACTGTTCATACGTCTGCCCTCTCGGGTTAGCGAAAAATTTTCTAAGAAAAAATGTGACCTTTTGACCAGTAGCCGACGCATGGCATCCCCACAATCGACCAACGGATCAAAATTTGATCAAAAAGCTGTTATAAAGTTGCGCGCCAATATGCCAACACAACATGAGCTTCGCCTATGCCACCTTTTTTCAAGACATGGCTTACCCTCTGCCTATTATTGCCCCTGGCCGCCCACGCCACCAATCGTGAGCAACGTCTTCCCAATGGCTTCAGCGGCTATACCACCAACGCAGCGGTAAAACGCGTGCCGGTGAAACAGCCCGTGAGCCGTGCGCGTCCGTCCAACGCGGCCAAGGCGCCAGGCCTGAGCGTGGCCTCGATGTCGACCAAGCAGAGCAGTGATGTGCTCAGCCGCGCCGTGAACGTCCTCGGTACGCCTTACCGTTGGGGCGGCAGCAGCCCGAGCAAGGGCTTCGACTGCAGCGGCCTGGTCAAGTATGCGTTCAACGATGTCCAGGATGTCGATTTGCCGCGCACCTCCAGTGCCATGGCCCAGGGCCACGGCGTCAAGGTCGCTCGCAACGACCTCAAGCCTGGTGATCTGATCTTCTTCAACATCAAGAGCCGCCGGGTCAACCATGTGGCGATCTACCTGGGCAACGACCGCTTCATCCACGCCCCCCGCCGCGGCAAGAACGTCAGCATCGACACGCTGAACAAGCCGTACTGGAAGAAGCACTACGTGGTCGCCAAACGCGTCCTGCCCAAGGAACAACAAGAAGGCCTGCGCCTGGCCAAGCGCTGAGTCGCCACTGTGCGTCGACTATAGTTGCCAAGCTCATGCAACGTCTGTGTGAGAGGACCTAGCCTCGGCTGTGCGCTCACACAGAGACGATTTCCAGGGCCGCCCACCGTGCTTTTAAAGCTTCGAGACCTGATCCAGGCCAATCAGCCCTTGGGCAACCAAACCGTGCAGAGCTGCGTCCAATGTCTGCATCCCCTTCCCGGCGCCGCTCTGCATCACCGAATGCAATTGTGCCGAACGTCCCTCCCGAATCAGGTTGCGCACGGCCGGCGTCGCCACCAGTACCTCCCGTGCCGCCACCCTGCCGCCATCGACACGCTTGATCAATTGCTGCGCTACCACGACCTGTAAGGACTCGGCCAACATGGCCCGCACCAGCGCTTTTTCTTCGGCGGCAAAGACTTCGACCAGCCGGTCGATGCTGCTCGCCGCTGAACGGGTATGCACGGTCGCCAGCACCAGATGTCCGGTTTCCGCGGCCCGCAGGGCCAGGCGGATGGTGTCGAGGTCGCGCAGTTCGCCAATCATGATCACGTCCGGGTCCTGGCGCAGGGCGCTGCGCAGGCCTTGGGCGAAACCCAGGCTGTGGCGTCCGATCTCGCGCTGGTTGACCAGGCTGCGTTGGCTGCTGTGGATAACTTCGATGGGGTCTTCCAGGGTGATGATGTGCAGTGGCCATTCACGGTTAAGCTGATCGACCAGGGCGGCCAGGGTGGTGGACTTGCCACTGCCTGTGGGCCCACCGACCAACACCAGTCCGCTGCTGCATTGGGTAATGAGGCGAAACACTTCTGTCAGGCCAAGTTCGCTCGACACAGGTATCCGGGAAGGGATCACCCGGAAGCTGGCGGCGTGCCCCTGGCGTTGCTCGAACAGGTTCAGGCGAAAGCGGCCCAGGTCCGGCAATTGCAATCCCAGATCCAGCTCCTGGCCCTGCGCAGGCAGCGGTTGCCCGGCCTGCTCGAGCAACTGCCCAAGACCAGCACGCAAGGCCGCTGGCTGCAGCCGCGGCAGCTCCAGGCGCAACAATTCGCCATCCAGGCGCAGCATCGGTATTTCGCCCGCCGCCAGGTGCAGGTCCGAAGCCCCTGCGCCAACGGCCTGGGCCAAGAGGTCGGTCACGTCCATGAGACTCCCCAAAGGCTGCCAAGCAGGTAGAATGCCGCAGACTCCAAAGCCCTTGGCATCGATCAATGTCCACCATAGCAGACAACCTTTGCGCGCTTGCCGCACGCATCGACAGCGCGGCGAAAGCAGCCGGGCGTAACCCGGCCAGCGTCCGACTGCTGGCCGTGAGCAAGACCAAACCGGCCAGCGCCATCCGTGAAGCCCACGCCGCCGGCGTGAGTGACGTGGGCGAAAACTACCTCCAGGAAGCCTTGGCCAAGCAGCAAGCGTTGCGCGACCTGCCCTTGACCTGGCACTTCATCGGCCCCATTCAATCGAACAAGACGCGAGCCATCGCCGAACATTTCGATTGGGTACATGCCGTGGACCGCTTGAAGATCGCCCAGCGCCTGTCCGAACAACGCCCCGAAGGCCTGCCGCCGCTCAACCTGTGCCTGCAGGTGAATGTCAGCGGCGAAGCCAGCAAGTCCGGCTGCGAACCCGCGGAACTGCCCGCCCTGGCCAACGCCATTGCCGGCCTGCCCGGCCTGCGCCTGCGCGGGCTGATGGCGATTCCCGAGCCCACCGAGGACCGCGCCGCTCAGGAAGCTGCCTTCGCCACGCTGCGCCAGCTGCAGGAGGAACTGGCACTTGGCCTGGACACACTGTCCATGGGCATGAGCCACGACCTGGAGGCCGCCATCGCCCAGGGCGCGACCTGGGTTCGCATCGGTACCGCCTTGTTCGGTGCCCGCGACTACGGTCACACCTGATCCATGCTTTACTCTCTCTTTCCCTCAAGGACCTGACATGAGCAAGACGCGTATTGCCTTTATCGGCGCCGGCAACATGGCCGCCAGCCTGATCGGCGGCCTGCGTGCCCAAGGCCTGGATGCTTCGCAGATCCGCGCCAGCGATCCGGGCGCCGAAACCCGGGCGAGGATCCACGCCGAGCACGCCATCGACGTGTTCGAAGACAACGCCCAGGCCATTGAGGGCGCCGACGTGATCGTATTGGCGGTCAAGCCACAGGTCATGAAGGCGGTGTGCCTGGCCCTGCAACCGAACCTTGCTCCCGGTCAGCTGATCGTCTCGATCGCCGCCGGCATCACCTGCGCCAGCATGAACGCCTGGCTCGGCCCTCAGCCGATCGTGCGCTGCATGCCCAACACCCCTTCGTTGCTGCGCCAGGGCGTCAGCGGCCTGTATGCCACCGCCCAAGTCTCGCAGGCCCAGCGCGAGCAGGCCGAGCAACTGCTGTCGGCCGTGGGCCTCGCCCTGTGGCTGGAACAGGAGCAACAGCTGGACGCGGTGACCGCCGTTTCCGGCAGCGGCCCGGCGTATTTCTTCCTGCTGATCGAGGCAATGACCACCGCGGGCGAGAAGCTCGGCCTGCCACGCGAAACCGCCTCGCGCCTGACCCTGCAGACCGCCCTGGGCGCCGCGCACATGGCAGTTGCCAGCGACGTCGACGCGGCCGAGTTGCGCCGTCGCGTGACCTCCCCGGCCGGCACCACGGAAGCGGCGATCACGTCATTCCAGGCCAATGGATTCGAACACCTGGTCGAGCAGGCACTGGACGCCGCCGCGCGGCGCTCCGCCGAGCTGGCCGAACAACTGGGCAAATAAGGAGCTCTAGATGAATGCACTGTCTGGCGCCATGATTTTCGTGGTGCAAACCCTGGTCAGCCTGTACCTGGTGATCGTCCTGCTGCGCTTCGTGCTGCAGATGGTCAAGGCCGACTTCTACAACCCCCTGAGCCAGTTCGCCGTGCGGGCCACCCAGCCGCTGCTCAAGCCGATCCGTCGCATCGTGCCGAGCATCGCCGGCCTGGACACCTCGTCGCTGCTGCTGGCGGTAATCATCCAGGCCCTGCTGATGGCATTCGTGCTGATGGTCAGCTACGGCACCTTCGGCGACATCCTGCACCTGGTGATGTGGGCACTGATCGGCGTCACCTCGCTGTTCCTGAAGATCTTCTGGGTGGCGATGATCGTCATGGTGATCATCTCCTGGGTCGCGCCCAACAGCCACAACCCGGCTGCCGAACTCGCCTATCAGATCAGCGAACCGGTGCTCGCACCCTTCCGCAAACTGGTCCCCAACCTGGGCGGCATGGACATCTCGCCGATCTTCGCCTTCCTGGCGATCCAGGTGATCCAGTCCTTCGTCATGCCGCCGCTGGCTGCCTATGCCGGCATGCCTCAGGAACTGTGGCGGATGATCTGATCCTGTTTGCCCCGAGCGGCACGCTGTTGCTTGCCGCTCGGGGTAGCGGTCTTTAGACTTACGCCTCATTCACGCGTGAGCAGGGTCGATGTCCACTGTCTTTCCCGAAGATTCTGTCGGTCTGGTAACACCGCAACTGGCGCGGTTCGATGAGCCCCTGGCCCTGGCCTGCGGCCGATCGCTGCCCTCCTACGAGTTGATCTACGAAACCTACGGCACCCTCAACAGCGCGGCCAGCAACGCGGTGCTGATCTGCCATGCGTTGTCGGGTCACCACCATGCCGCCGGCTACCACAGCGCCACCGACCGCAAGCCGGGCTGGTGGGACAGCTGCATCGGCCCCGGCAAGCCGATCGATACCAATCGTTTCTTCGTGGTCAGCCTGAACAACCTCGGCGGCTGTAACGGCAGCACGGGTCCCAGCAGCCCCAACCCCGCCACCGGCAAGCCCTACGGCGCCGATTTTCCGGTACTGACCGTGGAAGACTGGGTGCACAGCCAGGCGCGCCTGGCCGACCGCCTGGGTATCGGCCAGTGGGCCGCGGTGGTCGGCGGCAGCTTGGGCGGCATGCAGGCCCTGCAGTGGACCATCACCTACCCGGATCGCGTGCGCCACTGCGTGGACATCGCCTCGGCGCCCAAGCTTTCGGCGCAGAACATCGCCTTCAACGAAGTGGCCCGCCAGGCCATCCTGACCGATCCGGAATTCCACGGTGGGTCCTTCCAGGACCAGGGCGTGATTCCCAAGCGTGGCCTGATGCTCGCACGCATGGTGGGCCATATCACCTACCTGTCCGATGACTCCATGGGCGAGAAATTCGGCCGCGAGCTCAAGAGCGACAAGCTCAACTATGACTTCCACAGCGTCGAATTCCAGGTTGAAAGCTACCTGCGCTACCAGGGCGAGGAATTCTCCGGGCGCTTCGACGCCAACACCTATTTGCTGATGACCAAGGCGCTGGACTACTTCGACCCGGCCGCGGCCCAGGGTGGCGACCTTGCCGCGACCCTGGCCGGGGTAACGGCGCAGTACTGCATCATGTCGTTCACCACCGATTGGCGTTTCTCCCCAGCCCGCTCGCGGGAGATCGTCGATGCCCTCATGGCCGCGCGCAAGAATGTCTGTTATCTGGAGATCGACTCGCCTTATGGCCACGATGCCTTCCTGATCCCGACCCAGCGCTACATGCAGGGTTTTTCGAACTACATGAATCGCATCGCACTGTGAGGGCAGCATGAGAGCCGACCTGGAAATCATCCAACAATGGATCCCCGCTGGCAGCCGGGTATTGGACCTTGGCTGTGGCAACGGTGAACTGCTGGCCTCGTTGCGCGACCGCAAGCAGGTCACTGGCTACGGCCTGGAGATCGACGCCGAGAACATCGCCGCCTGCGTCGCCAAGGGTGTCAATGTCATCGAGCAAGACCTCGACAAGGGCCTGGGCAACTTCGCCAGCAACAGCTTCGACGTCGTGGTCATGACCCAGGCGCTGCAGGCCGTGGAATATCCAGACCGGATCCTCGACGAGATGCTGCGCGTGGGCCGCCAGTGCATCATCACCTTCCCCAATTTCGGTCACTGGCGCTGCCGCTGGTACCTGGCGACCAAAGGTCGCATGCCGGTCTCGGACTTCATGCCGTATACCTGGTACAACACGCCGAACATCCACTTCTGTACCTTCGAGGACTTTGAGGCGCTGTGCAGCGAGCGCCACGCCCAGGTCATCGATCGGCTGGCCGTCGACCATCTCCACCGTAACGGGTGGGCAGGTCGGCTTTGGCCTAATCTTCTAGGGGAAATCGGCATCTATCGTGTCAGCAGTCCCGGCCTGCAGGAACATCAGGTCGCGGTCTGATCCGCTTACCAGAGGAACAGGATCATGCGCCGTCTCGCTCTGCTACTGATCAGCCTATGGCTGGCCCTGCCCGTGCAGGCGGCCGACGCCGCCAAGCCCGAGCGCAAGGAAGTCTTCGGCGACGTGACGGTCCACTACAACGCCTTCACCTCCAGCATGGTGCAACCGGAGGTGGCCGCGGCCACGGGGCTGGTGCGCAGCAAGCATCAGGGCGTGCTCAACATTGCCGTGGTCAAGGCCGGCAAGCCGGGCATGGCGGTGGTCAGCGGTGCCGTGAAGGACCTGACCGGACGCAGCAGCCCGCTGTCGTTCAGGCAGATCACCGATCATGGCGCGGTGTACTACATCGCCCAGTTCAAGATCGACCAGCCGCAGACCCTGACCTTCGACCTGAATGTCGAGACCGGCGGCGTCAGCCATAAACTCAGCTTCAACCAGGACGTATTCCCAGGCGAATGATGAACTTCCAGCAACTCGTACTGGCCAGCCACAACGCTGGCAAACTCAAGGAACTGCAGGCCATGCTCGGCGCGTCCGTGCAGCTGCGCTCGATTGGCGAATTCAGCGCCGTGGAGCCGGAAGAGACCGGCCTGTCGTTCGTCGAGAACGCCATCCTCAAGGCGCGCAATGCCGCGCGCCTCTCCGGCCTGCCGGCCCTGGCCGACGACTCTGGCCTTGCGGTGGACGTTCTGGGCGGCGCGCCGGGCATCTACTCGGCGCGGTACGCCGACGGTCAGGGTGACGCGGCGAACAACGCCAAGCTGCTCGAGGCGCTCAAGGATGTGCCCGAAGCGCAGCGCGGTGCGCAGTTCGTCTGCGTCCTGGCCCTGGTCCGGCATGCCGACGATCCGCTGCCGATTCTCTGCGAAGGTTTGTGGCACGGGCGCATCCTGCGCCAGGCCAGCGGCGAGCACGGTTTTGGCTACGACCCGCTGTTCTGGGTGCCGGAGCGCAACTGCTCCAGCGCCGACCTGAACCCCGTCGAAAAAAACCAGCTCAGCCATCGCGCCCGAGCCATGGCGCTGCTGCGCCAGCGTCTGGGACTGGCATGACCGACCACCCTCTCATCCAGCCGTTGCATCCAGGCGCGGCAGGTTTCAGCACCCAATCACCACGGGTGGCGCTGCCACAGCTGCCGCCCCTGGCGTTGTACATCCATATTCCCTGGTGCGTGCGCAAATGCCCGTACTGCGATTTCAATTCCCACGCGGCTACTCCTGAACTGCCTGAGGACGCCTACGTCGATGCCCTGCTGGCTGATCTGGAGCAAGAGCTGCCAGCGGTGCATGGCCGAGCGATCAGCACGATCTTCTTCGGTGGCGGGACCCCTAGCCTGTTCAGCGCCCGTGCCCTGGGCCGCCTGCTGGCCGGCGTGGAGCAACGCATCCCGTTTGCCCCGGACATCGAGATCACACTCGAGGCCAACCCCGGGACCTTCGAGCAGGACAAGTTCAAGGCCTACCGGCAACTGGGGATCAATCGCCTGTCGATCGGCGTGCAAAGCTTCCAGCAGGCCAAGCTCGAAGCCTTGGGGCGTATCCACAACGGCGACGAGGCCGTACGCGCGGCTGGCATGGCGCGTGCCGCGGGCTTTGACAACTTCAACCTCGACCTCATGCACGGCCTGCCGGACCAGTCGCTGGACGAAGCCCTGGGCGACCTGCGCCAGGCCATCGACCTGGGGCCGACCCACCTGTCGTGGTACCAACTGACCCTGGAGCCGAACACGGTGTTCTGGAGCCAGCCGCCCGAGCTGCCCGAGGACGACATCCTCTGGGATATCCAGGAGGCCGGGCAGGCACTGATGGCCGAGCACGGTTTTCACCAATATGAGGTCTCGGCTTACGCCCAGCCAGGACGCGCCGCGCGGCACAACCTGAACTACTGGAGCTTCGGCGACTTCATCGGCATCGGCGCCGGCGCCCATGGCAAGCTCAGCCATCCGGACGGGCGCATCCTGCGCACTTGGAAAACCCGTCTGCCCAAGGACTACCTGAACCCCGCCAAGCCGTTCAAGGCCGGCGAGAAGCTGCTGCCGGTCGAAGAGCTGCCCTTCGAGTTCCTCATGAATGCCCTGCGCTTGACCCAAGGTGTGGATGCCGAGCTGTTCACCCTGCGCACCGGTTTACCGCTGGAGCAGCTCGCTGCCGCGCGACGCGAGGCCGAACAACGGGGTCTTTTGCAGGTCGAACAGCATCGATTGGTGGCCACCGCGCGCGGACAGCTGTTCCTCAACGACTTGCTGCAGTATTTCTTGACCTGAAGGATGACCCATGGACCTGGTACTTGACCTGCTCGCGAACGTCTCTCGATGGAGCCGCGGCAACCTGTCAGAGATTTCGTTGGCCTTGGTAGGCTGCGTGCTGGTGCTGTTCGGCACCGATATCAAAGGCTGGGCGGAACAGCGCATGGGTGGCCTGACTGGCGCCCTGCGGGTACCTTTCATGGCCTTGCTGGTGACCATCGGCAGCGGTGCGGCCTTGATCTATGCCACGCCATGGGTGGTGAAGGGGCTGAGCCAGTTCAACAACTATGCACTGGGCCCGGTGTTGCTGGTGGTGCTGGTGCTGATCGGCGTGGTGGCTGATCGGCGGGGATAACGGTAGGAGCGCGCCCAGCCCGCTGGGCTGCGCTGTCGCGCAGAGAACATATCTCTGGATGCACCTCATACCTTGTGGGAGCGGGCTTGCCCGCGAAGAGGCCCGCCTGGACACCATCGTTGTATGGTCCGGGCTGCGCCCGTGTTCGCGGCGGTCCGGCGTCCCGGCAAGACCCGCTCCCACAGGGTTAGCAGCGCCTGGAAAACCATAATTAAATCAGTAAGATAAATTTTGTTCTATAGGAGTCCGCC
>Ga0160433_100541_pt1 | contig 17071 bp, 16 predicted proteins | sample HID1972K_E0MG_FD_108235 | JGI IMG/M metagenome (GOLD analysis project Ga0160433, IMG submission 108235) | Enriched pill bug-associated microbial communities from UW Madison campus, WI, USA - HID1972K_E0 MG | ecosystem: Host-associated > Arthropoda: Insects > Digestive system > Unclassified ... | reverse complement strand
TGGACGTGGACGTCGATGGCTTTCACCTTGGCGGGATCGATGGGCATGGTGTTCCTAGGTTAAAGCCCCTCCCCTTGAGGGGAGGGGTTGGGGTGGGGACTCGGCCAGCGGTCGTGCGTGTCCATACATGCGTCGAGGATCACCTGTAGCACCGCGTCCATTTCGCCGGCGACTTGCGCGTTAGAGAAGCGCAGCGTTCGATAACCGTCAGCCTCCAAATGACGATCCCGCGCCGCATCGCGAGCGGGATCATGCGTTTCACCATCGACCTCTACAATCAGTTTCTTGGCCGGGCATAAGAAGTCAACGATCCGTCGATCGATCACATGCTGCCGGCGGAACTTGAAGCCGGCGAGTTGGGAGGCGCTTAGATGGCGCCAGAGCACGGCCTCGAAGGGGGTTGCTTCGTGGCGCATCTGGCGGGCTCTCGCGAGCAGCGTTGTGTTTTGGGTCATGGGCCTCCCCCACCCCAACCCCTCCCCTGAAGGGGAGGGGCTCTTTTTTGGTGCGCTTTACAGCGCGATGATGACCGATTTCAGCTCGGTGTAGGCTTCCACGCCCTGCCGGCCCTGCTCGCGGCCGAGGCCGCTTTCCTTGTAGCCGCCGAAGGGCAGCGAGGGGTCCATCACCGAGTGGCAATTGCCCCAGACGGTGCCGGCCTTCAGCTTGGCGGCCAGCTTGTGCATCGCGGAGAGATTGTTGGTCCAGATACCCGCCGCGAGACCGAAGCTGGTGTCGTTGGCCTGCCGCGCCACCTCGTCCAGATCGTCGAAGCGCTGGGCCACCACGACGGGACCGAAAATCTCCTCGCGCACCACGCGCATGTCCGGCTTCACGTCCACCAGCACGGGGGGGTTCACATAATAGCCGCCTTCGGAGGCGGGCGTGTCGCCGCCGAGCGCCACGGATGCGCCGGCCTTCTTGCCGTCCTCGATATAGCCCATCACGCGGGCAAGCTGCTCGTCCGAGACCAGCGGGCCCATATGGCCATCGGGATCGAGGCTGGGGCGCGGCTGCCAGAAGGCGGAGGCCTCCACGAAATTCTCCAGCACGCTGTCGAACACGCTCTTGTGCGCGTAAAGCCGCGAGCCGGCGACGCACACCTGCCCGCTGTTGAAGAAGATCGCCTGCGCCGTGCCCGGCCCGGCCACTGCCGGGTCCACGTCCGGCAGCACGATTACGGGCGACTTGCCGCCCAGCTCCAGCGTCACGCGCTTCAAGCTATCGGTCGCGTTCTTGTTGATAAGCTTGCCGATCTCCGTGGAACCGGTGAAGGCCACCTTGTCCACATCGGGGTGGCGCACGAGCCGGTCGCCCGCCGTGTGACCGTTGCCGGTGATGATGTTCACCACGCCCGCCGGGATGCCCGCCTGCTGGATGAAGTCGGCCAGGCGCAGCGCGGTGAGCGAGGTCTGCTCGGCGGGCTTGAGCACCACCGTGCAGCCCGCGGCCAGCGCCGGTGAAATCTTGAGCACCGCCATGAGCAGCGGGAAATTCCACGGCACGATCTGCGCGGCGACGCCGATCGGCTCCCGACGCACATAGCTATGGAAGGCGCCGCGCGGCGTAGACATGGGCTCGATCATCTCGCCGCCCAGCTTGCTCGCCCAGCCGGCCATGTAATGGATCATGCCGATGGAGCCGGGAATATCGATGGCGCCCGCCATGCCGCGGGGCTTGCCATTGTCGATGGCTTCCAGCTCGGCCAGCTCATCGGCATGGGCCGCGAGGATATCGGCCAGCTTGTGCATGATCCCCTCACGCACGATGGGCGGCAGGTCGCTCCAGCGCCCGTCATCGAAGGCGCGGCGGGCGGCGGCGACGGCCCGGTCGACATCGGCGTCACTCGCGTCGACGAAGCGGCTCACTTCCTTGCCGGAAGAGGGATCGATCACGGGAAGCGTTTCACCGGCGGAGGAGTCCACCCATTCGCCATCGATGAAAAGCTGCGGCTTGCGCGCGAGCGCCTTTTTGGCGGGCTCCGAATAAGGGAACTGCTCGAGCTTTACGTTGGTCATCTCGTTCATGCATCCAACTCCTTGCTGGCCCCGGCGCGCGGACGCCGGGCTGGCCGCCCCTCTCTCCCCTGCGGCGCGGCCCCACCGGCAAGGCGTTGTGATCTGAACGCCAAGTTTAGGATAAAGTCATGCCGGGAGTCGATGGGCGATCGGGCATTACTGCTATCACGAGAGGCTGCGGGAGGGTGCTGGAGGGTACTGCATCTCCGTCATTCCCACGCGCGCGGAAATCCAATCAGCCGAGGCTCGAAACCCAAGTCGACTGCGAACTCCAACCAGTCCGGATCGGGCGACCAAGCACACCGTAATCGGCGCGCACTCCCCACGTCATTCCCGCGCACGCGGGGATCCAGTCAACCGAGCGGTTCAAGACCCAAGTCGACCGCAAGGTCCAGCCAGTCCGGATTGGCCGTCTCGATCAGGTCTAGGCGGCGTGGACAAATTCGAACAACCACTCTTCGCAATGACGGTTCGAAGCCCGGCCTGTTTGGACCGGCCTACCCCCTCACCCCCACCTTTCGCCCTGAGCTTGTCGAAGGGCTGCCTTCTTCCTTCGACGCCGCTGAAGAAAAGAACAGCCCTTCGACAAGCTCAGGGCGAACGGAGAGATTTCCAAGCTCAGGGCGAACGGAGAGAGATTTCCGCAGACACTCCTCTTCCAAGGAGGATAAAGCCGAGCTTGAATTTGTCCACGCCGCCTAGTTTCCAGGCTCGCCGCCATTTCTTGATCTGCTTCTCGCGCAGGATCGCATGTTCCATGGTTCCATGCTGCTCGAACCAGACCAGCATCTTGACGTTGTGCTCGCTGGTGAAGCCGCCAAAACCTCCCGAGCGATGCTGCGCGATCCGCTGCATCAGATTGGAGGTGACACCGAGATAGAGCGTCCCGTTACGGCGTGAGGCCAGGAGATAGACAATCGGATCAAGGTCGCGCGGCATTTCGATGCTGCTATTGGATTCCCGCATTCGCAGGAATGGCGGATGTGTTGAGGTCCAATCCAAAACAGCTGGACCTTGGTCGACTTGGTTTCGAGCCGCTCTGTTGACTGGATTCCCGCGCTCCCGGGAATGACGAAGGGAGCCTCCGGGCCTTACTTTAATTCACCATGCGCGCCCGGTCGCCCCAATGGGATGCGCGCAGGGCCTTCTTGTCCATCTTGCCGGCGGCCGTGCGGGGGATGGTGTCGACGAATTCCACCGACTTGGGGGCTTTCACGCTGCCGAGGCGCGCCTTGACGTGGGCGATGATGGCCGCAGCGTCCGCTTCGCCTTGCCGCACGACCACGGCATGGACCTGCTCGCCCCAATGCGGGTGGGGGATGCCGATGACCGCCGCTTCCGCCACGGCTTCCAGCTCCATGATCGCGCCTTCCACCTCGGCGGAATAGACATTGAAGCCGCCGGTCACGACCATGTCCTTCTTGCGGTCCACGATGTAGACATAGCCATGCTCGTCGCGCCGACCGATGTCGCCGGTGTGGTGCCAGCCATGGGCCGTGGCCTCGGCGGTCGCTTCCGGATTCTCGAAATAGCCGCCGCCTACGATGCCGCCGCGCGCCACGATTTCGCCGATCTCGCCGGTGGGGAGGATGTTGCCCGCATCGTCCATCAGCTCGACGCGCACGGAATAGCTGGCGCGGCCACAGCTTGCGAGGCGCTCGGGATGCTCGCCGCGTGCGGCAGCGGCGACTTCATGCGGCGGGAGCCAGGTGGCGATCATGTGGCATTCGGTCTGGCCGTAGCTCTGGCACATGCATTCGCCGAAAATCTCGACCGCCTGCCTCAGCTTGTCCGGCGAAACGGGCGAGCCCGCCAGCAGGAAATAGCGCAGGCTGGAATAATCATAATCCCGCACTTTGGGGTGCGCGAGCATGGTGTAGAGCGCGGTGGGCGGCAGGAACATGTGCGTCACCCGGTCGCGCTCGATGGCCTGCATCACCGCCTCGGCATCGAAGCCGGGCAGCACGGAGATGGTCGCGCCCATCGCCACCGCCGCCATGGCGACCGGCCCCGCCGCATGGGTGAGCGGCGCGCAGGCGAGGCAGACTGGATCGTCGGCGGGCATGAGATTGCCGATCGTCTCCATGAGCGCGCCCCAGCTGCGGTTCATGATCCGCACGCCCTTGGCTGGGCCGGTCGTGCCGCCGGTCGCGATGATGGCGGTGAGTTCGTCGGGATTGCCGATGGGGTCGCCGAGGTCCGGCGCGTCAGGCGCGTTCTCGGGCAACATGAAGGCATCGAGCGAGGGCACGTCGCCATCGGGCGCATCGAGGCAGATGAGGCGGCGGATGCTCGGGACGCGGGCCTGCACCGCGCGGGCATCGGCGGCGAGGCTGCTGTGATAGAATAGCCAGCCGGCGCGGACATGGTTCAGATAGGCGATGTTGGCATCGAGCGCATTGCGGGTGTTGACGGGTATCCACACCGCGCCTGCCCGCCACAGGCCGAGCAGCGTGGTGAGGATCGCGCCATCATTGGGGGAAAGGATCGCTACCGGCTCCTGATGAGCGAGGCCCGCCGCGTGCATCGCCCCGGCGAGACGGTGCGTGCGGCGGTGCATCTGCGCGTAGCTGATCCTCGTCTCGCCGAAGATCAGGATGTCACGCGCGGGGTGGCGCTGCGCCTGGCTGTCGAAATAGTCGATCGAGCGCATCGCCTGCCCCGTTCAGCCCCAGCGATTGATTTCCGGGCCGGGCGCGAAACCGTGCGCGGGCGCGGCGGTGCGGGCCTGCGCCAGAGCGCGCTGCACGCTCGGGCGAGCCTCCACGCGGGCCAGCCATGCGGCGAGGCGCGGCTTGCCCTCGAAGGCCGCCGGCACGAGATCGCGCATGGGGGCGACCCAGCTATAGCTCTCCAGATCGGCCAGGGAGAAATCGCCCATGATCCACTCGCGGTCCGACAGGCGGTCCTCGATCTTCTTGGCGGCTTCATGCACACGGGCCTCGCTGGCGGCGCGCTGATCGTCCGGCAGGGCGCCGGCGCGCGTCGCGATCCAGCGCTCGCGCAGGTCCTGCGCTTCGATGGGAGCAATCAGCGCCTCGAAAACCGACTCGTTCAGCGCGGCAAGCCCCGGCGTCGTCCAGGCGAGATTGGCGAGCGCGGCGGCGCCGGGCGCGAGGCGCTCGATCATCCAGCGGCACCACGCCATCATTTCCCAGCGTGCATAAGGATCGGTGGGGCGAAGGCCGCAGCCGGGCGCGGCATCATCGAGGAAGCAGCCGATGAACACACTGTCGCTCAGCGCTTCGCCATCGACGACGAGCACCGGCCCCTCGCCCTCGACGCTGTATCGGGCTTCAAGGTTCAGCGGGACGATGCCGCCATGCCGCTCGGCGCGGGTGAGGTCGATGGGCTTGAGGTCGGCCTCCAGCCCGCTCTCGAACAGCGCCGCCAGCACAGTGAGCGACGGGCCGGTGGGCTCGCCGTGGAAAAGCGTCATCACCATTTGTCGTCCACCTCCTGCCCTTCGAAGATCTTGATGCGCTCTGCCATTTTCGTGCGGCCCATCGCCCATGTGGTCTTCACCGCCGGGCGGGCATAGATGGCGCGCAGCCAGCGCATGATGTTGGGCGTCAATTCGTCGTTGCAGTGCTCGGATTGCGAGAGCGGCAGGAAATAGGCGGAGTTGAAGGCATTGATGTCCGCCAGGCTGTAGCTCTCGCAGGCCAGCCATTCGCGCTCGCCCAGAGTCCGCTCGGTCAGCTCGATGCCGATGAGGATGCGGCGCCTGGATTCCGCCAGTTCCTCCTCGCTGAACAGGCCGTAGATCGCCTTGCGCCACGCGATGCGCCGCTCGGGCAGCGGGATGCGCTCGATGGCGGCCTTGAGTTCCTCGGGGTCGCGCTCGCGCACCTTTGGGCCGATGCCGACATTCCAGCCGAGCATGGAGAGGCTGGGGCCGAGCCATTGATCGAAGAACTTCATCCACCAGCGTACGCGCCAGCGATCCACGGCGTCGGCCGGCATCAGCGCGGGGCCGGGGAAGGCTTCCTCCACATATTCCATGATGGCGGTGGATTCGTTCATCAGCCGCCCGCCATGAGTCATGGCCGGGATGGTGCCCATGGGGTTGATCGCCAGATAATCGGGCTTGTGCTGATCGAAGGCCAGCAGATCGATATAATGGCTGTTGAAGGGCACGCCCTTCTCCACCAGCGTGAGCATGGGCTTGCCCGAATTGGCATTGGGCTCCCAATGATAAAGCGTGACGTCACTGGTCATGGCTTTGCGGGCGGATGCCCTCTCCTCTCGGCTCGTTACACCATCGTCCAGGCGATGAGATCATGGGCAGGGTCGCGGCGTTCGGAGGCGAGGCGCAGGCCCCGCTCCTCCAGCCAGCCGCGCGCGGCGACATAATCGTTCCAGCTGGTCAGCCCCGCGACCGGCCCCTGTTTGCGAACGGCGCGTACGCCGCTCCAGTTGCGCCCACGCTCCAGCGCGAGATCGATGCGGCGCGTGCCGCCCTGATCATGCGCGAAGGCGCGGCTCGCGGGCTTCTGGCTATCGAAGACGATCACGTGCGGCTGCTTCCCCGCCCCGCCGAAGCGATGGGTGGCGAAAGCCCCGGCAGCGCCGGCCAGCGCGACGCCGCCCAGCACTTGCCGCCGCGAGACCGCGCTCATTTGCCTTTCCCCAGATAGGTCGCGACTTTCTCAAGCTCGGAATCGGTGATGTCCACGCGCGTCTGGCGCGGCATGGCGCCCTTGCCCATGCGCACCACGCTCTTCACGTAATCGGCGGTCAGGTCCTCGCGATTGGTGAGCAGGCCCATGGTCGGCGGATTGCCCAAGGCCAACTGCTGCTTGGTGATGAGGTTGGTGCCCATCCCCCAATCGAAATGACAGGCCCCGCAGCGGTTGGAATAAAGCGCCTCGCCTTCCATGGGCGTGTTGAGCCGGTCGCCTTCCGCCATTTCCGCGCGCATGATGTGCGGGGGTGGTGGCGGCGGTCCGCCAGCGGGAGGCCCGCCGGCCTGCTCGGCCTGATTGTTCGTCTCGACGACGTTGCAGGCCGTGACCGCGAGGCCGATGGCCATCAGCACCACCATGCTCAGTGCCTGCCCCGCCCTCATGCCAGATTCCTTCCGCGCTGGGCTGCATAAGCGTCGGGCCAGATGCCGTTCTTGCCGGGCGCAAGGATGCCATTGGGATCGAGCGCATTCTTCACCGTCTCGGTCATGCGGCGCATGGCATGATCGTTGAAGCCGAAGGTGTCGGCGATGGAGTCCATCCAGCCCAGATGCGTGCGATACTCCGCATAGCCGTTCGCGGCGGCATCGGCGATCAGTGCATTGAACAGCGTCTTGATCTTCTCGACCTGCTCCTCATTGTCACGGTCGTACATCAGCATGTTCACATTGTTGCAGAAGCGTCCGCCGATGGTGAAGCTGGCGTAGAAATCCACGTCATGCGCGTCGATGATCTTGCGGCTGCGGTGCATCTGGTCGAGCACATGCTTGCCGGTGGCCGGCACGACCGGGGAGAACCCCATATGAGCGCTGCGCCCGCCCACCCAATCACCCATCTGGAGCGGGACGGCCGTGGGCACGCCGAGCGTGGTGTCCATGACATTGGTGGGCTCGCCCTGCCGCCACCAGCGCTCCTGCGGCGGCGCATCGAGATGGGGCTTGAAGGCGGCCTTCACGACATTGGCCTGCGCCTTGACGATGCCTTCCTCGCCATAAAGGCGCAGGGCGACCTGCCAATAACCGAGCTTGTGCTCCTTGAGCAGCTCCTGCACGCGCCATTCGGGGATGGCGCCCGGCTTGTCCCAGAAATCCTTGCGTTGCCCCAGGATCACCATCTTGCCGAGCCAGCTTGGAATGAAGATCGACTGCTCGACGATGCCGCGCACCTTGAGCGGCGCGAGCGTATCGATCACCCAGCCGATATCGTCCGCATTGGGGATGTCGTAGATCAGCTCCAGCGATGTTTCCGGCTCGGGCATCAGCCACATGCCGGCCTTCGTCACCACGCCCAGATTGGACTGGGAGAACATCTGGTCCCAACTCGGCCCGTAGCCGAAGGGGAAGAGATGCCAGGCGTGGTTGTTCTCCATGGCGCCAAGACCGGTGCGGACCAGATCGCCATTGGCCAGCACGACTTCCATGCCGCACAGGTTGCTCGCATGGACGCCATAGGGCGTGTAGCCGATGCCATGATCGAGCGCGTTGCCCAGCACCGAGCCCCAGCCATTGCCGGGGACGGACATCATCAGCGGCAGCTTCTCGCGCTGGATGCGCTCATAGAGATCGAGGAAGCCGACGCCCGGCTCGACGACGCAATAGCCCAGCGTGGGATCGAGTTCGAGGATCTTGTCCATGCGCCCCAGATCCAGCACCATGGAGCCGGGCATCCGGGGGGCGGCGGTGCCGTAACCGAGGTTCTTGCCGCGCGCCACGATCCAGAGCGGCAGCTTGCGCTCATTGGCGATGCGGACCACCGCCTGCACTTCCTCCACATTGGCTGGCGCCACCGCGCCGGATGCGCCCCAGAGCGTCTCCGGGCCGGGCGCGTAGATATCCGCATAGGCATCGCGGTCGGCATCGGTCGTCATTACCCAGCCTGCGCCTACCGCGCCTTGCAGAGCCTTCACGGCGCCATCAAAGCCCTGCGGTGACAAGCCGGGCGGCAATGTGAGCTGCATGCCTATTCTCTCCCAAGACCGTAGCGGCCTGATGATTATCTACTGATGGTTATTGTGTGTATCCGGGTGGGTCAAAGAAAATAGCGACCGCTTTTTAACTCCGTTTCAGGACTGGCTCCCTCTCCGTCACCCTGGACTTGTGAGCGCGGATCGACCTGGGATGACGGCGGTGGGAGAACGGCAGTGGGACGGCGGGGGAGCGCGATGAGCCCGACCATCGGTCGTGCTGACCGCGTTCCCCATGCCGGTTCAGAAGTCCTTCTTGATCGAGACGCGCCATTCGCGCGGCGCGCCCACCACCGCATAGGCCGTGCCCGCCGAGCCGTAGACGGCATCGAAGCGCGACGGATGATAATATTCGTCGAACAGGTTCGTCACCTCGAACGCGATCGAGAGATCCCGATCCGCATTGCGCCATGTGAGCCGCGCGCTGCCCAGCGTGTAGGCGGGGAAGAACTGATAATCCTCGCTGATGCTATCGAGCGCGGTGCCGGCGAATTGCCGCCCGCGATAAGCCACGTCGAAGCGCGGCGTGATCGAGCCGGCGTCCAGCATGTCGATCTCATACTGGATGCCCGCGCTCCATTGCACTTCCGGCGAAACGATGGGGCTGCCGGGCGTGATCGTGCCGCCCACCGCCGGGGAGATCGAGCCATATTCCGAGCCGATCAGGCTGAGCGAGCCATCGATCATCAGATTATCGACCGGCGTTGCCGAAAGCTCAGCCTCGAAGCCCCACATCTTGCCGTCTCCGGCATTGGCCACAACCGCGCAGGGACCGCCGCCATAGGCCGAGCAATCCGAGAGCGGAATCTGGATCGCCTTGTAATCATTGTAAAAGCCGGCGAGATTCACACGCACGCGGCGATCGAAGAAATCGGTCTTGAGGCCCAGCTCATAGGCCGTGACCGTCTCCGGGCCGAACGTGCCATCGATGGCATGTTGCGGCAGGAACGGACGGGCGGTGATGCCGCCGCCCTTGAAGCCGGTGCCCACGGTTCCATAAACCAGGATCTCCGGCGAGAAGCGGAAATCGACCGAGAGGCGCCAGTCGATCCGGTCGCCATCGTAATTGGACGTGAGCCCGTTGAGCGGCCCCAGCCCGAAGGGGTCGGGCGTGAGCGGCGAGGTGTTGTCGAGGTTGCGGCGGACGAAGGTATAGTCCTTGTGCTCCTCGGTGTAGCGGATACCGCCGGTGATCGTCATGTTCTCGACCGGCCGCACGATGGCCGTGCCGAACACCGCCTTGCTGTCCGCGTTGATGGGGTCGTCACCCAGGAATTGCAGCGGCACGCCGGGGATGATGTAGCGAATGTCCTGAATGGTGAAATAAGTGCTGCGCTGGTCCGAATAATAGCCGCCCACGGTGAGGTCGGCCATGTCGCCCAGCTTGGCGTTCACCCGCAATTCCTGGCTGATGAACCAGAAATCCAGATCGTTGAAGCCGCCGGCCGCGCGCGTGAGCGTGGGCGTGAAATCATCGTCCGTGCCCCAGCGGTTGTTGTAGGAGCGATAGGCGGTGATCGACTGGATCTGGATCGCGTCGCTCACGTCCCAGTCGATATGGCCTGAGACGCCCCAACCGCTGAACTTGTTGCGATTGCCAGTGTTCCAGTCGCCCGCCTGCCCTGCCGCGGCGAGACCCCAGCTTGCATAGGTGCACCACTGGCCGCACAGGAAGTTCGCGGCATCGCCTTCCGCCACGATGGGCACTTCCGCCGCGCTCGGACGATCCGAATATTGATAGTCCGCGACGATCTGCACGTCGATCGCGTCGCCGGCATAGCGCAGCGCGCCGCGCACGCCCGAATAATTGACTCCGCCCAGCCGATCGACCACGCAATCGGTGTTCGTCGTGACGGCCGGCAGGATGCCCTCGGGATTGCCGGGATTGGCGCAGCCATAGTCGATCTGGTCGACATAGCCCTTCTGGCTCTTGTGGACGCCGGAGATGCGCGCGAACAGCATATCGGCAATCGGGAAATTGGCGCCTGCGCGCACTTCCAGCCGGTTGCGCGAGCCGTAGCTGAACTCGGCAAAGCCGCTCGGATCAGCGTCCGGCTTCTTGGAGAAGAGCTTGATGGCGCCGCCGATGGAGTTGCGGCCGGTGAGCGTTCCCTGCGGGCCGCGCAGGATCTCGACGCGCTCCAGATCGAGCAGGTCGAAATTCGCGCCCGTGAGCGTGGGATAGTAGACATCATCAACGTAAAGGCCGACGCCGGGCTCATAGGCGGGGTTGAAATCGAACTGGCCGATGCCGCGAATGGACGCGCCCATCGAGTCGCCGAACGCACCGCCCATCGGGGTCAGCGTCACGCTCGGCGCCTGCCGCGCGACGGCCGCAATGTCATCCTGATTGCGCGCTTCGAGCAACGCGGCGTCCACGGCGGTGATGGCCAGTGGCGTATCCTGCAGGCGCTGGGTGCGGAACTGCGCGGTAACTATGATATCCGGCGTGGAACTGGCCTGCGGCGCTTCATCCTGCTGCGCGAATGCGGGCATGGCGCCGGCAATGGCGAAGGCGGAAACGGACCCCGCGCACAGCAATGCGCGAACGACGACTTTGGATTTCATCGAACTCTGCTCCTCTCCTGACCTGACGCCTATGGAACCAGCGCCGGACACGCCCGAGACCTTTGCGATCTTCAAGCGCTTTCCACTCCCGATCGATGCAGGAGCCAAGTGGACTATAGGCAGAATTTTTGGACAGGATCAACTTAAAGAGAGGGCAACCATGTCCCGTATCGGCATTTTGCTCAGTGATTGTGGGAGGGATGCCTCAGTTGACTCTGTTTGGCGGGGACGGCGCGCATAGGCGTGAGGGAACGGCATGCAAGCGCGGTGAGATGGGATGCAGCCATTAGCCCCTCCCCTTCAGGGGAGGGGTTGGGGGTGGGGCGGTGCCAGCATCGCATAGCGAATTGCGCGGCCTGGAAACCCCACCCCAACCCCTCCCCTGAAGGGGAGGGGCTAGGTCTGCGAGGTCGGGAATATGGGTTTTGCCGTTGACCGCCTGCTATCCAGTCAGAACATCGCCTTGGGATTGATCGACTTCTCCGGCACCGGCTGGATCACGTCCCAATGCTCGACGATCTTGCAGTCCTTCACGCGGAACATGTCCACCGCCGCCAGGCCAGGCGTGCCGGGCTTGAGCACCGAATGATAATGCACCGCGACATGGGTATCGTCCCCAAAGATGCGCTTGATGTCGATCTTGAGATCCGGGTTCGCATCGAACACCGGCCCCAGATGCTTCAGTGCCGCCGCGCGCCCATCCGTCGCGTTGGGGTTATGCTGGATATAATCCTCCGCCACATAGGTCATGAACGCCGTTCGCCAGTCCTTCTCCACGAAGAAGAGCTGGCTGAAATGCGTGACGATATCCACGGCGGTACGGTCACAGCGAGCGGCATCGGTGTCCGCTGCCTGTGCCGGGGCGGTGGCGAGCAGCAGCGCGGTGAGGCTTGCCAGCCCCGCAAGACGCGCCCTCATGCGGAGCGCGCCTTCTTGGTCATCATGGGCGTGAAATTCTCGACCATGAAGGCCTTGCCGAGCACCGGATGCGCGAAGCTCGTCGGCACTTCGTAGCGGTGCGGCCAGGTCTGGCGAACCTCCTTGTCGGGCAGGATGCGATCCGGGCCGTTGGGATCTTCGGGATAGGGCTTTTGCGCCGGCTGGAGATGCGCGACGGTGTGCGCCCAGCCGCCTTCATAATCGCCCTGCCACTGCATCATGTAGTCGAGGCGCTTGATTTTCCAGACGCCGTCTTCCTTGACATAGTCATTCTCGTAGATGCCGGACTCCCAGAATTGCTGCGGCACCTCATTGGGCTTCTCGCTCAGCACCTCGTCATGCCAGCCGCCAGCCAAAAGCCCCCGGAAGCGGCCCTTGGCGGTCTGCCCGTCCTCGGCGATGGTGATGACATCCTGTAGCTGGAAATGATCGAGCAGCAAGCCATGGACCGGGCCGCGGCGCCCGCCCGTGAACAGGTTCTGGAACCATGTGCCATAGAGGCGCATGACGCCTTCATACCCCACATATTCGCCGGAAAGGAACACCACCACGCCATCCTTGGCGAACAGGCCGGCGACTTCTTCCGGGCGATTATAGTCGATATAATAGCCATAGGCCCATTGGAGCCGCCGGATCGCGTTGATGTCCTCCAGTTCCTGGACCTTCTTCTCCAACTGGACCAGACGCGATTCCACATCAGACATGATCGACTCCTCTCTCCTGGACTGTATGTTCGGCTAACAAAGCATAGAAAGCATAGCAAACCAAGCGAGAGGAGAAAGTCATCATGGCCAGCGGAGACTGGAAGGGCAAAGTCGCTTTCATCACCGGCGGCGGAACGGGCATCGGCTTCGGCATCGCGCGGGCCTTCAGCAATGCCGGCATGCGCCTCGCCCTCTCCTATCGCGATGAAGCGCAGCGCGAACGCGGCGCCCGGTGGTTCAAGGAGCACGGTCGCGAGGCGCCACTGTGGATCAGGCTGGACGTGACCGACCGGGACGGGTTCGCCGCCGCCGCCGATACCGTGATGGACCATTTCGGCAAATGCCATGTGCTGGTGAACAATGCCGGCGTTTCCGTCTTCGGCCCCACGGACGAAGCGAGCTATGCGGATTACGACTGGATCATGGGCGTCAACTTCGGCGGCGTGGCGAATGGCATCACCTCCTTCCTGCCCAGGATCAAGCAGACAGGCGAAGGCGGGCATGTGGTGAACGTCGCCAGCATGGCCGCCTACCTCTCCGGGCCGCAGGCGGGCATCTATACGGCGAGCAAATTCGCGGTGCGCGGGCTCACCGAATGCCTGCGCTACAATCTCGTGCCTTATGGCATCGGCGTATCGCTGGTCTGCCCGGCGCTGGTGGCGACGGACGCTGCGCTGAGCGCGCTCAAGCGGCCGGACGACTTCTCCGACAGCGGATTCGCGCCTGTGGACGAAGCGGAACTGCGGAAATTCGCAGCGGCCTTCGAGAATGGCATGGACCCGCTGGAGGCTGGCGAGAAGATCTTCCAGGGTATGGTGGAGAACCGGGGCCTCATCTTCACGCATCCCGAGTTCGCGGAGGATTTCAAGGATATCTACGAGACCAGCCTCGCCGCCCTGCCGGACGAGGAAGCGCCGCCCGAGCGGCTGGAAATCGAGCGCCTGCGCCGCGCCGCCAACAAAGCCGCGCTGGACGGCGCGAAGATCGGCCTCGATGATCTGACCTGAGCGACAGAGGGGGAGGAAAACCAATGCTTACACGATTGACCGCAGTAGCGCTGGCCAGCGCGGCCATGATCCCGTCCGCAGCGCACGCGCAGGGAGGAAATGCTGCGCGGCAATGTGCAGCATTTGCCCGCGAGTCCTTCGGCGCTGAGGTGAAGATCACCAGGGCCAACTTCGTGCCCGCCGGCACCCCCATGGCGCAGGAGCCGAATGCTCCGCCCGCCACTGACACCCTCCCCGCGCATTGCCGCGTGGAAGGCGTCATCAACGAGCGCACCGGCGCGGATGGCAAGACTTACGGCATCGGTTTTACCATCGCCCTCCCGCAGCAATGGGCGGGGCGCTTCCTGCTGATGGGTGGCGGCGGCCTCAATGGCAGCATCCGCGAGCCACTCGGCCCCGTCGCCGCTGGAGACACGCCGGCGCTGATGCGTGGCTTCGCCGTCATCGCGCATGACAGCGGGCACAAGGGCGCGGGGTTCGACAATGCCTTCATGGCCGACCAGCGTGCGATGCTCGATTTCGCGGAGACATCGGTGCGGGACGTCACGCTGCTGGGCAAGGCGATCACCGAGCGCTTCTACGGCAAGCAGATCGGCAAGAGCTACATGACCGGCTGCTCCACTGGCGGGCGCGAGGGGATGCTGGCCTCGCAGCGTTATCCGGAACTGTTCGACGGCATCGTCGTCGGCGCGCCCGCGATGCGGACCGGCCATTCCAATCTCGGCGTCGCTTATGGGCAGGTGATGTTCAATCAGGCCGCGCCCAAGGACGGAAAAGGCCTGCCGCTGGTGGAGCGCGTCTTTTCGGCCGCCGACCGCCAACTCATCCTCAAGGGCCTGCTCGATCAATGCGACGGGCTCGATGGCCTGAAGGACGGCATGATCGAGAATGTCGGCCAATGCCGCTTCCAGCCCGCGCGCCTGCAATGCAGTGGCGACAAGGCCGAGGGCTGCCTGAGCAAGGCGCAGGTCGAGGCGATGGAGCGCGCCTTCGCCGGGCCGCGCGACAAGGCGGGCACTCCGCTCTACGCGCCCGTGCCCTATGATACGGGCATCGTCGTCACCGAGGGGCGTATTCCCGGCTATCTGCCCACCGGCGACACCGGCGTATTCGGCCCCGTGCCGCGCGATCTCACCATCGATCTCGATGCGCGGATCAACGCCGTGCGCGCCGATGCCGGCCAGCGCCTCACGGACACGCATGTCTGGACCAATCTCAACGGCTTTCTGGGCCGGGGCGGCAAGATCCTCTTCTACCATGGCGTGAGCGACCCATGGTTCTCCGCATGGGATACGTGGGATTACTGGCTGCGCGCCAGCGAGACGAACGGCGAGGCATGGGACGACGCCAGCCGCTTCTACATGGTGCCCGGCATGGGCCATTGCCGGGATGGCAATGCCTTCGAGCAGTTCGATCTGCTGAGCGCGGTGGTGGATTGGGTGGAGCAGGGTAAAGTGCCGGACGCCATCACCGCCCAACGAAGCGATGGCAAACCGGGCGCACGGCCGCTCTGCCCCTTCCCCGCTTTTGCCCGCCACACCGGAGGCGACGCGGCGCAGGCCAGCAGCTTCACCTGCACCCAGCCGGAGGAGGAATAAGCGCGGAGGACGGCGGACGCGGACAGCCGAGCGATGCGCGTTCCGGTCGTCCGTCCGATCCTGAATTGACCGTGTCGGAATTGGGGTCAGGATCGGCCTGCGCCAGCGCTGCGTTTTCCCTCGGCCGCCCTCCACATCGGCGTGGCCGAGATGGAAGCGCGTCCATCCCGTCACCCGCGCCTCCCCCGCCGGCCGTTCAGCCTTCCTTGCGCGCGTCGAAACTGGCGCGGGCGGCGGCTACCGTATCCAGATGGTCTTCCGCCCATGTCCACACCCCGCAGAAAGCCTCGCCCAATGTCTCGCCCAGCGCCGTCAGCCGATACTCGACACGCGGCGGCACCACGGGATGGATCGTGCGCGAGACAAGGCCATTGCGCTCCATCTGCCGAAGCGTCTGGGTCAGCATCTTCTGGCTGATGCCCGGCACTTTCTCGAAGATGCGCGTGAAGCGCTGCTCGCCATGATCGTGCAGGACCTCGATGAGGATCATCGTCCACTTGTCCGCGACTTGCGCGATCAGGTCATGGACCAGCGCTTCCACGCGCGGGTCGATCTCCTCATAAGTGGCCGGGCTTCCGGCTACCGGAGACGGTCCTTGGGTTCGACTGGCCATGCTACACTCTCTTTTGGGTAAGTATAAATCTTTCGGGTGCCTTCTTTCGTTTGGAAAGCATGGGGATACATAGGCCTTCGTCCACTTCCCCTTCAAGGAGACGAACCCATGAAAATGACAGGGAACAGCATTCTCATCACCGGCGGCGGCTCGGGCATCGGCCGGGAACTCGCGCGGCGCTTCCACGATCTGGGCAACAGCGTCATCGTCGCGGGGCGCACGGCCGCGAGCCTGGAGGAAACGATTGCCGGGCGCGGGAATATGCACAGCCTCGTCTTCGATGCGGGCGATGCCGCGAGCATCGAGGCGTTCGCGGCCGAGGCGATCTCGCGCTTCCCGGCGATCAACATCCTGTTCAACAATGCCGGGATCATGCGGCGCGAGGATTTGACGCGCGGAGGCGAGACGGCCACGGCCGAGCAGACCTTCACGACCAACGTGCTCGGGCCGATCCGCCTCACCAATGCCCTGATCGACCATCTCGCGGCGCAGGACGACGCGGCGATCGTCAACACGACGTCCGGCCTCGCCTTCGTCCCGCTGATCGGTGCCCCCAGCTACAGCGCCAGCAAGGCGGCTCTGCATAGCTGGACCGTGTCCCTGCGCGAGCAGTTGCGCGGCCAGGTGGAGGTGATCGAACTGGCCCCGCCGGCCGTGCGCACGGAGCTGACGCCCGGCCAATCCCAGCGCGAGAATTATATGCCGCTGGAGGACTATATCGCCGAGGTCATGGCGCTGTTCGCGCAGGTGCCGACGCCTGAGGAAATCCTCGTGGAGATGGTCCAGTTCCTGCGTCTTGCGGAGCGCGAGGGGCGTTTCGATGAAACCGTGCGGATTATCAGCACGCTCTGAGGGGCCAGATGAATCGGAAGCGGCGGGCCCCGAGGGAGCCGCCGCTTCTATTTCCGCAGCTTCAATCAGGCAGCCCTGGCGGCCTCATAGTCCTTCATCGGCACCCACCAGCCATGCACCT
>Ga0160433_100539_pt1 | contig 17097 bp, 17 predicted proteins | sample HID1972K_E0MG_FD_108235 | JGI IMG/M metagenome (GOLD analysis project Ga0160433, IMG submission 108235) | Enriched pill bug-associated microbial communities from UW Madison campus, WI, USA - HID1972K_E0 MG | ecosystem: Host-associated > Arthropoda: Insects > Digestive system > Unclassified ... | reverse complement strand
GCAACCGCGACCAGCCCTTGCGCCGCCATGGGCGCGAGCAAGTCCAGATCACGCAGCACCCGATCCGATTTGGTGGTGATCATCAGCGGATGCCCGTATTCCGCTAGCACTTCGACGCAAGCGCGCGTGATCCGGTAGCGCTCCTCGATGGGTTGATAGGGGTCCGTGTTCGTCCCCATCGCAATCGGCTTCACCACATAGCTGCGCTTCCCCAGTTCGGCGCGGAGCAGCTTTGCGGCATCGGGCTTCGCGAACAGGCGAGTCTCGAAATCGAGGCCGGGCGACAGGTCGAATCGCGCATGGCTCGGCCGCGCGAAGCAATAGATGCAGCCATGTTCGCAGCCGCGATAGGCATTGATGGACTGCTCGAACCCGATATCGGGAGAGTTTTGCCGGCTGATGATCGTGCGCGCTTGCTCGATCGTGACGCTCGTGCGCAGCGGCGGCGGCATGTCTTCCTCATCGGTGCGTTGCGCGTCCAGCCAATCGCCGTCCGCTTCCCGCGCGAGCAGGTTGAAACGGGCTGATTCAAAATTGCTCGGGGCGCCGCGCCCCTTGATGGCTGACATGAATGGCATGAGAACATAAAAAGAACAAACAGGCAAGAGGCGGACTGAACCTCTTGACCCGGCGGGAAGCGCTAAATCCGGCAAGACGCTTGCGCGGCCGGGGCGGAGGCGATAGGTTCTCATTTCGTTCTTGTTCCTGAGGGGCTGCGTGTCGTCTGAATTCATCCTGGCGGGTCTGCTGGCCCTGTTGATCGGTCTTGGCGCCGGTTGGTTTCTGCGCGCGCGCATGGCTGCGCCAGTGGAGGCCGAACGGCGGACGCTGGCTGATCGAATCGCGACTCTGGAGGAAATGCGCGGCGTTGCTCTGCGCGACCTCGCGGTGGCGATCGATCGGGCGGAGCAGGCCGATGCCCTGCGCGCGAAGCTGGAAGAGACCGACGAGGCGCTGGATGACGCCGAACGGATGCTCGCGGCGATCCGGGCCGATCAGGCGGCGCGTACGGAAGGCTATGAAGCGCAGATCAAGGCCCTCAATGAAGCGCGCGAGCAGCTTTCAGCGCAGTTCAGCGAAACGGCGGGCAAGCTGCTCTCCGAAGCGCAACGCGTGTTGATCGAACGCGCCGACCAGCGTTTTCATCAGGCGCATGAGAAGAGCGAGGCGAGCCTCAAGGCGCTGCTCCAGCCGGTCGAAACGACGCTCAAGCGCTATGAGGAAGGGCTGGGCAAGGTCGAGAAGGAGCGGGTGGACAGCTATGCCGCGCTGCGCGAGGCCGTGGAGCAGGTGCGGCTGGGCAATGCCGAGGCGCGGGCGGAAACGGCGCGGCTCGTCCATGCCTTGCGCTCCAGCCCCAAGGCGCGCGGACGTTGGGGCGAGCAGCAATTGCGCAATGTGCTGGAAATGGCGGGGCTGAGTCCTTTCGCCGATTTCCGCTCCGAGGTATCCGTCGATACCGCCGATGGCAGGCTGCGGCCCGATGTGATCGTGCGCTTGCCGGGCGGCAGGCAACTTATCATCGACGCAAAATGTTCGCTCAACGCCTATCTGGAAGCGGTGGACGCCGCCGATGAAGTTCTGCGGACGACGCATCTCAAGGCCCATGCCAGCGCCATCCGCAACCATGCCCAGCAGCTTGGCGCCAAGGATTACTGGACACGCTTCGGCGATGCGGCGGATTATGTGGTGATGTTCATCCCCGGCGAGCATTTTCTTGCCGCCGCGCTGGAGCAGGACGATGGCCTGTGGGAATGGGCGTTCGAGAAGCGCGTGCTGCTTGCCACGCCGACCAATCTGGTGGCGATCGCCCGCACGGTGGCGAGCGTGTGGCGGCAGGAGAGGCTGGCCGAGCAGACCCAGCAGATCGCGACGCTCGGCAAGGAGATGCACGAGCGCCTCGCGGTCGCGGCCGGTCATCTGTCCGCCCTGGGGCGCAGCCTCAATGGATCGGTCTCCAGCTACAACAAATTCGTCTCCAGCTTCGAGAATCGCGTGCTGGTCACGGGCCGGCGCTTCAAGGATCTGAGTGTGGAGACGGGGTCCAAGGAGATCGACGCCCTCGAGCCCGTGGAGGCGCTGGGACGACTGCCGGAGCCGGCAGCAGGGGACGGCGCGAAGGGGGATGACCCGGGCGTGGCGAATGATGTGAGCGGAGAGAAGCGGGCGGAGGCAGCGGAATAATGGCGGACGATCTCGCGCGAGACATCGATCGCGTGGCCAGACTGGAAGGGCGCTTTCTGCTCCGCTCCGGGCAGCAGGCGTCGCATTATTTCGACAAATACAGGTTCGAGGCTGATCCGGCGCTGTTGAGGCGCGTGGCGCGACGGATGCTTGATCTGCTGCCGCCGGAAACTGAGATTCTGGCAGGGCTGGAGTTGGGCGGTATCCCTATCGTCACGGCCATGTCGCTGGAAAGCGGGCTGCCTGCGGTGTTCGTCCGCAAGGAAGCCAAGACCTACGGGACTTGCAGGGCCGTTGAAGGCGGCTCGGTCGAAGGGCGCAGGACGGTCATCATCGAGGATGTCATAACGACCGGCGGAGCGGTGCGCGATGCTGTCGGCCTGCTCACGGCCGAGGGCGCTGACTTGCTGGCGGTAGTATGCGCGATCTGGCGGGGAACAGGAGAACCGCGGATCGAAGCGATGCCGGACTTGCGCGTCCTCCCCGCTCTCACGGAAAGAGATTTCGTCGAGGCGACTGGCTGATCGGATTGATGTCCGCCGCATCCCGCGCGCGGCAAGGCCAATCGGTCCCTTGCTTCCTGCTGCCTGTAACATGTCGAGTCATTGGAATTGCCTGAAGAGGCAGATCGGATCACGCTAGCGGTGTTGGGAAGCGGGTATGTCCGGCGGCAGGAGCGAAGGCTCCATGGGGCCTTCATCCTCGATTGGGGGTTCCGGCGCCGGTGCAGGGGCGGGCGATGGCGCCACGGCTGTGACGGGAGCGGAGGCCGTGGGGTCCTGAATGTCGAGGCCCTGCGCTTCCATGGTCGGCGCGGCATCGAAGAGGGGGTCGGTCGATCCGGCCGGCTGCGGGATCGGTTCGGCCATCGTCTCGGTTTCCTCCACCCGAGGAAGCATGGGGGATGGATTCTCCCCTGTCTCCATGGTGGCGGATTCCGCTGCCTCCGGCGCAGGGAGCGCATCGCTGATGATTGTCACCAGCAGTGGCCCGCCGATCACGAACGCAAGAGCAATGAGCAGGTAGACGCGATGGGACATTCCGGGCTCCGCCTCGTCCGGTCCGGCCGGACGGCGCGATGATGACCGAACAGCCTTAGCAACGGGTAAATGAAGGCGGCAGGCGATCCACCGTGCGATGGCGCGGGCGGACGGCAACATCTCCAGCGCGGCGCGGATTCTGGGCATCAGCCGGCCAACGCTGTATGATTTCATGAAGAGCCAGGATCTGCAAAGCTGCGGGGACGGCGCCGGAGAGGTGCCCTGTCAGGCTTTTATTTTGCTTTCCAGCTCATCGAGCGTGATGCCGATGCGGTGCATCTGCTCGACCACAGGCGGCCAGACGGACGTGAAGAAGCGCTCGCGTTCCATGGCGCGCAACTTGCGCGAGGCGCCAGGCACCACGAACATGCCAACCCCGCGCTTCACCTGCACGAGGCCATCGTCCTGAAAGCTCTGATAAGCCTTGGCGACCGTCAGCGGATTGGCGCCCTGCTGGGCCGCGAAAGCGCGCACGGAAGGGAGCATGTCCCCATCTCCATAGCGCCCGTCCAGGATGGCGGCGGCGATCTGGTCCCGCAAGCGCAGATAGACGGGCCGGGTCTCATCGATCATGCTGCATCAGTGACATAATACAGTGGATCGGTCAAGGTCATAAGCGGCCCGTGGAAAGTCAGGCGCCGGTCCAGACGCTCAGAATGTCATCCAGTTCGGGGCGGGGCCGCTCGTCCAGTTCGCGCGCGGGCGTGCCGATGAACACGAAGCCGGCGATCCGCTCGTCAGCCGACCCGAAGGCATTCCGCACGCTATCGTTATAGGCAGGCCAACCAGTCAGCCAGCCGCCGGCAAAACCCATGGCGTGAGCTGCGTGCAGGAGGTTCATCGTCGCGGCGCCGGCCGACTGCTCCTGCTCCCAGAGCGGGATCTTGGATTGGGTCTTGGGAGCGGACAGCACCACCACCAGCGCGGGCGCCTGCCGTGCGAACTGATGCATGGCCTCGATTTCCAGCCGGCCTGCTTCGGGCTTTTCCGCGCGATAGCTCTGTTCGAGCAGGGCAGCGAGCGCATCGCGCCGCTCGTCGGGCACGATCACGAACCGCCAGGGAGCGAGCTTCCCATGATCGGGTGTGCGCGCCGCGATCCGCACCATCTCGCGCAATTGATCGAGGCTAGGGCCGGGCGCGGCAAGATCGCGCGGCTTCCCCGAGCGACGGGATGAGAGATAAGCGGGAAGCGAGGAGAGATCATTGAACATGGCCATGCGCTAGCCAAATCCGCCGCTGCCGCCAAGCGCGTTCGCGCTGGCCGCCTCGCTCTCAGCGCCTTTTTGGCCGGTTCGGCGGCGCAGAAGAGAAAAAACAGCTTTTCACAGCCCGATAGAGTCTCTCTAAGTCCAGGAATCGAGATTTTCGCGCGATTGGTGTTCGCCGCGACCCGGAACAGGAGACGTCATGGCTACCATTCCCGCCATTGCCCTGATCGTACTGATCGTGCTGCTGGCTGGCGGCGCGGTCGGGCTCAGGAGCAGCAAGCAGGAATTCCTTGGGCATCCCAAGGGCCTCTACATCCTCTTCTTCGCCGAAATGTGGGAGCGCTTCTCCTATTACGGCATGCGCGCGCTGCTCATTTTCTACCTGACGCAGCACTGGCTCTTCTCGGATGGGCAATCCACGCTGGTCTACGGGGCCTATACCAGCCTCGTCTACATCACGCCGGTGCTGGGCGGCTATCTGGCCGACCGCTATCTGGGCCAGCGCAAGGCCGTGCTGTTCGGCGCGCTCATTCTCACGGCCGGGCATCTGCTCATGGCGTTTGAAGGCACGGGCGGACAGGGCGATCCGGTCATCAACATCTTCTGGATGGCGCTGGCCTGTATCGTGGTCGGCTCGGGTTTCCTCAAGGCCAACATTTCCGTGATGGTCGGCCAACTCTACGGCATCACCGATCCGCGCCGCGACGGGGCGTATACGATCTTCTATGTGGGCATCAATGTCGGCGCGGCGATCGGCACCATCCTCGCGGGGTATCTCGGTCAGGTCTATGGCTGGAAATACGGCTTCGGCGCGGCGGGGCTGGGCATGCTGCTGGGCGCGGTCGTGTTCATCTTCGGCAAGCCCTTCCTCATGGGCAAGGGCGAGCCGCCGCGGCCACTCACCTTCAAGGCCGAATGGCTGCTTTACGGCATCGGTATCGCGTCCATCGCGGTGATCTGGTTCCTCGTCCAGTATCAGGGCATCATCCAGAACCTGCTCATCGTCGCGGGCGTCGCACTGCTCGGTTATGTGATGGTCACGGCTGCCTTCACCTTGCCCTATGGCGCTCTCTCGCGGGCGCCGCGCGGCAAGTTGATCGGCATGCTGGCCGGTCTCGCGCTTCTGCTGCTGGGCATGTTGACGCTCTCCAACAGCATGAGCGATCAGGCGACGACCGTTGGCACCGTTGCGACCATCGGTGGCTTGCTGCTCGTGTTCGGCGTCGCCATCGCCGATTGCCTTGTCATCAGGGACAATGCCCGCGACCGGCTCTATGCGATCCTTTTCCTCGTCGCGCTCAATCCAGTCTTCTGGGGCCTGTTCGAGCAAGCGGGCGGCAGCCTCAATCTCTATACGGACCGCTATGTGGATCGCGCCGGGGTGGAGGCCTCGCTGTTCCAGTCGATCAACCCGATCTACATCATCCTGCTCGGGCCGGTTTTCGCCTGGCTATGGGTATGGCTCGGCAAGCGCGGCTGGGAGCCATCCGCGCCCGCCAAGTTCGGCTTGGCGCTGGTGCAAGTGGGCTTCTCCTTCCTGCTGTTCGTCTGGGGCGCGCAATCGGTCGGCATGGCGGTCATGACGCCGGTGATTTTCGTTTTCCTGATCTACCTTTTCCAGACGACAGGCGAACTCTGCCTCTCGCCCGTGGGGCTCTCGGCCATGAACCGGCTTGCGCCCCGGCATCTGGCGAGCCTCATCATGGGCGCATGGTTCTACATGTCGGCGGTGGGCAATTTCGTCGCCGGCAAGATCGGCGAGGCAACCGGCGGCCATGATGGCGAGATGACCAAGGAAGCGACGCTGGCTGTTTATTCCACTATCGGCTGGTGGACGGTGGGCATCGCAGCGGCGGTGTTGCTGGTCTCGCCTCTCATCACCCGGCTGATGCATCTCGACACGCTGAAGGACGCTGAGCCCCCGGTGGACGACCGCCCCGAGGAAGGGCTGCGGGAAGAGCCGGCGCCGGCACGCTGATCGGCTTTTCCGGGAGCATCGGGTGGCAAAAAGGCGCTGGCGCCGCCCGCCCGGCTTCCGCTAAGCAGGGCCGATGAGCAGACGCTTCTTCGGCACCGATGGCATTCGCGGCCGCACCAACCAGCTCCCCATGACCGCGGAGATGGCGATGCGCGTGGGCATGGCCGCCGGCCGCCATTTCATGCGCGGCGATTATCGCCATCGCGTCGTTATCGGCAAGGATACGCGGCTTTCGGGCTATATGATCGAGAATGCACTGGTCGCCGGTTTCACCAGCGTGGGCATGGACGTCGTGCAGTTCGGCCCGATCCCCACGCCCGCCGTGGCCATGCTCGCGGCCTCCATGCGCGCCGATCTCGGCGTCATGATCTCGGCCAGCCACAATCCCTTCTACGATAATGGCATCAAGCTGTTCGGGCCGGACGGATACAAGCTGTCCGACGCGGATGAGGAGAGGATCGAGGCCCTGATCGGGGATGGCGAGATCCCGCTGGCCGCTTCCGAGCGGATCGGCCGCGCGCGGCGGGTCGAGGACGGGCGCGGGCGCTACATCCACTTCGTCAAATCCACCTTCCCCGAGCATCTGCGGCTCGATGGACTCAAGGTCGCGCTCGATTGCGCCAATGGCGCGGCCTACAACACCGCTCCGGCTACTTTCTGGGAGTTAGGCGCTGAACTGGTGCAGATCGGCGTTACACCCAACGGCACGAACATCAATGACGGCTGCGGCTCGACCGCGCCGATGTTGCTCCAGGAAACGGTGGTCGCGTCAGGCGCGGACATCGGCATCGCTCTGGATGGCGATGCGGACCGGCTGATCGTCGTCGACGAGACCGGCGCGATCGTGGATGGCGACCAGATCATGGCGCTCATCGGCACAAACTGGGCACGCAACGGCATGCTCAAGGGCGGCGGCGTGGTGGCCACCGTCATGTCCAACCTGGGTCTGGAGCGGCTGCTGGCGGATCATGGCATTCCGCTCGTCCGCACCAAAGTGGGCGACCGCTACGTGCTGGAGGAAATGAAGGCGCGTGGCTGCAATGTCGGCGGCGAGCAATCCGGTCACATGATCCTCTCCGATTATGCGACCACGGGCGATGGCACCATCGCCGCGCTGCAAGTGCTCGCCGCGCTGGTGGAAAGCGGCAAGCCGGCGAGCCAGTTGCTTCGTCAGTTCGAGCCAGTGCCGCAGCTTCTCAAGAATGTTCGCTTTGCCGGCGGAAAGCCGCTGGAGGCGGAAAGCGTGAAGGCCGCAATCGCGCAGGCCGAGGCTGAGCTTGAAGGCATCGGCCGGCTCGTCATTCGCCCTTCCGGCACCGAGCCGGTCATCCGGGTCATGGCCGAGGGCGACGATGCCGGGCAGGTCCAGCGCGTGGTGGATGGTATTTGCGATGCCGTGGCGAGTGCGGCGGCGGCGCATGCCTAGGCCGGCGGGTTCCGGGGAGGCCGGCGATGCTTGAAATGCGCCCGGATTGCGAGCGTTGCGGCGCGGATCTACCGGCCGACGCGGGCGGCGCCTTTATCTGCTCCTTCGAATGCACCTTCTGCGCGGAATGCGCCGATGCGCTGGATGAGCGCTGCCCCAATTGCAGCGGCGAATTGCTCGACCGGCCGACACGCGTTGGCCCGGCGCTGGAGCGCTATCCCGCTGCCACCGAGCGCCGCTTTCGGGGGTAGGTCCCGACGCTGCACGCATGGCCGGCGCGGCCCGGCGCGGGATGCGGCACATCGGCTCGACTTCCCGACCTGCAATAGGCAAAAGCACTCTTATGACCATGCCCCGAATCCTCATCATCGCCGGCTCGGATTCGGGTGGTGGCGCCGGCATCCAGGCCGATATCAAGACCGTGACCATGCTGGGCGGCCACGCGATGACCGCGATCACCGCGATCACGGCGCAGAACACGCTGGGGGTGCAGGGCGTCCATCCCGTCCCGACCGAGATGGTGCTGGCCCAGATCGACAGTGTGGTGAGCGACATCGGCGTCGATGCCGTCAAGATCGGCATGATCGGTTCCGCGCAGACCGCGCTGGCGGTCGCGGACCGGCTGGAGGCGATCGGCGCGCCGACCGTGCTCGATCCGGTGATGGTCGCCAGCAGCGGCGGTGTGCTGGCCGATACGGAAACGATCGAAAGCTTGCACGAGCTGATGGGCTGGGCCTTCGTTACCACGCCCAACCTGCCGGAGCTGGAGGCGTTGGGCGGGGAGGCGGAGCTGACCACGCGGGGCGAGGTTCTGCTTATCAAGGGCGGTCATGCGCCGGGCGAGACGATCACCGACCGGCTGGTGGGTCCGGAAGGCGAGATTGCCCGCTGGGAAGGATCGCGCATCCACACCGATGACACGCACGGCACCGGCTGCACGCTTGCCAGCGCGATCGCGGCCGGGCTGGGGCAGGGGCTCGACCTGCCGGAAGCGATCGCGCGCGCACGCCTTTTCGTGCGCCTTGCGCTGCGGACTGCACCGGGGCTGGGCGGCGGTCATGGACCCATGGGCCATGGCGCCATACGCCTCGACCTGGGCGAAAGCCCGCGCCTCAACCAGGTATCGGTGCCGATCGGCGATCACATCGCCTCGCGGGACTTCTACGAGGATCTCGGCCTCAAGCTGATCGTCGACAGCCCGGACAAGCCATATGCCCGCTTCGAGGGGCCGGGCGGAGCCTCGCTCTCCATCCATGGCGAGAGTCACGCCATCTATCTGGAATGCGACGATCTCGATGCGCGAGTCGCCGCCCTGCAATCGGCGGGCCTCATGTTCGACAGCGAGCCGACGGATCAGGCGTGGGGCTGGCGCGAGGCCTGGCTCGTCGATCCGGCGGGTAATCGCATCTGCCTCTATTCGGCAGGTGAGAATCGGCGCTATCCGCCATGGCGGATCGCGGAATAGGAAAGGCGGCGTGCGTGGACAGGAAATTTGCGGTTCTGCTGCAATGGCGCGTAAGGCGGGGTAAGGCGAAGGAATTCATCGCGGCCTGGGAAGAAGTGAACCGTGGGCTGATGGAGCAGGGCTGCTATGGCAGCACCTTGTTCGAAGGCGGGAACGGATCCTTCTACGCGCTGGCGCGCTGGCCAGACGCCACGACCCGTGCGGCCGCGATTTCGGACTTTCGTTCCGAGGCGACGCTGCTGGCGCTGGCCGAGGCCATGGAGGAATTCGAGGAACCGGTCGAAATGGTCGAGCGGACGAGCATTTGGGCTGGTCCCGGCGATGAATGAGCGGTTGCGCAAGCCATGATTGCCGGTGTCGACGAGGCGGGGCGGGGGCCTTTGGCCGGTCCGGTCGTCGCGGCCGCGGTCGTGCTCTGCAAGCCGAGGCCGTCGGGCCTCGACGACAGCAAGAAGCTCACCGCGCAGAAGCGGGCCATCCTTGAAAAGACGATCAAGCGCCGCTGCCATTGGGCGATCGGCGTGGTCGATGTCGCGCAGATCGACCAGCTCAACATCTTCGGCGCGACGATGCTGGCGATGACGCTGGCCGTCGAGGCACTGTGCGAGAAAATCGGCTGCGATCCCCTCGAAGTGCTGATCGACGGCAATCTCACCCCCGCCGGTCGCCGGCGCGAGTGGCGGTGGCAGGCACGGCCAATCGTGGGCGGTGACGCGCTGGAACCCTGCATTTCGGCGGCCTCCATCATCGCCAAGGAACATCGCGACGGGCTGATGCGTGAGGCGGCGCGCACGCATCCCGGCTATGGCTGGGAAAGGAACAAGGGCTATGGCACGCCCGATCATCTCGCCGCGCTGCGTAAGCATGGGCCGAGCCCGCTGCACCGGCGCAGTTTCGCACCCGTGGCGCAACTCGCCTTGATCTGATAGCGATTGCCGGGAACCGGGCGCTGCCCATCCGGCAAGGCGCTCAAGCATGATTTTGGGAGAGGTAAGGCATGGCCTTTGTCATGAGCGATGGCGTTCGGCTCTATTATGAAACCACGGGGGAAGGGCCGCCGATCGTTTTCGCGCATGAAAGTGCGGCCGATGCCCGGCAATGGGCGGGGCAGGTCGCGGCGCTCTCGTCCCGCTATCGCTGCATCACATATAATGCGCGCGGTTATCCGCCTTCGGATGTCCCGCCGGAGGACGTGGCCTATGGCCATGTCCCGGCCTGGCGCGATCTTGCCGCTGTTGTCGAGCGCGCGGCCGGTGGCTCCGCCCATGTCGTCGGCCTCAGCATGGGCGCCTATGCCGGGCTGATGCTGGGCCTGGAGCGCCCCGACCTCGTCCGCTCGCTCTGCCTCGCCGGCGGCGGCACCGGCTCCACGCGCGGCCCGAACGAGGGATTGCGTATCGCGATGGGCAAGCTGGCGGATCTGTTCGAGGCTGAAGGGGGCGCGGCCGGCGCGCGGGCCATTGGCGCTTCACCGTCCCGCACGGGCTTTCGGGATCGTGATCGCGCCGGCTGGCAGGCCTGGCTGGATGATCTCGCCACGCATTCCCCGCAGGGGATGGCGCGCACGTTCCGGCACTATCAGGGCAACCGCCCCTCGCTTTACGATTTCGAGGCGGCGCTGAAAGCGCTCGACCGGCCGATTCTGCTGGTCGTGGGCGATGAGGATGGCGGCTGCCTGGAGATCAATCTCTTCCTGCGGCAGGTCATTCCTGGTGCGGCGTTGTGCATGGTTCCGCACAGCGGCCATGCCGTCAATCTGGAGCAGCCGGCCTTCTTCAATCGGCTGCTTGAAGACTTCCTGGCCGGCGTGGAGACATCTCAGCGCGCTTGACTTGGCGCTGAGCACCCCCTAGCGCGCCTCCGTCATCTGGGGAGTAGCCAGCCGCCGGTTTCGGCGGGCCCGCGCGTCAACATACTCGGTCGAGAGGCCGTGGCGCCGGGGAATCCTAGCATCCAGGCGAGACCAATGACATCGCGCTTCCGTCCGGCCGGGCGGGAGGCGTGATGTCATCGGTTTGTTTCATCGCCCGGCTCAGGATCATCATGGACGCTCTTCTCACATCCACCGTTGTGGTCGCCCTCGCCGAGATCGGCGACAAGACGCAATTGCTCGCCATCCTGCTGGCCGCTCGGTTCCGCAAGCCGCTGCCGATCATTCTGGGCATATTGGCGGCCACGCTGGGCAATCATTTCCTTGCCGCGCTGCTTGGCGCGAGCATGGCCTCCATCTTCGAGGCGGCCTGGTTCCATTATCTGGTCGCCGCCGGCTTCCTGGCCATGGCGATCTGGACACTCATTCCTGACAAGCTCGATGAACTGGAGGAGAAGCCCGCGCGCCTCGGCGCGTTCATGACCACGGCGATCGCCTTCTTCCTCGTCGAGATGGGCGACAAGACACAGATCGCCACCGTGGCGCTGGGCGCGCAATTCCAGCAAGTCGCCATGGTAACGATCGGCACCACGCTGGGCATGCTGATCGCCAATGTGCCGGCAGTGTTCCTGGGCCATGAATTGTTGCGCCGCGTCCCGCTCGGGCTGGTGCGGATGATCGCCGCGGGGCTGTTCGCCGTGATCGGCCTGTGGCTGCTGATCGAGGGGCCGGGGCGCTTCTGAGAGACGCTTGGGGAGGGCCGGCGAAAAATTTTCTCGCAGGAGGCCTTCTGTGAGTCCGCCGGGCAACACCACAAGATGTAGAGTCTGTGATGAATCGCCAGACTCCATCCCTCGTGTGGGACTCGTTTCGTTCTCATTTGAATCAGCGGCTTAGCGGGCATGGTGCGGCGATGATCGTGCTTGACGGGGGACTCGCGGGGACTCACACACGGGTCGCAACAACGGGGGGACCATTGCCATGGGCGTTATCCAACGGGTCGCCACACGACCCGCGAAAGCGAAGAACGCGCTGCGCTCGGTGCCTGCGGTCCTGCCGCTCGACACGCTGCTCCAGGGCGATTGCATCGCCATCATGCGCACCCTGCCGGACGCCAGCGTGGACATGGTCTTCGCGGACCCGCCCTATAATCTCCAGCTCGGCGGCGATCTGTTCCGGCCCGAAGGCGGCCGCGTGGACGCCGTGGACGACGCCTGGGATCATTTCGACAGCTACGGCGCCTATGATGCCTTCTGCCGCGAATGGCTGGCGGAAGCGCGCCGCATCCTCAAGCCCAATGGCACCATCTGGGTGATCGGCAGCTATCACAACATCTTCCGCGTCGGCGCGCTGATGCAGGATCAGGGCTTCTGGATCCTGAACGACATCGTGTGGCGCAAAGCCAACCCCATGCCGAATTTCAAGGGCACGCGCTTCACCAACGCGCATGAGACGCTCATCTGGGCCAGCCAGGGTGAGAAGGCGAAATACACGTTCAATTATCGCGCGATGAAGACGCTCAACGACGAGTTGCAGATGCGCTCGGACTGGGTGCTGCCGATCTGCGCGGGGCAGGAGCGGCTCAAGCGGGATGGGCACAAGGCGCATCCCACCCAGAAGCCCGAGGCGCTGCTTTACCGGGTCATGCTCTCCTGCACGCAGAAGGGCGATGTGGTGCTCGATCCGTTCTTCGGCACCGGCACGACGGGCGCGGTGGCGCGCCGTCTGGGCCGGCGCTGGATCGGCATCGAGCGCGAAGACAGTTATTGCGAAGTCGCGCGGGAGCGTATTGCTGCAGCGCTCCCGCTCGACGAAAGCGCGCTGACCATCATGCAGTCGGCCAGGAGCCAGCCGCGTGTTGCGTTCGGCACGCTCGTCGAGACGGGCATGATTGCGCCGGGCGCGGTGCTGATGGACAGCCGGGCCCGTTGGAAGGCCCATGTGCGCGCGGACGGATCGCTGGAATGCGATGGTCAGACCGGGTCCATCCACAAGCTCGGCGCCGCGTTGCAAGGCGCGCCGAGCTGCAATGGCTGGACCTTCTGGCAGATCGAGCATGAGGGTAAGATCAAGCCCATCGACGCGCTACGCCAGCTTTACCTGCTCGCGACGGAGCCCTGAGGAAGTTGATTTCGCTACACATTACCCGCCGTTCGCCCTGAGCTTGTCGAAGGGCCGTACTTCCTCTTTCTAAGTTTCGGCAGAAAGTACGGCCCTTCGACAAGCTCAGGGCGAACGCTGGCGGTCGGCTCCCGCTTCCATTGGCGCATGAGCGCGGGTAAAGCATCGCCCAAGCTGAAGGATGCCTCCAGATCATGATCCAATCGCCACCGTCGGGCGCCAGCCTCTATCTGCGCCCCATCTGGTTCGTCGACACGCCTGTCGGTCTTGCCGAAAGTGATTTCCGCCGGCTGGCGGGCGGATTGATCTGGTTCCAGGCGGTTGAAGCGCGCTGGACCGGCGCGGATGGCGAGGCCGGCAAGGCGCAGGTGCCACTTGCGGAACTTGCACAGTGGCAGACGGGCTTGAGCGATGCGCAAGCGGCGCGCGTCGATGCGCTGATGGCGGGCCTTGTTGCCCCGCGCGCGCCGCTCACGCTGGGCGAGCGGATCATCCGTTTCGATACGCCGCAGGTCATGGCCATCCTCAACATGACGCCGGACAGCTTCTCGGACGGTGGCAAGCTGATCGGCGAGCCCGACAAAGCGGCCGATGCGGGTTTCGCCATGCAACTTGCCGGCGCGTCGATCATCGACATCGGCGGGGAATCGACGCGTCCGGGTGCGGATGCGGTGTGGGAAGGCGATGAGATCGCTCGCACCGTGCCGGTGATCGAACGGCTGGCGAGAAGCGGCATCGTCGTCTCCATCGACACGCGCAAGGCGGGCGTGATGGAAGCCGCGCTGGGGGCGGGCGCGGGTATCGTGAACGATGTGACCGGCCTGACGCACGATCCGCGCGCGCTGGAGGTCGTTGCGGCGGCCGGCTGCCCGGTGATCCTGATGCACACCCCATCGGCGGGCGAAGACCCGCATGGCGGCGCGGTCAAATACAAGGCCGGCGCGGTCGGCGGCGCGGGGATCGATCTGGAGGTGTTCGACTGGCTGGAGGCGCGGATCGCCATCTGCCTCGCAGCGGGGGTCGAGCGCGCGAAAATCATCATCGATCCCGGCGTGGGGTTCGGCAAGGCGTTGCAGGACGACACGCGCATTATCAACAATCTGGCCATGTATCAGGCGCTTGGCGTGCCGCTGCTGTTTGGCGCGAGCCGCAAGCGCATCGTCGGCGCGCTCACCGATGGCGTGCCGGTCCCGCAGCGGCTCGGCGGCTCGGTCGCGTTGGCACAGGCGGCGATCGCGCAGGGCGCCCAGATCGTGCGCGTGCATGACGTTCAGGAAAGCGTGCAGGCTGCCCGCGTCTGGCGCGGCCTGCGCGATGCCGCGCTGGTGGCTGGCTGACACCGTGATCCGGCGTAGCGCATTCAGGGCTGGAAGAGCGCAGAAGCGCCGATAGCAGGGCGGCATTATTGGAATGCCGTTCCCACCACCAAAAGGTCATGCCTTCACGAACTGAAGGCGCCACACCCATAATCAGCCGGGATAAACGATCTCGACCACTTCCCACTCGCGCACCCCACCCGGTAGCTCCACGCGCCGCAGGTCGCCAACCTTCGCACCGCGTAGCGCGCGTGACAGCGGCGAATCCCAGCCGATCCGGCCGGCACCGGCATCCGCTTCGTCATTGCCCACGAGCGTTACGCTGCGCTGATTGTCATCCTCGTCCGCGATGCTCACGGTCGCGCCGAAGAAGATGCGGCTCCTGTCGGGCTGCTGTGCCGGGTTCACGATCTTTGCGGCCTTCATCCGCTCCGCCAGCCATTTGAGGCGGCGGTCGATCTCGCGCATGCGCTTGCGGCCATAGAGGTAATCGCCATTCTCGCTGCGGTCGCCATTGCCGGCCGCCCAGCTCACGATCTCCACGATGCGCGGGCGCTCGTCGCCGAGCAGTTGGTCATACTCGGCGCGCAAGGCAGAAAATCCCGCCGGCGTGATATAGTTGGGACGCTGTATGGCGTTCACTTGCCCCGGCGTTTCGGCCGCTTGCTCGCATACATGAGCGCGGCGACCAGCGCCGCCGAGCCGATGCCCACGCCGGCCCAGAAGGTCTTGCCGCGCTTCTCCTCACTGTCCTGTTCGGCGGCCCCGGTCTCGGGTTCTGTCGCGGCGGTGGGCTTTTTGTCGGTCATGGTCTCTTGTCTGTCTATGTGAAAGGGGAGGGGAAGGGCGCAAGGCTCCCTTATCCGGGGGTCGACTTGCCGAGATAGCGGCTGAGCGGGATGGTCGAGGGGGTGCGTTGCACCGGGTTCATCAAGTCGTAGACCACTGCATTCTCCAGCACCCGCTGCACATAATTGCGGGTTTCGAAGATGGGGATGTCCTCGATCCACTGGATCATGTCCGTGCCGGGCAGGCGCGGATCGCCATTGCTCTTCAACCAGCGATTCACCCGGCCCATGCCGCCATTATAGGCGGCGATGGCGAGCGGATAGCTGCCGTTATAATAACGCACGAGCTGCTGGAAATAGGCGCTGCCGAGCTGGACGTTGTAATTGGGGTCGTAGAGCGATCCCTGACTGTAGCTCATGCCGATCTTGCCAGCCACTTCGCGCGCCGTGGAGGGCAGAAGCTGCATCAGTCCATGGGCATTGGCGTGCGAGACCACGGATCGGTCGAACTGGCTCTCCTGCCGGGTGATGGCATGGATCATCGTCCAGTGGGGGCGTTGGTTCTGGGGAACGTTCATGCGCGGGAAGCTGTAATCCGTCCCCGTGCTCAGGCCCTGACGGCCGGCGCTACGGGCCGTCATCACGCCAAGATCCGGCCGGCCCAGCGTGTGGGCCAGTTCGCCGGCCAGCGCATAGTCCAGATCGCTCTCGGCGCTGTCCGCAATGGCGCGAATGAACAGGGATTGCTCGCGCCATTGCCCGCCGCGGCCAAGGAGGCTTGCGGCGCGGACGACCGGGCGTGCCATGAAGGCCGCGCGCGCGCTGTTGCTCGGTTTCACGGCCGCGCTGGCGAGCGCTTCGACCGTCACCGGCCGGTTGAGCCGCTCAAGGGCAAGCTGGCCATAATATTGGTCAGCATAGGAGCCCGCTTTCTCGAAATGCGCGAGGGCGGCTTCCTGCCGGCGGGCCGCAAGCGCCGCCCGGCCGGCCCAGTAATGGCCCTTCGAACTCGTCTGCCCGGAACGCGCGCCGCGCGCATAGCGGTCGAACATCGCCTCTGCGTCCGTCGGCCGATTGAGCTTGTTGAGCGCCACCGTGCCAGCCAGCCAGGTGAGGCTGGTGTAATCGTCCCGCACGCCCAGCGACTGCACGCTGATATCGGTGCCGGCCGGAAAGGCATCGTCGACCTTGGAGGCGATGGCGAAAGCGGTGGTCCATTGGTTGTCGTTGGCGGCAGCGCGGGCCTGCGCCAGCAGCACTTCATACCATTTTTCCGGATCGCTTGGCCGCTGCATCAGGGCGGTACGGTTCGCGAGCAGGTTGCGAGCCGCGAGGCTGTTGCCACTATCCACCAGCCAGCGCGCCTTGTCGGCCAGGTAGCCGGCATCCAGCGCGCCGACAGGATCGGCCGGGCCCATCTTGGCGGCGGCGTCCGGCGCCTTGCGCTGGAAGGCGATCCGCGCCGCGACCACGGCCTGACGCGTCACCGGCACCGACGCGAGAACACGCTCGGCGACCTCCGGCCGGCGCTGCCAGAGCGCTGCGTCGGCGCGTGCGAGATGATCGTCACGGGTAAGCGCGGAAGCGAATTGCGCGCGCAGCCGGTCTTCCCATTTGATGTCCATCGCCCCGGAGGCCCAGGCATCGCGTGCCATCGCGCGGGCCTCGTCCTGCCGGGCAAGGCGCGCGAGCGCCAGGG
>Ga0160433_100538_pt1 | contig 17103 bp, 16 predicted proteins | sample HID1972K_E0MG_FD_108235 | JGI IMG/M metagenome (GOLD analysis project Ga0160433, IMG submission 108235) | Enriched pill bug-associated microbial communities from UW Madison campus, WI, USA - HID1972K_E0 MG | ecosystem: Host-associated > Arthropoda: Insects > Digestive system > Unclassified ... | reverse complement strand
GAATGGGAGTAGGTTTTTCAAAACCTAATTCTGTTAAGGCATTAACAATATCATGACGGATCCCCAGTTCAATAAATGGGTTCATGATGTAATAAATACGATAGGCCTAATTGCCTAAGGCGGTGCAAAGGTACGGTATTAAAAATAAAATATACTATGTTTTTATAATAAAATTAACTAAGCTCTAAATTATTAACCACGAAGACGATCTACTGATTTAATTAGCTTTTCATCCTTGCGTATTCCTTTTGCTGCTAAAAAAAGAAATACCAGGCTAAGAGGCACTAAAAGGGCTCCAATACCGATGTTTTCCAATTCGATCGTTTTGTTTACGTCGATTACAGCGTTATTGGCTGTTAAATAGAACCAAAGTCCCAATAGAATAACAATAAGAATATTCAGATAGGTTATCTGCAGTTGTTTTTTACGGTTTCTGAAGTTAAAAATAGCAACAAGAGGGATCAAGGCGATAATAACCGTTGCAATGGTTTGAAGAATGAAAGATTCAGTTTGTACAACACCGGTTGAGACGCCTTGATAGATGCCAGTAATCTTCACTGCCATGGCTACTCCAAAAGCATCAAAGTATTGCAAATAAGGAAACAAGAATAATAGTAATAGGGCACCACTTGCCAATAATAGCCAAACTGTTTGAATTCGTTGTATCATTCTAATTAAATTTTAACAAATATACATAAATCCCGTAATTCCTTATCTTTGCTTCAGTGGGAAATGGAAATCAACGATTTTTTATTGAGATTGCTTATCATGGTGCTAATTATCATGGATGGCAAGTTCAGGATAATGCAATTACTGTCCAGGAACTGATTGATAAAGCACTAAGCACTTTGCTTAGAAAAAGGATTACGACATTGGGCTGTGGGCGAACCGATACAGGTGTGCATGCAAAACAACTTTTTGCTCATTTCGACTGTTTGGAAACAGATATTAATGAACAGTACAATCAACTTCTAAAGGGTTTAAACGCGCTATTGCCAAAAGATATAGCTATAAAGGAAATATTTCGGGTACCTAGTGATTTTCATGCAAGATTTGACGCCATTTCAAGAAGTTATGAATATCATATCCATTTTCATAAAGATCCTTTTTTAAATGGCTTGTCTTGGCAATTGAGAGATAAGCCGGATGTAATAGCGATGAATAAAGCTGCTGAAATTATGATGGAGTATCGGGACTTTAGCTGTTTTAGTAAATCTCATACGCAGGTCATGACCAACAACTGTGAGATTTATAATGCGGAATGGAAGTGGCTGGGAAACGATCGGCTGGTGTTTTATATAACAGCTAATCGGTTTTTGAGGAATATGGTTCGAGCTATTGTAGGAACGTTAATAGAAATTGGGTTAAATAAAAAAAATATAGAATCGATTCGCACCACAATAGAAAGTAAGGATCGCTCCGTGGCTGGCGTGTCTGTTCCTGCTTGTGGCTTGTATTTAACAGAAGTAAAATATCCAAATAAAGAGATATGAGTGAAACCAAAGTAGCTGGTAAAACTTATGATATCCACATCTTACGGCGGGTTTTAACGTATATGAAACCGTATAAAGTGATTTTTATATGGTCTATACTCTTGACTCTGATAATGGCTGGAGTTGCTCCGCTATTACCAGTTTTAGTAGAATATACTCTTGATAACTATATATTGGAAGGGGATATGGCCGGTTTGGGTAAAATGGCTCTGCTAATGCTGATTTTATTGGTGGTTCAAACGCTGGTTCGTTATTTTCATACTCTTTTTACAAATACATTAGGCCAGTCAGTAATTCGTGACTTACGGAGTGATGTATTTAACCATATTACTCAGTTGCGACTGAAATACTTTGATAGAACTCCATTAGGGAGGCTCATTACCCGCACTGTTTCAGATTTAGAAACGATCTCTGACATTTTTTCTCAAGGCTTAATCCAAATTATTGGTGATATTCTTCAGTTGGTGGTAATTTTAGGTGTTATGTTTTATACAGATTGGCGCTTAACACTGATTGTGCTAATTCCAATGCCGGTTATGCTGATTGCAACTTACTTCTTTAAAGAGGCGATGAAATCTTCCTTTCAGGATGTACGGACATGGGTGTCACGATTGAATACTTTTCTTCAGGAACATATTTCCGGAATTAGCATTATTCAATATTTCGCCCGGGAAAAACAAGAATATAATAAATTCATTGCCATCAATGCAGAGCATCGAAATGCACACATAAGGTCAAATTGGTACTTCTCGATCTTTTTTCCTGTTATTGAGATTATTATGGCCATAGCATTGGGACTTTTGGTATGGTATGGTAGCAAATCAGCTTTGAATGGTAGCATATCGTTGGGAGTTGTTGTTGCCTTTATCATGTATATCAATATGATTTTCAGACCCGTTAGAGAGTTGGTTGATAAATTCAATACCTTACAAATGGGAATGATTGGGGCAGAACGAATATTCGCCGTATTGGATACGGATGAGAAAACAGAAAATCAAGGTCGTATTATACCGGAAAGCTTACAAGGAAAAATTGAGTTTGAAAATGTTTGGTTTGCATACGATGAAAAGAAATGGGTGTTGAAGGATATCTCTTTTACATTGGAAGCGGGGCAAACATTGGCATTAGTAGGAGCAACCGGAGCTGGAAAATCTTCTATTATAAATATTTTAAGTAGATTTTATGAAATCAATAGGGGCTTTATAAAAATTGACGGTATTGATATTCGTGAGTACGATTTAAATTATCTACGCAAAAGTATTGCTGTTGTTCATCAGGATGTGTTTTTGTTTTCTGATACCATTGCCAATAATATTAATCTTTTAGATCCGGAAATTACTATAGATCAAATAAAAGAGGCTGCAGCATCAGTAGGTGCAGATGTCTTCACCGAACGCTTGCCCAATGGTTATGACTATCAGGTTCAGGAACGCGGTGCCACACTTTCTTCAGGTCAGGCACAGATGGTTTCCTTTATACGGGCATTGGTACATAAACCGAAAGTTCTTGTACTTGATGAAGCAACATCTTCTGTCGATACAGAAACAGAAGAGTTGATTCAAAAAGCCATTGAAAAATTAATGGAGAACCGGAGCGCTATTATTATTGCACACAGGCTATCCACTATCCAAAAAGCGGATAAGATTATAGTTTTGGATCATGGCGAAATCAAAGAGATAGGCAGCCATCAGGAGTTATTAAAAATGAATGGATACTATAAACGATTATACGATTTGCAGTTTCACTCAGCAGGTATTTAGCGATCTGCGTTTGTTTAATTATAATCCTTAACATTATATTTGATACTCTCTCCTCAAATCGTTACTTTTGCAGAACAAAAAAAATACCCATGAGTGTACTTGTAAATAAAGATTCAAAAGTTATCGTTCAAGGTTTTACCGGAAACGAAGGCAGTTATCATGCATCACAAATGATTGAGTATGGAACTCAGGTTATGGGTGGTGTAACACCTGGAAAAGGTGGTCAGACACATCTAGATCGTCCAGTGTTTAATACCGTTCAAGATGCAGTAGATGCTACAAATGCGAATGTATCTATAATCTTTGTCCCTCCAGCTTTCGCTGCCGATGCAATTATGGAGGCTGCAGATGCAGGCATTGAAGTGATTGTATGTATTACCGAAGGTATCCCTACAAAAGATATGATTCAGGTAAAGTCTTACCTAAGTGATAAAAATTCTCGTTTAATAGGTCCTAATTGTCCAGGTATCATTACTGCTGATGAATCTAAAATAGGTATCATGCCAGGTTTTATTTTCAAAAAAGGAAAAGTAGGAGTGGTTTCTAAATCAGGAACGTTGACTTATGAAGCTGTTGATCAAACGGTAAAGGCTGGTTTAGGTATCAGTACTGCTATCGGTATTGGTGGAGATCCTATAATTGGAACTACTACAAAAGAAGCTGTAGAATTACTGATGAACGATCCGGACACTGCCGGTATCATCATGATTGGTGAAATAGGCGGAGGAATGGAAGCCGAAGCAGCAAAATGGATCCAGGCAAATGGAACAAAGCCAGTTGTAGGATTTATTGCAGGCCAAACTGCTCCTGCAGGCCGTCGTATGGGGCATGCTGGTGCGATAGTTGGTGGTGCTGAAGACACAGCTGCTGCAAAAATGAAAATAATGAAGGAATGCGGTATTCGTGTCGTTGAATCTCCAGCAGAAATTGGGAAAGCAATGGCGGAAGAATTAAATAAGCTTACTGTATAAATTACAATATTCTTACATAAAAAAATGCCTGGTGATAAAATATCATCAGGCATTTTTTGTATATTGTATTTGTAAAGCTTTGCTCATAGTAATATAATTGTGAATGAAATATTTGATGGAAATCAGTTTAAGCATTAATTTGCTTTTGTTAGGTGCCTGTAGTTATACAAATGCAGAGAATACTCAGCATGCAGTTGAGCGTGTAAATAATCAAGAAATCGTTTTAAATCAACAAATAAACACTGAAATGGATACCGCAAAATACAATAAATTGACCCCTGAAGAAGAATACGTTATTCTACACAAAGGAACAGAGAGGCCTTTTACAGGAAAACTGTTAAATAATGAAGAAAAAGGAACTTATACTTGTAAAAGATGCAATGCACCACTTTATAACTCAGAAGATAAATTTGAAAGTGATTGTGGATGGCCGAGTTTTGATAATGAAATAGCGGGTGCTGTTAAGCGCATACCAGATCCTGACGGTATGCGGACCGAGATTGTTTGTGCTAACTGCGGAGGACATTTAGGTCACGTATTTATAGGTGAGCGTCTAACATCGAAAAACACAAGACATTGTGTGAATTCGGTTTCTATGAACTTTGTGCCCGCTACAAAGTAAAAGACCTGCTACCTAGGTAGAATCTTCCGGCATTTTTACATTAATTCCGTATTTTTAGAATCTTTAAATACGGAATTTTGTTTTTTGCCGTTTTGAGTATACTAAATCTTAATAATAATTGTTTTGAGAAATACCTTCATCTGTTTTATACTTAGTGTTTTTACTTTTAGTAGTTCTTTAGCGCAAGAAAAATTAACATCCTTTGTTGATCCATTTATAGGAACCGGAGGACATGGACATACTTTTCCCGGAGCTGTAGTACCTTTTGGAATGGTGCAGCTAAGTCCGGATAATGGAAAAGGTGGTTGGGATTGGACCAGTGGCTATCATTATAGCGATAATAAAATAGCAGGGTTTAGTCATATGCACTTAAGCGGAACTGGAATAGGCGACTGGCTTGACATTTCAGTAATGCCTTTATTATTTCCTTTAAAGGGACAAGACACTGTTTTTAAGGCCGCAACCTTTTCTCATACAAATGAACAAGCTTCTCCGGGTTATTATGCTGTTAAGTTAGATAATGGAATACAAGTTGAACTAACAACAACTGAGCGTGTTGGTTATCACCGTTATACATTTCCGGCAGGAGCTGAGCCTACTATTCGTTTTGATCTGGCCTTTTCTCAAAATTGGGATTCTCCTACACAAACTTTTATAAAGAAGGAGAATGATTCTACTTTGGTCGGCTATCGTTACTCAACAGGCTGGGCGAATGCACAACGCGTTTATTTTGCAGCAAGAACTTCAAAACCTGTTTCAGAATTTCATTTAAAGGGTGAAATGGATATCGAGGTAGGTGATATTAACATCGGATTAGAGTCAGATGAAAAAGGAAAGGGGGTGGCCTCTCAACTAATATTTAAGCATACGGACGAGCCTGAAACAATCGAGTTGAAAGTTGCTCTTTCTATGACCAGTACGGATAAAGCTTTATTAGCTTTAAATGAAATACCCAATTGGAATTTTAATGCGACAAAAGCGCAAGCTGATGTTAAATGGGAAAGTGAGCTTGAGAAAATCCAGATTCGTACAGACAACGTTAAATTAAAGCGAATATTTTACTCCGCGCTTTACCACACTGCGATTGCTCCAACCCTTTACTCTGATGTTGATGGAGAATATAAGAATGCAAAGGATGAATTGCATCAGATGAAGAATGGTGCATCACGGTATACTCTATTTTCTTTATGGGATACATTTAGAGCTTTGAATCCTTTATTCACCCTTACTCAGCCCGACCGTTATACTGATATGCTAAATAGTATGTTAGCTTTCTATGATGAAAATGGTTTACTCCCGGTATGGGATTTAAGTACGGCAGAAACGAATACAATGACCGGGTATCATGCCATACCCGTATTAAGCGATGCAATTTTGAAAGATTGGCCTGGTTTAAATCAGGAAAGGGCCTATGAAGCAATGAAAAAAAGTGCTTTTCAACAAGGCAGGAATGTACCAGATTATATTCAATACGGTTATGTGCCTCAAGATAAAAGCGGACACAGCGCAAATATGACTTTGGAATATGGCTATGACGATTATTGTATTGCCATGGCAGCTAAAAAGCTAGGTAAGTTGGATGATTATGAAATATTCTCAAAAAGAGCATTAGCCTATCAGAAGATTTTTGATAGGAAAACCGGATTTATGCGCGCTAAAAATAGTGACAGCTCCTGGGCAATGCCTTTTGATCCTTATCATTCTGAACATGACACCAAGAAAGCACACTATATGGAAGGGAATGCCTGGCAGCATTCATTTTTTGTACCTCATGATGTACGCGGACTTCAGAACTTATATGGGGACGAAGGTTTAGAAAAAAAGCTGGATTCTTTATTTACAGTAAGTTCAAAAATTACCGGTGAAAATGCTTCTCCGGATGTTAGTGGATTCATAGGTCAATACGCTCATGGAAACGAGCCAAGTCATCATATCGCCTATATGTATAGTTTTATAGGTAAGCCCTGGAAAACGCAGGCTTTGGTTCGACAAATTGTTGATTCAATGTATCATGACAAACCGGATGGTTATGCCGGTAATGAAGATGCCGGGCAAATGAGTGCTTGGGCAGTTTGGAATATAGCGGGACTTTATCCTGCGAACCCCGCTGGAGGCGAATATGTTATTGGTAGCCCCATGGTTGATGCAGTTACATTCAAACTTAAGAATAATAAGAAATTTGAAATTGAAGTATTGAATAACAGCCCTCAAAATAAATATATCCAGTCAGTTAAACTAAATGGTGCAACCTATAAAAAAAGCTACCTCTTACATAAAGACGTTGTGCCTGGTGGAAAGATGATCGTTAATATGGGTCCTGAACCAAATAAGGGCTGGGGAGCTGACGAATCCTGGTTACCATCATCGCAATCAGCGAACAAAAATGTGGATAGTAATACTAAAACTGATAAAAAGGGTTTTTTCAAGAGCATCTCTGACTTCTTTAATAAACTTTTCAAATAAGTGGTGACGTCCAAATTCAAAACATTTTTTCTACTCGCAATTATTATAGTATTGCAAAGCTCTTGTGCTCCTAAAATTATACAGTCGGGAAAGGCGTCTTATTATGCTGACCGTTTTAAAAATAAACCTACAGCCAGTGGACAGCCCTACAAACCCAGAAAATTAACAGCTGCACATAGAACTCTTCCTTTTGGAACAAAAGTAACGGTAATAAACCGTCATAACGGCAAACACGTAAAGGTCATTATCAATGATCGGGGACCATTTATTTCAGGAAGAATCATCGACCTTTCAAGAAAGGCCGCTAAGAAATTAAATATAATAGATGCTGGAGTAGCAGATGTGAATATAAAATATAAAAGGATTAAACGCTAGCAAAAGAAGGAAGATCTTCCAGAAACTCGTAAAGATGATTCTCGAAATCAACCTTGCAATAATAGTGCATCAATCCGTTGCTAACCAAAAGCAGCGGTACTTTATGGATAAAATTATACCGGGCAACCTGATCAAATACTTCCTGATTAATCTTTACACTAGGAGCTTTAAATTCTGCTATCAGAATCCGTTCACCTTCGGTATTAAATATAATTAAATCTGTTCGCTTTTGAAGCTCGTTTAATTTTAATCCACCTTCCGATTGTATTAGATTTTTTGGATAGCCTTTATGGTTGATTAAATACTGTATCCAGTGCTGACGAACCCACTCTTCAGGCGTAATTAAAAGATATTTTTTTCGCAGCTCATCAAAAATATAAACTTTATTGTTTTCCTGACGTAGTTGGAAAGCATGAGGGGGTAGATTGAGCGGAATTCCTTTAAACATTCATCAAAAATAATACTAAATTTGAAAATTACATACGTATTTACATAAGCAATCAAATAACTGATTACTGACAATGACTTACCAGAATATAATTACAGATTTAAAAAATCGAAAATTTAGTCCCATTTATCTTCTGAATGGTGAAGAGCCCTATTATATTGATGATGTAAGTAATTATATTGAAAAACATGTACTTTCCGAGCCTGAAAAGGGCTTTAATCAAACTGTACTTTATGGAAAAGAAACTGATTTTATAACGATTGTTAATAATGCGAAGCGTTATCCCATGATGGCAGAGTATCAGGTCATTTTGATTAAAGAAGCTCAACACCTTGAATGGAATAAAGAAAGTGTTAATATATTGCAGTCTTATTTGGAGACCCCTCTAAAAAGCACAATTCTTGTGTTCTGCTATAAATATGCGAAATTCGATAAGCGGAAAAAGATATATAAGGTCTTTGATAGTAAAGGAATTATTATGGAGTCAAATAAGCTTTATGATAATAAGATAGCAGAATGGATCACCGACTACGCAAAGCATGCAGGTTATAAAGTACAGCTTTCAGCGGCTTCCTTAATGGCTGAATATCTGGGAACTGATTTATCAAAAATAGTGAATGAACTTGATAAAATGTTTTTAAATATTCCCAAAAACCGCGAAATCAATAATACTGATATACAGGATAATATTGGTATTTCAAAAGATTTCAATGTTTTTGAACTAAATAAAGCCTTGGCCTATCGGGATATTTTAAAAGCAAATCAAATTATTGATTACTTTGCTGCCAACCCCAAATCTAATCCGGCTCCGGTAGTCTTAGGAGCTTTAGGTACTTACTTTACAAAGGTTTTAAAATTTCATTATGCCGAAGATAAAAGCAAAGCCGGCGTAGCCAAACTAATTGGAGTACACTCTTTTTTTGCAGATGAATATTTAGTTGCAGGGCGTAACTATAACAAATGGAAAACTTTTAGTATTGTTAGCTTGCTTCGTGAATATGATCTGAAATCAAAAGGTGTCGATACTCCAAATAATGATATCGGTCCTTTATTAAAAGAGCTGGTTTACAAAATCCTTCATTAAAGCAATGTCATTGCCATATTTATGAATCTACGGTGGTCGTTTTGCTGGTCTCATTGAGATTTACTTCCAGGATATAAAAAGGATAATGATTGTTAGCTTCTTTTAAAACAGGTAAAGCGACATTAAATACCTTAACGCCCTGGGAAGTGATGCCTTCAAACTTACCAGCGTGGGCATGGCCATGGAAGGCTGCAAAAACTTTCCTTCTATGCAAAGGTTCAACCAACCTTGAGCATCCTAAAAAAGGATATATCTGTTCAGGTTCACCCATAACCGTTTCTTTAATGGGGGAATAATGCAATAAAACAATCTTTGGAATTTCCGGAAATTCCTGTTCTAATCTCGCTAGAGCTCGGTCAAGCTGTAATGATTCGTTAACTGCTTCCTGCACAAAGGATTTCATCGCATCTTCTCCAAACATGGACAGCATATGATTATCAAACCCTCCACCGAATCCTTTTACACCTGCAAATCCGACGTCTTCGATAACGATAGATTCACCTTCTAATATTGTAACATTGTTGTCTTGAAAAATTTGTCGTATCAGTTTGTGTCTTCCTTTTTCAAAATCATGATTTCCTAAAACAGCGATAACAGGTATGCTGCAGGCTTTTAATTCATCTACTAGTACTTGTGCTTCTTCTTCATCTCCTGAATCAGTAAGGTCACCACATAATAACAATACATCGGCTTCTTTTGAGATGTCAGCAAAATGATCAGTCCAACGCCCTTTATCTGTAACACGTGTATGGATGTCTCCAATTGCTGCTATTTTTATCTTTTTGTCAGTCATATCAAATCGTTGTTATTGTACAAGTTTTATAATCCCATTCTTTAATATCAATCTCATACTGCGTCTGATCAATAAGTGGTCCCCTACAAACTTTTTCAAGGGTTGGCGGTAAATCATATTGTTCATTCGCTCGTCGCATCAGCTCATCAAATAGCCATTTAGGAATTATATCCATATAATCTGCAGGATAAACAAACTGGAATGTTAATATCTGGGAAAGTAAAAGATGCCAGTGCTGGTCTAAGCGTCTTAGAAGCAAGTTCCAATCCAAATTCTTTCCATATTTTAATATCGTATGATTAATATCTGCATTGTCATTGCGTTCTCTATTTTGCACATATATTTTACACCATATCAATTCTTCCGGAGGTATAAATTTGACAGGAACACCTATAAATTCTCCTGTGGCTGCTCGCTCATACCAGGTATCGTCTACCGTACAAATATTATTGACTGTGTCAAAAATTATATCGATGAAGAAGTCACCTTTCAAAACTTTAGCCAGCCATCTAATATCAGTAAGTTCAGTTTTATAGCCATGATTAGCAAAGTGCTTAAGTATTTGTGGAAATTCATTTGGCTTACAAAAAATATCTAAATCTTTGGTATTTCTAAATATTCCGGTATAATTAAACATTGCAAACGCACCTCCCAACATAAAGTTGGAACCGCTACTATTTAATAATTCCAACGCTTCTCTAAAAAAAGCATTTGAAATTTCTTTTTGTTCTTCAGTTTCAATCATAAATTATATTATAAGATCCTTTTGGGATACAGTTATATAACATTAACGGCGATGATTTGTTGGAGGTTATTTAATCACGTCTCTCAAATGAGTACTTTCCTTTTATTTTTTGATTAAAATAAATACCCTTGGATTTCGATCGCTTCATCTCTTCATAAATAAAAGCCGGAACGTTGGAATATAGATAGACAATACCTGAAACGAAGCGAATCTCTAATTTTGAAGACTTTTCATCATAGCGGAAAGAAGAAATTACTGAGGAAGGCATATGATTGTTTTTGGAAAAGGATTAAACTTCATATTAACACAACACAAAGTAACTTTTTTTGTTTATAGTTGTGATCAAGGTACAATCTTATGAAGAAACTGCAACGTTCAGTATATATATTACTCTTTATTTGTTTAAGTGTCAGTTTATTAGTTGCTGCACGCGAATTCTTAATTCCTGTCGTATTAGCCGGAATACTCGCTATGTTGTTTATTCAGTTTTGTAATGTAATGGAGCAGAAAGGCATGCATCGTGGCATTTCTGCTCTTATTGCTGTATTTACATTGATTATAAGCGTTAGTATTATTGTTTCTCTCCTTAGTTGGCAAATCAGCGGACTAGCTGAGAATGTTGAGGGAATGAAAGAACGCGCTTTATCTTTTTTTCAAAATTTGAAAGAATGGATAAATGAAAGTCTTGGAATATCAGCTAGCAAACAGGATGAAATTATTAAACAGCAGGGAAAAGACACTTCCGGACAAGCAGGAAATATGTTAGCAGGCTTCATTTCCGGCACCCTAGGTATATTGATCAACACGGTTCTTGTAATGGTTTATCTTTATCTGTTTTTATATTACCGTTCCAGAATACGAAACTTTATTATCAAACTTGTTCCGTCTCAGAACGAGGACAATGCATCTCTTATACTTCAGAAATCAACAAAAGTTTCACAAAAATATCTTAGCGGATTGGCTTTAATGATCGTCATTCTATGGATTATGTATGGAATAGGGTTTACTATTGTCGGCGTAGAAAATGCTATTTTTTTCGCTATTCTGTGCGGTATCTTGGAGATCGTCCCATTTGTAGGAAATATCACAGGTACCTCAATTGCTGTTCTTGCAGTTATGGTTCAAGGTGGAGATAGTAAAATGATTATTGGAGTAATCGTTGTTTATCTGATTGTACAATTTATACAAACCTATTTATTAGAGCCCCTGGTTGTCGGAGATCAGGTCAATATTAATCCATTATTTACAATTATGGTATTAGCTGCCGGAGAATTGATTTGGGGCATCGCCGGAATGGTATTAGCTATACCACTATTAGGAATTGTTAAAATAATTTGTGATAATATTCCGGATTTAAAACCATATGGATATCTAATTGGAACTGATAAAAAGCAAAAAACAGGCATTCTCGCAAAGTTAAAGGGAATTAAGAAAAAATAATATTAAATTCCCTTTAATCCTTCAGCATGTAATTCTTTATGAAGCATCCTGAAATTGTAATTGTTAATTTATAACCATTATTGTACTCGACTCAGCAATGAACACACACTACATATCTAAATTTATTTTTTATATCAGCATAGGAGTCTTACAAGTACTTACACTTTCCCTTAATGCTCAGGTAATTGACACAAACTCTATTCGCGCCGATTCCTCCTCTATAGATACAACTGGTATCACCGCAATAGAAACACTTGAAGAAAGGTTCCAAAAGGTTAATCCTCTATACTTAAGTAACCTAAATACAGTTATTTTGTATGATGAAATTAATAAGCTAGATACATTATTTGATAGGAAGCAAGTCAGTCTTGATAGTTTTTCTACAGATCAAAGTTTGGATACCTTACTAAAGTATAACGAAGAAATTAGTGCCTCTTTAACAAGGTTAAAATCGTTGCAACAAACTATCACCGGATACCGCGATAATCTACAGTCAATAAAGAAGAAAATGACTTTATTGAAAAACGATTCAGCAATAAACCGGGAAATTAGTGATAATCTATCTTTAAGTAATAAGGGCAATGCTTTAAAGGTTCAGATACAGGAAACAGATTTAAGAGTTAGAAGTAAGTTAGATTCACTTAATCTGTTGTTGAACTATTCCGGTAGAACTCTACGAAAGGGCACAGAAACGCAGAATTATCTTTCTGAAAGAATTAATAACGCGCGAGCCTTAAACGAAAATCAAGAATCAAAGTATATTTGGGCTGCTCCCAAGCATATTACAGGTAAAAATCTAATAACAACTTTTAAGGCCAATAATCAAAGCAGAGGTGCTTTAGCCAATGTGTTCTCGTCACACTTTAGCAAGCTGTTTCTGTTAGTTCTAATAAGCGCAGGTTTTTTCTATTGGCAATACTGGAATAATAAAAATTTAAGCAAATGGGAAAAGAAAAATAAATTCAATAAGATAAGCTCGAATGAACTATTTGAACGTAGCTCCAATAAGAACCTTATTGTAGCAGTTTACGCAGTTATTTTCTTATTTACCCTTTTTCCTCTCTTTTTACCCCAGCTATCCACTTTAAGCATCCAGCTTGTGCAACTTATTGTTATGCTCAATTTTCTATTGGTTTCAAAAATTGAATTGCAAGCAAAACGAATGCATTGGTGGTTAACAGTTGTCCTGTTTTATGTTTTTGTTCTACTGGTAAACAATTTCTTAAATAATGGCTTTTTTATCAGGTTAATCGCTCTTACGTTCAATATTATAACAATATTCTTTGGTTACAATTTAAGAAATCAATCTAGAAAGGAAAATCCAATAGTAAAAATTAGCGGGCTCTTGTTTATCATATTTATCGCTTTCAACGTAGGTGCCATCGTAATGAATATCTTAGGTAAAGTGGTGTTCTCCAAAACGTTGAGTATCGCAGGGATAGTAAGCTTAGTACAGTATGTCTGTTTAATCGGTTTTAAGCGTATAATAAAAGATGCGTTTGCTCTTCAATTTTTAGTTAGTGAAAAGGCTGGCGGATTTTTTAAAAGTATTCAAAAGCATAGAGCTCAAATCACGTTAAGGAAGGTACTAAACCTTATTGCAGTTATTGTATGGCTTACTGTATTAGCTATTAATTTAGGTTTTATTCATTATGTACTTCGCATTTTAAAGATTTTCCTTTCTGAATCTCATCCCATTGGCGATTTTTCATTTACTTGGGGAAATGTCTTTTTATTTATAATTATCATCGGAATATCGAATTGGTTTCAAAAGCATCTTCCATTGTTTTTCTCTAGCTCTACAAGTAAAACGGACGATCAGGAAACTGATAATAAAGGGTCTGTAATTGCTTTACTACGTCTTCTGATTATTGTTGGCGGCTTTCTGATAGGCATAGGTGCGTTGGGCATATCAATGGATAAACTTACCATTATAATTGGTGCTTTAAGTGTTGGTATCGGATTGGGTTTACAGAACATTTTTAACAACTTCGTGTCAGGTGTAATATTGATATTTGATAAACCTTTTCGGGTAGGTGACTTTGTTGAACTAGCAGACAAAAAAGGCCGTGTACAAGATATTGGAATCAGGTCAAGTACGCTGTTGACCCAGGAAGGCGCTGAGGTTATCATACCAAATGGTGATTTCCTTTCGGGAAGGCTTGTTAACTGGACATTAAGTAAATCTTATAGCCAGAGTAGCATAACTGTTAGTGTAAATAGCGACAGTGATATGGCAAAAGTTTTCCAGCTAATAGAAGAAGAAGCAAAAAATCTTCCGTATGTAAAGAAGGAAATGCCTGTGGAAATATTATATAGTAAGGTATCAACAGGTGCAATTGAATTAAAAATCAATTGTTATATTACTAATATTTATAACGATCAGCTTTTTAAAAGTAGCTTACTCCAGGTGTTATTTGATCGGTTTAAGAAAGAACAGATTGATATCACCAGCGTCGTATAGAATAATGAACACTACGTTCTTAACTGTAAAAACTAATAAGACTCGTCTATTATTCCTTCTTTTTAGTTTTTCTTCTTGATGCTGGTGTAGAGGTTTTAAACTAGCTTTCAGCTACTCCATAAGTGCGCTTGTCTCTTTGGATATTGGCCCTATTTAGACCATATGGTTATTTAGTTGAAACTGATAAAAACAGAAAATAGGCATTCCCAAAAAGTTAAAACGAATAAATAAAGATAGTACTATTTCCTTTTTTCTTTTTGTTAATGAATCATATTTAAGGCAATCTAATGGTTTATGAAATTATAAATATTAACCTTATTAAACTGGGTTTAATTGAATTGGAATTCTAATTTTGTTTTTAATGAAAGAACTTCTAAATATCCAAAACGGTTGTAAGTCAACTTATGAAGCGGTATATAATGAATGGCATCAGAAACTAATTTCTTTTATTTTATCCAAGACAGGGTCGCAAGAATTGGCTGAAGAAGTTGTACAACAAACATTTGTTCGGGTTTGGGAACGGAGAGATGTTCTTTCTTTAAATCATCCGATTGCTAGTCAGCTATTTAGAATTGCAAGAACAATCTTAATTGATCAATTAAGAAAGAATGCTCATGCCAGAAAGTATATTAATCACCTCCAACTTTATCCAGCCCCAATTGAGCACGGTGATAATACCATGGATTATCGAGAAAGTTTAAGTCGTATTCAGCTAATTATAGATGAAATGCCTCCTATGCGAAAGAAAGTCTTTCAGATGAGCAGGTTTGAAGAACAAAGCTATGCTGAAATAGCAAGAAATTTAGGCATTTCACCTAAAACTGTTGAAAATCATATCGCTCTGGCTCTAAAACAATTAAGGAAATTATCTTTTTTGATTTTCCTATTAGGGGTATTTCGTGTTTGAAACGTATTCAGTACAATCCAGCCAATTGGGCAGATACTGAATATTTAAATGACTCAATTAGATAAAACCCTTATTAAAAAATACCTAGAGGACCAATGTTCTTTAGAAGAGGTTAATTTTATTGAAAATTATCTTAAAACTAATCCCGAAGCGATAGATCAGATACTTGCTGAAAAAGAATGGATGGATTTTATTGCCACTTATAATTCTACTAATCACTCGCAGCTCTCTCCAACCCTATTTCGTATACGGTTTAATAATCTGAAAAAGAAAATACACAAAGGAGTTTCTTTCCATTTTTTCAAAATTGCAGCATTAATGATTCTGTGTATGAGCCTGTTCTTTTTTATTTATCTTTCTCAGGTCAATCAACATTCCAAAACAAAAGACGAAGCTGAAATATCGGTTAGGCTTATTCACCAAAAAAATGATTCTAATAAAAAACAGACCTTGCAAATGGAGGATGGCTCTATAATCACGCTCTCACCAGGTTCAATCCTTACTTATCTCAAACCGTTGCAAAAAGATAAAAGAGAATTCCTTTTAGAAGGCGAAGGGATTTTTGAAGTTGCAAAAGATAGTTTGCGTCCTTTTATTGTTGAAGGTGGTGGATTAACTACCACTGCATTGGGAACAAAGTTTCAAGTGAAGGCTATTCCTTATTCTGAAGAAACCATTGTGAATTTACTGGAGGGAAAAATAAAAGTATCTGCTTCTAATAGTATAATAAATCCTGCTAAAGAATATTATTTAATAGCCGGTGACCAAATTTTGTTCAACCAGAAATCGTTATCTGTAGATCTTATAAACAAGGAAATAAAATCTTCAATTGTTAATAAACCGATTAGGAGACTTAATAAAGAACATACAAAGAAAATAAGGCATGAAATAAACGAGGAGTATATAAGATTTGACAATGAACAATTAATAAATGTTCTGAATCTTTTGAACGAAGAATTATCTGCTCATATTGAATTCAACCCCAAAGAAATAAAAGGGATTTACTTTTCCGGTGAGTTTCAACGTAAAACTATTCTTGAGAACCTTAGCAATGATCAAGAAATTATTAAAGAAATATTATCAACGGTATCTACATTAAATCACTTGATTCTTATAGAAAAGAATGAGGGGTACAACTTATCTAAATCTAATTCTAATCCACCAAACAATAAATAAATTAATAAGCATGAAGTTTACACGTACTATTTTCAGTTTCGTCTTCTTGTTCTTTACAATGAATTGGGTAATGGCCCAACAAAATACAGCTACTGTAAATGGTGTTGTTAAAAGTAAAGAGGGAGAGGAACTTATTGGAGTATCGGTTACCGCAACCAATACTACGACAAATTTTTCTCGATCAATCTCCTCAAATACAGAGGGGGTTTTTAATTTCACAAACCTGCCCAGTGGAGGACCCTACACGTTTGAGTTTTCCTATCTAGGCTTTGTTTCAACAAAAAGAACTGGGTATACACTTGAAGGGAATTCGAATCTTACTCTCTCAATTACTATGGAAGCTTCTAGCTCAGAACTATCAG
>Ga0160433_100537_pt1 | contig 17180 bp, 13 predicted proteins | sample HID1972K_E0MG_FD_108235 | JGI IMG/M metagenome (GOLD analysis project Ga0160433, IMG submission 108235) | Enriched pill bug-associated microbial communities from UW Madison campus, WI, USA - HID1972K_E0 MG | ecosystem: Host-associated > Arthropoda: Insects > Digestive system > Unclassified ... | reverse complement strand
GCGGCGCGGCCCCTCGACGTTCAATCTCTCGGTGGGCGTCAAGAACAGCGAGACGTCCGACGAAGGCTATGACCTTGTGACGGATATCCCCAGCGGGCTGGAGCGCGAACTGCGCCTGAAGACGACGCGCTTCCGCAATCCCCGGCCAACCGCATCAGTCAGTTGGGCCTTGGATGAAGGCGAGCATCGCAGCGCCAACCTCAATGCCAGCCTTGCTCTCAATTACGAGAATCTCACGCAGGCGGCGCGGGTGATGCCGCGCGGCGAGTCCGAGCGCGAAGAAGGACTCTACCAGCGCTGGGCCACGCGCACGGTGGAGCTTGGCGGCGATGTCACGCGCCCTTTGTGGGGTGGGGGGATCAAGCTGCTCGGCCTGGCCTCGCGCCGTTACCGCGACCGCGACGATGAATCTACTCGCGCCTCCCTTGGCGGCGAATGGCTCGGCGGTATCGTTCAGGATCAGCGCGACTGGCGCGAGGAAAGCCTGGCGCGGCTTGCCTGGAATGGGCAGGCCCTGTCCGGATGGGCAATCGAAGCAGGCGTCGAGGGCGTTCTGAACCGGCTCGACGGGGTTGTGGACCTGTTCGAGATCGATGCCGATCGGCAAGCGGTGCGCGTGGACCTTCCTGTCGACAATGTCCTCGTGACGGAGGAGCGCGCGGAGGCTTTTGTGAATGCCGGACGGCCGCTCTCGGCCAGGTTGAGGCTCGATCTTGGCCTCGCTTATGAGATGTCGCTCCTTAAGGTGAACGGAGACGTCACCGCGCGTCGTTCGCTGCGCTTTCTCAAGCCGAAGGCCGCGCTCGATTGGCGAGGCGGGCCATGGCACGCGCAGGTCAGCGTCCAGCGGACAGTGGAACAGCTTAATTTTGATGATTTCGTAAGCGCTGCGGAACTCGCCGCCGGCCGAGTGAACAGCGGCAATCCGGACTTGCAGCCGGAACGCGCCTGGGAGTTTCTGCTGAGCGTGGACCGCCCGCTGCTGGGTGACGGGCGGATCAAGTTCGATCTGGGCTACAACTTCATCTCGATGGTCGAGGACCGGGTGCCGACACCCGAGGGTTTCGATGCGCCGGGCAATCTCGGCAATGGCTCATTGTTCAGTGCGGTGGGCCATGTCGATCTTCCGCTCTCGCGCATGGGCGTGAAGGGCGGGCGGCTGAGTCTCTATGGCTCCTATTTCAATACTTCGGTGCGCGATCCATATACGCTCCAGTATCGGCCCTTCTCCGGATACGCGCTCTTCTATTACGAAGCGCGCTTTCGACAGGATCTTGGTAAATTCGCCTGGGGGACCAGCCTTGTGGGCAGCACCGGATCGGACAGCTTCCGGCGGACGGAAGTGGATTTCAGCCGCGGCGTTTCACCCAATGTTGCGGCATTTGTGGAGTATCGACCCAGCGACCAATGGGTCTTCACGCTAGGCGGCAGCAATCTGTTGAATGGCTCGATGGTGCGAGAGAGAGACTTCTATCAGCCGGACAGGACCAGCGCTCGTCCATATCTCCATGAACAGCGTTACCGGCAAAGCCATGTCGTAGGCTACTTCACGATCAAGCGCAGCTTCAACTGAGCCAGGCCGGATCTTACTCGCGGCTGTATGGGCGATCCATCTCTCGTTCAGCCGTGCCCTGCCATGGTCGAAAAGAACATGCAATCATCGCCCGCCGATGTCTTAATCGGGCAGCGCTGTCCCGCCTTCAGGCCGTCGCCAGTATTGCCGAGGGGGGAGATGTCATGCAGATAGGCAGGCAGCTTGCCTTTGAGATAAGTCGGGGCTGACCGTGAGCGTGTTTCATTGGTCAGTGAAAACCAGGAGATAATCACAAGATGTCACTGAGTGTGTTACTTGCCGCGGCGGCGGCCGCCGGGTCGCCCCAGTGGATTCCCTCGTCGCCTGATCTTGGCGTTGCCGAGGGGCGTTGCCGCCCGAATGAATCGGGCCCCGCCTTCATGATCAGCATCGACGGCCTCAAGGACCGGCAGGGCATGATGCGCGTCGAGCTTTACCCGAATAATGATGACGATTTTCTGGCCGACGACAATGTGTTGATCATGGCTGGCAAAGCATTCCGCCGCGCTGAAGCGAAGGTGCCGGCAAGCGGCCCGGTGACGCTCTGCATTCGCGCGCCGAGCGCGGGCACTTATACGCTCAGTCTGATGCATGACCGGGATTCGAACCGCAAGCTCGGCCTGTCCGTCGATGGCGTTGCCTTTCCCGGCGATCCGCGGCTCTGCTGGGGGCAGCCCAAGGCGAGTGAGGCACGCGCCACCACGGGCAACGGGCCCACGAAGATCGACGTGACGATGCAGTATCGCCGCAGCCTCGTCTGCTTCGGCCCGCTGAAGAAATAGAGGCATCAGCGATCCGCTGTTCACGGCGCGCGTGACCCCGCTCACGCATCTGGAACAATGCCCTGCAGTTCAACAAAAGGGGGCGCAGGGCGAAGTCCGCCGCGCCTGCTACTTCGCCCGTGACGCGATGCAGCGGCGGCCGGCTCAGGCCTCGCCGACCGCCGCGAGCGGTACTTGATCGCCAATCCGCGCGGGCCTTCGGGCGTCGTTTCCCCCAATCGGCGGCGAGCGATTATGGCCGCCGATGGCCTAAGCTGTTTCGTGAAGGTCGATCATCACTTGCCGTTTCCAGAAATGAGATGATATATCGTTTCTGATGTTCATCGGAAATACAAGTAGGAAGACGCGCGATTCTCACTGTGGGTGCCTCTCATGCGCGAGGAGGCCGAGATGACGGTGAGGGACGCGAAAGCGGTCCTGGAGGCGCGAGGGCTGAGCAAAAGCTATGGCCTGGTTCCTGTTCTGCACGATTTAAGCTTCACTCTGGAACGAGGCAGGCACCTCTTGCTGCTTGGACCTTCCGGATCGGGCAAGAGCACGCTCATCAATATGGTCACGGGCCTGCAAACCCCGAATGCGGGCGAGGTGGTGATCGCGGGAGAAGCGATGACCTCTCTTGGGGCGGGCGCGCGCGATGATCTGCGCAAGCGGCGGATCGGTATCATTTTCCAGACCTTGCGTCTGGTGTCGGCAGTGAGCATCCGGGCGAACCTGCGATTGGCGCAGACATTGGCGGGGCAGACAGTGGATAATGCCGCGACCGACGCCTTGCTGGAAACCCTCGCTATCGCCCACCGGGCAGACGCTCGCCCGCGGCAGCTCAGTCAGGGCGAAGCGCAGCGCGCCGCCATTGCGCGCGCGCTGATCACGAAGCCGGATCTGCTTGTGGCGGACGAGCCAACCAGCGCGCTCGATGACGCCAACGCGGAAAAGGTCGCGCAACTGCTGCTCAGCACGGCGCAAGCCCAAGGCAGTACGCTGCTCATTGCGACCCATGACCGGCGGCTCACCGCTCTCATTCCCAATTGCTTCATGCTGGAAGCTCCCGTGCGGGAGACCTGCCCATGATTGGCCTCGTCCTAGCTTATATGCGGGACCGTCCGCTTGTGACGGCACTGAATATCCTGCTGCTGGCCCTGGCGGTGGCGACGCTTGCCATATTGCTGCTGGTCTCGCATCAGGTTGGCGAGCGGCTGGTGCGCAACGCCCAGGGCATCGATCTTGTGGTGGGTGCCAAGGGGTCGCCGCTTCAGCTCATTCTCTCCAGCATCTATCATATGGATCAACCGACCGGGAACATCCCGCTCGAAGCGATCGCGCTGCTTCGTCGTGACCCGGCCGTGGCGCAGGTGGTGCCGCTTGCGCTGGGGGACAATTTTCACGGATATCGGATTGTCGGCACCGAGCATGACTATGCGGCCCTCTATGGCGCCGAACTCGCGCAAGGCCGGATGTTCGCAGCCCAGGGAGAGGCTGTCATGGGCGCGCAAGTCGCTGCGAAGCTCGGCGCGGGGATAGGGCAGAAATTCGTTGGTAGTCATGGTCTTGGTGACGGAGAGGGTGCCGGCGAACATCATGCGCATCCCTTCATCACCGTCGGCATCATGGAGCCGACCGGCACAGTCCTCGACCGTTTGATCCTCACCTCTATCGAGACGGTCTGGGATGTGCACGGCATCGCCCATCAAAGCCATGAAGGACACCCCCATGAGCGCGCCAGCCACTACGATCACGGCCATGAGGACCATGTCCATCACGGAAGCGATGGTCAGGGCGAGGCGAACGCTGGCACTCATCCCGACCCGGAAGTGACAGCCCTTCTGGTCCGCTATCGCAACGCGGCCGGCGCCGTCCGCATTCCCTCGATGATCAACCGCCAGACGGACATGCAGGCAGCGGTGCCCGCCATCGAGACAGCGCGGCTGCTGTCTTTGCTAGGCGTCGGCATCGACGCCGCGCGGCTTTTCGCATGGCTGCTCGCGACAATCGGCGGACTGTCCATATTCGTGACGTTACTGAGCGCCGCCAATGCTCGGGAAGGTGATCTGGCGCTGCTGCGTGTCATGGGCGCGAGTCGGCTGCGTGTCATCGGCACCCTCATGGCGGAGGGCTTGCTCACGGCCCTCGCCGGTGGTGCTCTTGGACTGGTGGCCGGGCATCTTGTGCTGGCAGGGGTGATTGGTGGCTTCTCTCCACTTGCCGAGCTGGGTCTGGAGCCATGGCGGCTTCTCCCTGGCGAATTTCTGATCCTCTGCGCAGTGATCGCGATCGGGCTTGCGGCCGCGTCGATTCCCGCGCTGCGCGTATTCCGCAGCGACCTCGCGCAAACTCTCGCAAGAACAGGCTGATCATGAAGAAAGCGCGTAACGTCCGATCCCTCCTGAGCGTGTTCTCGGTTGCGTTGATCCTCGCAGCACCGGCGCCCGCGGCCATGCAGCCCGGTGGCCGCGCTCCTGTCGAGGATATCTGGCAGCCGGCCAAGACGCCGCCGGGCGGCACATCCTGGCAGACCCTGGAAGCCACGAAGCTGAATGACCGGACCGATCCCAAGAGCGGGATCATCTACACCAAGCCGATCTTTCCTGCTGCCGTGAAGACGCTTGCCGGCAAGCAGATCAAGGTTGCCGGATGGATGATGCCCCTGGAGAACGGCGCGCGGCAGAAGCATTTCGTGCTGCTGGGTTATCCACCAGGTTGTCCTTTCCACATGCACGCGATGCCGAACCAGTTCATCGAGGTCTATGCGGCAGCGCCCGTCCGCCTGGATGAGCGCAATCCCACCATCATCACCGGGACACTTGAGCTGACTGGCCAAGACGAAAGCGGCATATTCTACAGGCTGAGGAACGCGCGTGCAGGCTGAGGCGCTGCCCATCACCAGTTCCGCGTTGTTCCGCTTCATCGAGCAGACGCAGGGCGACCGGCCATGGGGCTCGCTGCTTGACGCCGGCACCGGGACCAACTCGATCCGCTGGGTCTCTTCTCTGAAGACGGAGCGGTGGACTGCGGTCAGCGGGGCGGAAGGTCATGCGGTCCAGGTGCGGGACGCCGTAGAACGCAAGAGGCGCTCTCAGGACCGGATCGTCCTGGGCAACTGGGCTGATCCGGCGCTGCTCGCGGGGGAGCGTTATGACACGGTGCTTGCCGATTATCTGCTTGGAGCGATCGAGGGTTTCGCGCCCTATTTCCAGCATCGACTGTTCGCGCGCTTACGGCCCCTGATCGCGCGCAGGCTTTATGTCGTGGGGCTGGAGCCTTATGTGAATCAGCCCGGAGGTTCACCTGCCGGAGACATCGTCAGGGAGATCGGGCGTTTTCGCGATGCCTGTCTGCTGCTGACGGATGACAGCCCCTATCGGGAATATCCCGCGCAGTGGGTGGCGGATCATCTGGAGGCATCGGGTTATCGGGTGATTGCCGCGAAGCACTTCCCGATCCGCTACAAGGCTCGGTTCGTGAACAGCCAGATCGATATGTGCGCGCCGCGCCTGGCGAAGCTTGCTGACAGGACTCTGGCTGGCGCACTCCATCGACGTGGCGAAGACCTGCGCGCCCGCGCTCTCGATTTCATTGCGCGGGAGGGAGCGCTCAGCCACGGCCATGATTATGTGCTGGCGGCCGAGCCCGTCTGACCGGCGGCCATGTCTCAGGCAGAGCCAGGTGTGCCGGAGGGAAGTCCGCTCTTCCCTCCGGCCGTCTGCGCCTCAAGCGATCAGAAAGTCGTCCGAAGGCCGAAGGTCACGTTGCGTCCCCGCAATGGAGATGCGTTCTTGATGAATGATGCATGGTTGAAGGCCAGCTCGTTCGTGAGGTTGGTTCCCCGCACGAACAGTTCGGCATCGGCCAGCGGGCCCAGGTCGATCTTGTAGGCTATGGTAGCGTTCAGCATGTCATAGCCGGGCGTGCGGCTCTCGAAGGCGGCGATGTGCCCCTGCTCGAAGACGTGATAATATTCGACCTCGGCCGTCAGCGGTCCTATTCCGCCGTCCGCATGGACGCCGAGGCGGCCAGCGGGGATACGCGGGAGATCGCCGAGATCATCCTTCAGCTTGCCGCGAACATAGTCGCCGAATACCGAGACTGCGAGATTGGGCGAGAGCTGATGGCGGATTTGCCCGTCGACACCCGTGAAGGTGGCATCGGCTGCCGTGTAGCGGATGAGGCGGAAATCCTCGAACGTGTCCAGCGTATTGGCGAAGATATAGTCGTCGAAATCCTGATGATAGGCGCCGATGGTGAACGTCGTCGCACCCGCTGTCTTTCGGAATGTCAGATCAATCGACTTTCCGGTTTCCTTGCCGAGCGTGGCGGTGCCCATCTCATAGGTGTTGGTGGCGAGATGGACGCCACGGGCATATAGTTCCTGCACATTCGGTGCGCGTTGCGAGCGCGCGAGCGACAAGGCTGCGGAGTAGTCGCCGCCCAGATCCCAGATCGCCGCGCCGGAGACGGAGAACGGCCGATGGCTTGCCTCCCGTCCCAGCGACGTTTCGATCTTCTGCCACTCATGCCGCGCCGCCATTTCCAGCCGGACAGGCCCGGCTTGCAGCGTTTCCATCAGGAAGAGGGCCGTATTGGTCGTCTCGCTTGCCGGAAGGAATGCCTCGGTGCCCAAGGCGCTGAACTTGCTCCGGGAATGCTGCACGCCGAAGACGCCCCGCAAGCCGGCAATGGGCTTGTGGGCCAGCTCGAACCGCAAATCATGCGCCTTGTTCCTGAAGGTCGTCGCGACTTCGTCATGCTCGATCTCGTCATGCTCATAATCGGTGAACGACATGCGGAAGCGGACCTTCTCGAAGCCCGGCAGCGGATCGCGATATTCGCTGCGGATGTCGAAGCGCTCGCTGCGCAGCTTCACGAAGGGCACGCCCTCATGATCGTGATCATGGTCGTGATCATGATCATGATCGTGGTCGTTGTCGTCATGACCATGTCCGCCGCAATGCAGGCTGCTGCCATGCGGATGGCAGTCCTCATATTCATGGCTGTGGCCGGGCAAGCCATATTCGCTGCGCTGGCGCGTATAGGCCACCCCGAGATAGCCATCGGGGCCGATCCATGAGCCGCCGGCGCTGAATGTAGAGGTGTCGTTATAGGAGCCATCGACGTGGTTCTCGCCGAACGCCTTCGGCACTCGATAATCATCGGAATTGCGATGCACGCCTTCCACCCGGAAGGCGAAGGGGCCAATCCCTGCCGTCAGCCCTCCGACCAGCGAGCGCTCCTCATCAGCCGTGCCAAGCCGGCCTTCCGCAACGCCTGAAATACCCCCGGCCGGGATGGCGGTGGGCACCTTGTCGTCGAGCAGGTTGATCGCGCCGCCGATCGCGCTGCCACCATAAAGCAGGGCCGCCGGGCCACGCAGCACCTCTATGCCGCGCAGCAGCAACGGCTCGGTCGTGATCGCATGGTCAGGCGAGATCGCAGAGGCATCCTGAATATTCGCGCCATCGGAGAGGGCCTGCACACGCGGGGCGGTCTGGCCGCGAATCACGGGCCGGCTCGCGCCGCCGCCGAAATTATCGAAATGCACGCCCGGCAGCCCGGCAAGCGTCTCGCCAAGCGTCGCCTGCCGGCGGTGGACGAGCTCCTCGTCGGCCAGGGTGATGACCGGCGTCGCGGTTTCGCTGGACTGCTGGTCCAGCATCGTGGCGGTAATAATAACGTCGTTTCCGCCCATACCCCGCACCTGTTCAGCCAAGGCCGGGGTCGCCAGCAAGGCGGAAACCGAAACCGCCGAGAGAAACGAGACGCGAATTTTCATGATCAGACCCTTTTACATACCGGAACCAGAGCCTATTAAGAGACGATATATCATAACTCAATAAGGAATTTGGCCGATCATGCTTTCAAATCGATCTTCAGCGGGCTCACGGCAAACAAGCACCAATTTCATCGAAAGCGCCGCCATTTCCGGATCGCTCATCTGCTTGCTGCATTGCCTCGCTCTGCCGGTCCTGTTGTTGTTGGTGCCGGGCACCATGCTGCTGTTCGTGCAGTCCGAGGCGTTCCATGTCGTGGCCCTGGCGCTTCTGGCTCCGAGCGCCGCTTTGGCGTTCTGGCTGGGCTACCGCCGTCACCGCGTTGGCTATGTCGCTCTTTCCGGTATGGCGGGCATCGTCCTGCTGGCTATGGCGCTGCTTCCCGGCATAGGCGAGGGTGCAGAGCTATCCCTCACGGTGGCGGGCAGTCTGTTCCTCATCATCGGCCATCTCGTTAACTGGCGGCTGCGTGCCTGAAGCTCCTGCCGCGTAGCAGCGATTCTTAAAGCTGAGCTTCGTGCATGACAGGCGCGTTTGGCGCGACTAAGGGGAGCTGGTGCATCTGCTACGCCGCCTTGTCCTGACCAATCGCATGCTCGCGAGCGTCGTGATCGCGCTTGCGCTGGCGATGAAGCTGATGATGCCCGCCGGCTTCATGCCGACGGTGACGAGCGGCCAGATCATCGTCAGCATCTGCTCGGGCACAGGGCCGACGACGATGGCGATAGCCATTCCCGGTCTGGAGCATGGCGGGCAGGGCGACCACGGCAAGCAGGACGGCGCGGAGCAGCCCTGTGCCTTTGCCGGCCTGATTGCGCCACTCGCGGCTGCGGATCTGGCGTTGCTTGCAATCGCGATCCTGTTCGTCATTGCGCTGGGCTTTCGCCCGATGGTGCAGTGGGTGGCGACGGCGCCGCCCTATTTGCGTCCCCCCTTGAGAGGGCCTCCGGCAGCGGTCTGATTTCGTCGGCGCGTTGGCGTGCGCGGGTGTGCGGAGGCGCGCCATCGCTCCTGCGTCCATTCGCTATCAGACATATCCCGGCCGCCGCAGCGACGGTTTGGACCGGGCCTCTCAGGAACATTTTCCAATGAAAGCATTTCTCGCCGCATCTGTGGCTTCGGCCGCCCTCGCGACGCCTCTCTTCGCTCAGCAAGGTTCTGCTGAGACGACGCAAAGCACGCGCCTGAGCGAAATCATCGTGACCGCGACGCCCGACACGGCGCAGGCGATCGCTGCCATTCAGCGCACGCCCGGGGCGGTGGAGGTCATCCCCGACACCGTGTTCAAGAACACGCCAGTCCAGAACATCAAGGACATTCTGGCTTACGTTCCGGGCGTTATCACCCAACCTCGCATGGGCGACGACGCGCGGGTCTCCATCCGAGGATCGGGCCTCTCGCGCGCTTATGGCGCCCGTGGGATTTCGATGTATCTGGATGGCATTCCGCTCAACACTTCGGACGGGCTCCTTGATTTCTTCGAGATCGATCCCAGCGCCTATCACTATGTCGAAGTGTATAAGGGCGCCAATGCTCTTCGCTACGGATCGAACGCCCTGGGCGGCGCCGTCAACCTGGTGTCACCGACCGGACGCAATGCGTCCATGCTGGACGGCCGCATCGACGCTGGAAGCTTCGGCTATGTGAAAGGTCAGGCCAGCACGGGCGGCGTCTCCGGAGCGGTCGACTATTTCGCAACGGTCTCAGCGCAGCGCATCGAGGGTTTTCGTGAGCATAGCGAAGGTGACGCGATCCGTGGCGCTTTCAATATCGGCTATCAGATTTGGCCTCAGGCCGAGACACGCTTCTACGTCTATGGCGCCACGACCGACCAGCGCATTCCGGGCGAAGTGAGCAAGGATCAGGCGCTGAAGGCACCCCGCTCCGCCAATCCCGGCTGGATCGCGCAGGACCAGCAACGCAATGTCGATTCGATCCGCGTCGCCAACAAGACGACGATCCGCCTCGACCAGACGACGGTGGAGTTCGGCCTGTTCTATAATTTCCGCCACGTCGACCATCCGATATACCAGTATCTCGACTACACGGTGGACGATTATGGCGGGTTCGTGCGGGCAGTGGACGATCGCATGCTGGGCGCCGTCCGCAATCGCCTGATCGTCGGAGCCAATCTCCAGAACGGCATGATCGACACCGAGCAGTTCGTGAACCTGCCCGGCGCGGTGAAGGGGGATCTCGCTGCCTCGATGGTCGACCGGTCGAAAAACATCTCGTTCTACGCGGAAGATTCGCTCTACGTCCGCCCGAACCTCGCCCTCATTGCCGGGCTGTCATATCTGCACGCAAGCCGCGAACGGCGCGATCGCTTCCTTTCCAATCTCGATCAATCGGGCAGGAAGAGCTATGATCTCTGGAGCCCGAGGTTCGGCGTGCTTTGGGACATCGATCCCGATGCTCAGGTCTTTGCCAACATCTCGCGCAGCGCGGAGGTGCCGACCTACGACGCAAACAGCTTCGCATCGCCTGCCAGCGGGAACCTGCGAGCGCAGCGCGCCACCACATACGAGATCGGCACGCGCGGCCATCGCGGCGGAATCGGCTGGGATGTCTCACTGTATCGGTCCGAGATCAGGGACGAGCTGCAATGCCTGACGACCGGACCGTTCAGCGCTTGCAGCATCATCAACGCCGACCGCACCGTGCATCAGGGCATAGAAGCGGGCCTTGACGCCAATATTCCTATATCGGCCTTCGCTTCGGGCGACAGCCTGTCGCTCATGGGAGCCTACACTTACAGCGACTTCTTCTTCGACGGTGATGCGATTTATGGTGACAACGAGCTGCCCGGCGTGCCGAAGCATTATCTGCGCGCCGAACTGCTCTACAAGCATCCAGGCGGCTTCTATGCCGGCCCCAATATCGAATGGGCGCCCGGACATTATTTTGCCGATAATGCCAATAATCTCACGGTCGACCCCTATGCGCTCTTCAACCTGAAGGTCGGGTTCGATCCCGGCGCGCATTGGTCGATTTATGTTGAGGGCCGCAATCTGACCGACAAACACTACATCTCTACCGTCGCAGTCGCGGGCACGGCCAATGCCGGATCGGAGCTTTTCAATCCCGGGACCGGACGTGCCGTCTTTGGCGGGATGCGGTTCCGTTGGTGACGGAAGGACATCGCGTGGGCCGATCCGACATCTCGCCTGGGAAGAGTGGCGCGGGCACTGCTTATCGCACGATCTGGCGCTGGCATTTCTATGCCGGACTGTTCGTGCTGCCCTTCATTCTGATCCTCTCGATCACGGGGTCCATCTATCTGTTCAAGCCACAGATAGAGCGCTGGGAGGAGCGCGCGTGGCTTCAGCTGGGTACGATGAACACCGTGTCGCCGGATACCCAATTGGCCTCGGTTCTCGCTGCCAATCCCGGCGCGCGGTTCAATCATTATCGCTTGCCGAGGGAGACCGGCGATGCCGCGATGATTCAGCTCGGTCTGCCTGATGGCAGGCAGCGGCAGGTGTTCGTCTCGCCCCAGGGGATCGTGCTCGGCGACCTCGATCCCAATGCGCGCATTGCCGAGACGGTCGCACGCGTTCATGGCTCGTTGCTGCTCGGGCGCTGGGGCGATTGGCTCGTCGAACTCGCCGCGAGCTGGACGATCGTCATGATCCTGACCGGCCTTTATCTCTGGTGGCCGCGACCCTTCCGCTTGGCGGGCACCCTCTGGCCGCGGCTCTCGTTCAAGGGGCGGCCGCTTCTCAAGGATATCCACCGCGTGACCGGCTTCTGGATCGCGGGGCTGGTGCTGGTGATGCTCGCCAGCGGCCTGCCTTGGGCGGGGGCCTGGGGCAGCGCGTTCCAATGGGCGCGGACCGAGCTTGGCCTGGTGAAAGGGCCGCAGGATTGGAAGATAGGGGCGGAGGGTGGCCATGCCGGACATCATGCCATGATGGCGATGGCTGTGCCCGCCCAACCGCAGCCTTCCGGCCTGCCGCTGTCCGCCTTCGTCACGAATGCGCAAGCCGCGCATATGGCGTTTCCGGTGCTCGTCCTGCCGCCGCATGCGCCTCAGCGTTTCGGTCCGCCAACCGGCAGTGAATGGACGGTCAAGTCCGAGGCGCAGAACCGCAGGCTCAACCGGCAGGTGACATATGATCCTGTCACCGGTGCCGAGACCGGGCGCCGAGGCTTTGCCGATCAGCATCCGATCGACCGCGTCGTCAACACTGGCGTTGCCTGGCACGAAGGTCAGTTGTTCGGCCTCGCCAATCAGCTTCTTGGCCTCGCGACCGCGATCGCGCTCATCGCGATCAGCATCATGGGCGTGTGGATGTGGCTGAAGCGCAAGCCGCAGGGCGATCTCGGTGCGCCACCGCAACAGATCGGCGCAAGGCTTCGCTGGGTGGTCATCGCGACGATTGTGCTTGGGCTGCTGCTGCCGCTGTTCGGCGCTTCCGTTCTGGTCCTCGCGTTGCTCGATCGGGCTTTTCGTATCGCTCGCAGGCCTGCTCCACGGAGCGGCCCCTGAATGGCTAGAAAGATGTCCCTTTCGGACTTTTGGATTTCCGAACCGAGGCGAGGCGCGTGATCCAGGTCAGCATGGCTGCGGCGCCAAGGCTGAGGTGGCTGAACCAGACGATAGCGCCATAGGCGGCGCCAAGGCCGATCATGTCGAGGGCAAGCGCCAAGACCAACAGGCCGCCGCCCGCCATCCTTGCGATGCGCGCCTCGCGTGGGGCCAGCTTGCGGCCTAGCAGGTCGCGCTGATGGCGGTCCATGGCGACGGCGAGCGCCAGGAAGCCGGCAATGCACAGCAGAATAGCGATGAGGTGGATCAAAAGGAGCTGGATCATTCTGCGGGACTCAGTTCGGCTGGCTGACGGGCGAGGCGACGCGGCGGCTGGGTTGCCTTGGCTCGCGTCATCCTGTGCGCGGCCCAGGCAAAGCCGGCGGCCGTCGCCAACATGGTCAAATCGAACGCCACGAACAGCCAGTCGCCCGTGAACAGCCCGACCAGCCCATTACGCGGGACGGTGAGGGCATTGACCAGCGGCACCGCCAGATAGAGCAGGGCTGCCAGCATCAACCCCTCGATCCAGGCGCGGCGGGTGGGCCGTACGATCGCATAAAGCAACATGCCGCCCCACAGGATGAAGATGCTGTGGATCTCCCATTCCGCCCGACCGGCCATGTGCGGCGGCAACAGGCGATTGGTCAGGAAATAAGCGGCGATGCCTGCGGGAAAGCCCGCGATCGTCGCCACATTCAGGCGCTCGACCAGCCGGAAGCCGAAATGGGGGCGGGCAGGATCCGGCAGCTTGGCGCGCCGCTTGACGGTCCACAGCACCAGTCCGCTGCCGACCATGATGGTGCCGCCGACGCCGGACAGGAAGTAGAGCCAGCGCAGCCCCCAGTCGGCGAAGCGGCCGGCGTGCAGCCCGACCATCACGCCTTGAGTAGCCAATGCGCCGCCGGTCGCTGCGGGCAGGGTCAGCGGTCTGCCGGTCGCGCCATTGAAGGCCATGGTCGGCGCGCGGGTGTTGACCGAACTGCTGAGCGCGCGGGTGACGGTGACGGTCGCGTTGCGGTCCCCCGGCAATGTGACGCTGAGATAGCCGATCGCGGCGCCGTCCCAGTGGCGGGATGCCTGCTCCAGCATCGGCCCGATCGGGGCCAGCGGCACGCGCTCGTCACTGCGTTCCTGTCGCTCCCGCTCGGGAAACACTTCCGCGAAGAACTTGGACGTGTCGGCATAGTTGGCAGCGATTCCCCACGGCATGTTCTGGGTCGCCAGCGTGACAAGGCCGGTATAGGTAATCATCAGATAGAAGGGCAGCGCGAAAACGGCCGTCACATTGTGGGCATCGAGCCAACTGCGCTGTCCCTTGCCGAAGCGGAGCATGAAGAAATCGACGAAGATCTTCTTGTGCGTGACTACACCCGTCAGGATAGCGATCAGCATGAACATGGAGGCGATGCTGACGAGGTCGCGCGCCCAGCGCACCGGCATATAGTGCAGATCGAAATGGAAGCGGTAGAGGAAGAAGCCGCCGCGTGTCTCGCGCGCTTCCACCGTGTTGCCGGCGCTGTCGAGCGTCGCGCTGGTCTCGCCCCGGTTGCGGCGGCGGGGCTCGCCTTCGACCCTTTTGGGCCGCCAGAACAGGCTGGTCTGCATATTGCGAGCAGAGGGCAGGGTAATGAACCAGCTTTCGGCGTCGGGCGCCTTGCCTTCCAGGAAGTGGACCGCGCTTTGCACAGCCTGCGAGGGGTCGGCCGTGCCGGTCAGTTCCGGCTGCATCCACCGCGTGATCTCTTCCTGAAAGAAGGCGCAAGTGCCCGTGAGGAACACCGCGAAGAGTAACCAGCCGAACAGCAAGCCCGTCCACGTGTGCAGCCAGGCCATCGATTGACGCAGGCCACCCTTCACAGCCGGCCTCCGAAGTGGATCGAGAGCCACAGGAGCAGGCCCAGCCCCACGGTTGCGCTGCCAAGCCAGAGCCACATTCGCCGGGTGGATCGGGCGGCGAAGATCATCATCGCGAGCACCGCGAAGATCAGGTAGGAGAGCAAGGTCGCGGTGATGCTGGCTTCTGATGGCCGCATCGGCAAATGGCGCGCCAGCAGAGCGGTGGCAATGGAGCTTAGGGCATAGTTCACCGGCACCGCCGCGATCGTTCGGCCGATCACGGTCCCGCGTCCCCCTGATGCGCGTGATTGCGCTGATCCCATCACGATTGTCACCCTATTCAAAGCCGCACCACAAAGCCGGCGGCACCGGCCAGTAATGCGAGTGACTTGCAATCGCAAGCTATCTCCGCCACAGAAATGGTAATTCCCTGGTAGCGCTGATTTTCGCGAAAACATATTGCAAATCATTCGCGATAGTTCTAGCGGCCCCCTGACATGATGCGAATCATTCGCAAATACAAAAGGGGACACTATGCTTCAGACCGCTTTCCGCTGTCGCCGCCGCGCACCCATGTTGGGTGTCGCTCTCATCGCGATCGCCGTCGGGACTATGCCTGCACATGCAACCGGCGCCGGGTCGGACGATATGGCATCGAGCGAAGAGGAGCAGCGCCGCGTATTGGAAGCCGACAGCACCGTCATCGTCACCGGTGAGCGCGAGAATTACAAGGCAAGCAGCAGCGCCACCGCCACCAAGCTCCCGATGTCATTGAAGGAGACGCCGCAATCGGTGACGGTCGTCACCCGTCAGCAGATCGAGGACTTCAACCTCAACACCATCGCAGACGTGCTGGCGCAGACGCCGGGCATCACCATTTCATCGACTGACAGCAACCGCACGAGCTTCCTGTCGCGCGGGTTCTCCATCACGAACTTCCAGATCGATGGCGTGCCGACGGTCTGGCAGACGAGCGGCTATGCCAATAGCGCGATGAGCGACATGTCGATCTATGAGCGGGTCGAAGTCGTCCGCGGCACGGCGGGGCTGAATGCCGGCACTGGTGATCCGTCGGGCACCGTCAATCTCGTCCGCAAGTCGCCCACCGGGACTTTCGGCGCTTCGGCCAACCTCACGGGCGGCAGCTGGGATTATCTCCGTGGTGAAGTCGACATCACCGGCCCGATTGCTGGCAACGGCGCGATCCGCGGTCGCCTGGTGGGCGCGTACACGTCCCGCGATAGCTATGTGGACTTTCAACGCGACAAATCCCCCAGTATCTACGGCGTGGTCGAGGCGGACGTGACGCCTTCCACCACGATCCGTGTCGGCGCGGACTATCTCGAAACCACGTCGGATGGCGGCGCATGGAGCGGCGTGCCGCTTTTCTTCACCGACGGTACGCGCACCGACCTGCCGCGCAGCTACAGCGCCGCGGCCGACTGGAACCTGTGGCATCGCGGGATGCTGAATATCTTCGGTCGCGTCGAACAACAGCTCGGCGGCGACTGGACCGCGCGCGTCTCATACAATGTCCGCACGACCGAGGCGGAAAGCCGTCTGTTCGGCGGCGGTGCCGGCTTCCCCAGCCCGGATGGCAGCGGCATGGCCTTCAATCGCAACAGCGAAGCGTGGGAGACCTGGAGCTTCTACGGCGAAAACGAGCAGATCGAACAGGCAATCGACGCCTATCTGTCGGGTTCGTTCAACCTCTTTGGCCGTGACCACGAACTGGTCGTGGGCGCCAACCACTACAAGCGCGATTTCACCGTATTCTACAGCCGCTTCGCACCCCATGATGCGCCGCCCTTCGGCAACGTCTTCACCTGGAATGGTGAGACGCCGGAGCCGGACACCATCCATTCCTACAATGCCGACTGGATCGACAATGCACGCGAAACCGGCGTCTATGGTGCGTTGCGTCTCAACCCCATCGATGGCGTGAAGGTGATCGTTGGCGGCCGCTATACCGATTATCGCTTCTACACCGAGAACTTCACCGAAGCAGGCGTGTTCGAGAACGTGACCGGTCGCCTCAGCGCCAAGAAGTTCACGCCTTATGGTGGCATTATCGTCGACGTGACGCCGACCATCTCGGCCTTCGCCAGCTACTCGCAGATCTTCAAGGCGCAGAACCGGCTGATCGCGGAGGGCGAGACTGCACCGCCGCTATCGGGCACCAATTATGAGGCGGGTCTGAAAGGTGAGTTCTTCGACAGCAAGCTCTACGTCGCGCTCACCGGCTTCCACATGGAGCAGCAGAACGCGCTGGAATCCGACCCTGATCGGCCCAATCCGTTGCAGCCCGGCAGCTTTTATTATCGCGTCATTCCGGGTGTGAAGACCTGGGGTGGGGACTTCGAGGTGGTTGGCGAGATCGCCAGGGGCTGGAACATCAGCGGCGGCTACACCCACTCGCGGTCCCATAATCCGAGCGGCCGCCAGTTCACGACGCAACCGATGCACATCGCGCGGTTCAACACCACCTATCAGTTCGGCGGCAATCTGAGCGCGCTGGTGATCGGCGGCGGCGTGTCGTGGCAGAGCAAGATCTACAACAGAGCCAATGTGCCGACAGGTGTGGTCGACAGCGCCGGAACGCCGACCCTTGGTTCGCGCCAGATCACTCAGGAGGGCTACGCCATCGCCAACCTGATGCTGCGCTACAAGATCACCGAGAACGTCCAGGTCGG
>Ga0160433_100532_pt1 | contig 17415 bp, 14 predicted proteins | sample HID1972K_E0MG_FD_108235 | JGI IMG/M metagenome (GOLD analysis project Ga0160433, IMG submission 108235) | Enriched pill bug-associated microbial communities from UW Madison campus, WI, USA - HID1972K_E0 MG | ecosystem: Host-associated > Arthropoda: Insects > Digestive system > Unclassified ... | reverse complement strand
GCATGTGGAAGGCCTCGCCATGCAGTAATTCGGTGACAGCGCTGGCCGATGCGTCCGGTAGCCCCCGCACCATGGCGGACGGAGCGGCGCAGGCGCGGGGAGTCGCCGCGGCATAATGGGGTGCGAAATAGAGGTTCGCCAGCGCCACATCGGCCAGATCCGGCCGAATCGCGCGCACGCGGGGATCGTAGCTGCGGGAAACCCCATCCAGCTTTACGCTTATCCGGTCAGGCAATGATGCCACGGAAACCCCAGCCACGGTCTGATGCATCGACGCCCAGTGCGGAAAAGGGGGGGAAAGGTCAAGGGCTGGCGGCACCGCGAACGGCTTGCGGACGGCAGAAGAGGCCGCCGACCGTGGTGCCGGTTCAATCCGTTCCGCTACCGTAGCGATTGCGCAACATGGCGAAGGCGGCACGCATGCCGAGGGCGTCTCCGCCCTTGGGGCGCCCCGGCTTTGCGGTAGGGCGCCAGGCGAAGGTATCGAAATGCGCCCATGGCGTCCCGTCCGGCACGAAGCGCTTCAGGAAGAGCGCGGCGGTCGTGGCGCCCGCGAAGCCGCTTTCGCCGCTGTTCGAAAGGTCGGCTATGTCGCTCTTGAACAAGTCCCCATAGGGTTCCCAGAGCGGCAGCCGCCAGAGCGGATCATCTACTTGCTCCGCGCAGGCGGCGAGATCGGCCGCGAGAGCATCGTCATTGGTGAACAACGCCGGCAGATCCGGCCCGAGCGCCACGCGCGCCGCGCCGGTCAGCGTGGCGAAATCGACGATCAGCTCGGGCTTGTCCTCACCTGCGCGGGCGAGCGCATCACCCAGAATTAGTCGCCCTTCGGCATCGGTGTTGCCGATCTCCACCGTCAGCCCCTTGCGGCTGTGCAGCACGTCGCCGGGGCGGAAGGCATTGCCGGAAATGGCGTTCTCCGCCACCGGCAGCAGCAGGTGCAGGCGCACAGGGAGATTGGCGCCCATCACGAGATCGGCCAATGCCAGCGCGTGGGCCGCGCCCCCCATGTCCTTCTTCATGAGGCGCATGCCGGCGGCCGGCTTGATATCCAGCCCGCCGCTGTCGAACGTGACGCCCTTGCCCACCAGCGCGATGCGCGGATGCTCCTCCCGGCCCCAGGCGAGCTCGATCAGGCGAGGAGCATGGGCCCGGTCGGCGGCGCGGCCCACGGCATGGATCATCGGATAGCCGGATTCGAGCGCATCGCCGCGCGTCACGGACAGGCCGGCGCCGTGGCGCTCTGCAACGATGCGAGCCTGAGCCTCGATCTCGTCCGGCCCCATGTCGGCGGCCGGCGTATTGACCATGTCGCGCACCAACGCCGTCGCGCGTGCCTGAGCGGCTGCGGCGTCGATGGCGCCGGGCTTGCCTGTCAGCAGAATGCGTGGGCCCTTGTCGTCCTTCTTCGTCTTATAGCGCTCGAAGCGATACTGAGCGCTCATCCAGCCGAAGATGGCCGGGCCCGGATCGCCTTCGGCCAAACGATAGCTGCCTTCGGGAAGCGTGGCAGGCAATCTTGCGAGGCACCAGCTCGAAAGCGACGCGGCATTCGACACGGACGCGACGACGCTCCATTCGTCCGCCTTCTCGCCTGGTAGAATGGCATGAGCGAAAGCCGCCGGCTTGAAGCCCTGCGCTACAAGGGCTGCACGTTCGCGTTCCGATCGGCCGGCGAGCCATGCCTCGTAATGTGCGGCATCGATCAGGTGGATGAGATGGGCAGTCTGGCCCATGTCCGGGCGTACGAGATCGGCAGGGTCCGTCATGATCCCGGGGGTAGTGTGTTCGCCGCCCCTCGGCAAGCGGGCGCGCATGGGCTAGAACCGGAGACCCGCGCCGAAAATGGAGAGCGAGCATGGCATCCTTCAAGACCTTATCCGTGACCACCGCCTGCATGATGCTGGCTGCATGTGGCGGGGCCGACACGCCCACCAACGAACAGGCGCCCGCCGAGAATATGGCCCAAGGCGCAAATGTCGCGCAGGCCAATCTGGCGGATGGCAAGGCCGTGACCTTCACTGAAGGCGAGTCCGAGTTCCGGGTGAGCTGGCCCGGGACTGCGGCGCAGATCGCGCCCCTCGACGCATTGCTGCGTGGCGATGCCGAGTCACTGCGCCAACAGACCCAGGACGGCATGCGTGCGGAGCAGGCCGCGGCCAATGAGGCGGGCTATCCGTTCCGGGGCTACAGCTATCTTGAGGACTGGTCCGTGGTGGCCGATGTTCCCGCGCTGCTGATCCTCCAGAGCGAGGGCTACACCTTCACCGGCGGCGCGCACGGCATGCCGATCGTCAAGGCCCTCCATTGGGACAAGGCAGGTGGTAAGGTGCTCGAGGTCGGCGATATGTTCGATGTGTCCGCACTTGGCGCGGCGGTTAGCGAGCGCTTTTGCGAGGCGCTCGACGCACAGCGGGCCGAGAAGCGAGGCGCCCCGGTCAACGCCGGCAACTCAGGCGCCCTTGCCGACTTCGACCGCTGCGTAGATCCGACGAAGCAGACGATCGTTCCCTCGTCGAGGGGTGGCGGCGCGCTCGACACGATCCATTTCGTGATAATGCCTTACGAGGCGGGCCCTTATTCAGAGGGCATCTATGACGTGGAGGTGCCGGTCGATCATGCCGTGCTGGCGACAGTGAAGCCGGACTGGAAGAGCGCCTTCACGGCAGGCTGAGGAACGAACGCTTGCCTGTCAACGGGCGGAGACAGGCACCCCGAACAGGTCGTGCTCGTCTGCATCCTCGATCTCGGCCGCGATGATGTCGCCGGTCGCGAGCGTCGCATCGACGTCGCGCAGATAGACATGGCCGTCGATCTCCGGCGCGTCGGCCTGGCTGCGGCCGGTCGCGCCGATGCTGCCGTCCTCGTCCGGCTCACCGATCTCGTCGATGATGACGGGGATCGTGCGGCCGACCTTCGCGGCGAGCTTCGCGGCTGAAATTTCCGCGCATTTCTGCATCACCCGCTGGAAGCGCTCTTCCTTGATCTCGTCGGGCACGGGGTTGGGCAGGGTGTTGGCCTGCGCTCCGTCCACCGGCTCGAAGCGGAACGCGCCGACGCGATCGAGCTGTGCTTCCTCCAGCCATTCCAGCAGATACTGGAAATCCGCTTCGGTCTCGCCGGGGAAGCCGACGACGAAGCTGGAGCGGATCGCGATATCCGGGCAGATGGCGCGCCAGTCGCGCAGCCTTTCCAGAACCTTGGCTTCATTGGCCGGGCGCTTCATGGCACGCAGCACATTGGGCGCGGCGTGCTGGAAGGGGATATCCAGATAAGGCGTCAGCAGCCCTTCCGCCATCAGCGGGATCACCGCATCGACATGGGGGTAGGGGTAGACATAATGCAGCCGGACCCAGGGCTGTTCGCCCTGCGGCGTCCGCAAGCCGCCCAGCGCGCGGGCAAGGTCGGTCATGTGCGTGCGGATGGGCTCGCCCTTCCACATCCGCTCCTCATGCCGCACGTCCACGCCATAAGCGGACGTATCCTGGCTGATGATGAGCAGTTCCTTGGTGCCGGCGGCTACCAGCTTTTCCGCCTCGCGCAGCACGGCATCGATGCGTCGGCTCGCCAGCTTTCCGCGCAGCGAGGGGATGATGCAGAAGGAGCAGCTATGGTTGCAGCCCTCGCTGATCTTCACATAGCCGTAATGGCGCGGCGTCAGCTTGAGGCCGCCCTCCGGCACCAGATCGACGAAGGCATTGGGCACGGGCGGGGCGGCGTCGTGGACGGCGTTGACCACCGCCTCATATTGATGCGCGCCGGTGATGGCGAGCACTTGGGGGAAGCGGGCGCGAATCACATCGGCTTCATTGCCCATGCAGCCGGTGACGATCACCCGGCCATTCTCGGCCATGGCCTCGCCGATCGCGTCCAGGCTTTCTTCCTTGGCGCTGTCCAGGAAGCCGCAGGTGTTCACCAGCACCACGTCGGCGCCCGCATAGTCGCCGGACAAGGCATAGCCATCGCTCCTCAGCTTGGTGAGGATGCGTTCGGAATCGACCAGCGCCTTGGGGCAGCCGAGCGACACCATGCCCACCTTGGGCGCGTCAGGAATTTTCAATGCCATGATTGCGCGGCCATATAGGGATGCTGGGCGCAAAAGGCGAGTCGTCACGCACCATTCGTTTCAGGCCTGGGCCATCATGCTTCCCCGGCCGCGGGCTCCTCGTTGGGAATGATCTCGATGACCTTGTCGCCGGAATAGAGCAGCGCGGCCTCCGGTTCCCAGAAGCCGATGGCCCGTCCGGCCCGGTAGAGGCGCACACCAAGGCCCGTGGTGAGCGCGCTCAGGGGCTTGCCGACTTCCTCCGGCATCACTTGCCGCTCGCTCAGCCTTACCCGTCCGCCCGAGGCTGCGAGATCGGCCATGTAATCGGCGATATGCGCGCCGTGGCAGGAGCCGGCGAGCAGGAGCCCGGCAAAGCTGACCGGATTGATGACCGTCGTTGCCCCGGCCTGCCGCGCGATGAGTTCGTTATCCTGCGCGCGCACCACGACGCTGATCGGAATTTCCGGCGCGAGGCGGCGGGCGCTCAGCGTGATCAGGATGGAGGTGTCGTCCCGCCCGGCCGAGACGATCATGGCGCTTGCCTGCTGGATTCGCACGTCGTTCAGCGTCTGGTCGCGCGTGGCGTCGCCCTTGAGCACGTTGCAGCCCGTCGCTTCCGCCAACGTCAGCGACGGTTCGCGGTCATCGATCACCACGATGTGTCGCGGGTCCGTGCCGCGCGCGACGATCTCCCGCACGGCTTCGGAGCCGCTGGTGCCGAAGCCGGCGACGACGATGTGATCGGTGAGGGTCTTCTGGATCTGTGACATGCGCCACCTGTGCCAAACGTTGCGAAAGACGAAATGATAGGCCGTACCCAGAAAGATCAGCCAGACGAAGATGCGGATCGGCGTGACGAAGAAGGTCTCGAACAGGCGCGTCTTGTCCGTCACCGGCACGATGTCGCCATAGCCCACCGTGGTCACGGTGACGGTGGTGAAATAGAGCACGTCGATGAAGGTGACATGCCCGTCGAGCATATCCTGCAGGCCGTCGCGCTCGATCCAGTGGACGATCAGGACGGCCGTCATCAGCGCGACGATAAGGCCCACCCGCCAGCCGAGGTCCGCCCAGATCGGCAAGGCGGAGCGTCGCCGGAGGAAGGCGTGAGGCGGCCCGCGCGGATCGTCGCGTTGGAACATTCTCAGGCTTGTGCCAGCGGAACGGAAAGTGGGCAAGCGGGCGAATGTGGACATTCTGTGTCGACGACATGGCGACCCGCCTCTTCCTTCAGCTTTTAGGTCGGAAGGGTGCGAAAAAGGCTCCTTGAAGTCCATTTTGCGCTGCGAGACTGGATAGGAAAGTACGCATTTCCGCGGCTTTCAGGGCCGAACTTCGCTAAGTTCTCACATATCCGCACATGAGATAGGATAAAAGTCGGGCTGCGGGCGAATTAAGTAATTGATTTTTTTGGGGTTATTTAACGGATTCAAAGAGCGGCGCGGAACGGGAGGCGCGCACGGAGTCATGGCATATCGGAACGGGTGTAGGACAGGCGGGGACGATTCCGGTGCAGGTGACGGTTGAATCCGACCCTAATAGCCTGCGCCGGCCAGACCTTCTTCGAGCGTGGCCAGCAGCTCATAATGCGTGAGGTCGAAATGCAGCGGGGTCACGGAGACATAGCCTTCCGACACGGCGGCCAGATCGCTGGCTTCGGGCGCGGCATCACTGTGATCGAGCCCGAACCAGAAATAATCATAGCCGCGCGGGTCGACGCCGGGAACGATCTGCGTGCGCTCGGCATCGTAGAAGCCCTGCCGGGCGACCTTGATGCCCTTGATCGCGTCGGCGGGCAAAGCGGGGAAGTTGACGTTGATGAGTGTGCGCTGGAGTTCGGGCTGTGCCAGCAGCGCGCGCACCACTCGTTCGCCCCAGGCTTCGGCCGCGTCGAACGGAATGGTGTCGCCCAGCCCGCCGCGCGCATAGACCTGACTGAGCGCGATGGAGCGCACCCCTGAGATCGCGCCTTCCATCGCGGCCGAGACGGTGCCGGAATAGGTCACGTCCTCGCCCAGATTGGCGCCGCGATTGACGCCGGAGAGCAGCAGGTCCGGCCGCTGCCCTTTCATGAGATGGCCCACCGCCATCATCACCGCGTCCGTCGGCGTGCCGGAGACGCTGAAATGCTTCTCGCCATGCTGGCGCAGGCGCAGCGGACGGGCAAGCGTCAGGCTATGGCCGGCGCCGGATTGCTCCTCCATCGGCGCCACGATCCAGATATCGTCGGAGAAGCAGCGCGCGATCTTCTCCAGCACCTTGAGGCCGGGGGCGTGGATGCCATCGTCATTGGTGAGCAGGATACGCATCAGCGCGGCGCCAGCGCCGTGAGACCGCCCATATAGGGAAGCAGCACTTCGGGCACGGTCACGCTGCCATCCACATTCTGGTAATTCTCCAGCACGGCGACGAGCGTGCGGCCCACGGCGAGGCCGGAGCCGTTGAGCGTATGGACGAAGCGCAGTGGCGCTTTGCCAATATGTCCTGAACCGTGATGACCGTGTCCGTGGAATGAAGTCGCGGCCGGCCGGAAGCGCGCATTCATCCGCCGGGCCTGAAAGTCGCCGCAGGCCGAGACGGAACTGATCTCGCGATAGACGCCCTGGCTCGGCAGCCACACTTCCAGATCGAAGGTCCTGGTCGCCGCGAAGCCCATGTCGCCCGCGCAGAGCAGCATGCGGCGATAAGGCAGGCCAAGCGCTTCCAACACGCCCTCGGCGGATTTGAGCATATGCTCATGCTCGGTGTCGGCCTGCTCGGGCGTGCAGATGGCGACCAGCTCGACTTTCTCGAACTGATGCTGGCGGATGAAGCCGCGCGTGTCCCGTCCCGCCGCGCCGGCTTCCGAGCGGAAGCAGGGGGTGAGCGCGGTGAAGCGCAGCGGCAGATTGGCCTCGGTCAAGATCTGCTCGCGGACGAGATTGGTCAGGCTGACCTCGGCGGTGGGGATGAGCCAGTGCCCGGTCGTGGTGCGGAAGAGATCTTCCGCGAACTTGGGCAATTGCCCGGTGCCGAACACCGCATCGTCACGCACCAGCAGCGGCGGATTGACTTCGCTATAGCCGTTGGTGTCCGTCTGCCTGTCCAGCATGAACTGCGCGAGCGCCCGGTGCAGCCGCGCCATCTGGCCGCGCAGCGCGGTGAAGCGCGCGCCGGACATGGCGGCGCCGCCCTCGAAATCCATGCCCAGAGCTGGGCCGAAATCGGCATGATCTTGCGGCTGAAAATTAAAATTGCGCGGCGTGCCCCAGCGGTGCTGCTCGACATTGGCGGTTTCGTCCGGCCCATCCGGCACATCGTCGGCCGGAAGATTGGGCAGGGCGGCGAGGCGGGTCTGCACCGCGTCCGCCAGCGCCTTTTCCTCGGCTTCGAGCTGGGGCAGCGCGGCCTTGAGCGTGGCGACCTCGGCTTTCAGCGCTTCGGCGGTTTCCTTATCGCCCTTGGCCATGGCCTGGCCGATCGCCTTGCTGGCCTCGTTCCGGCGCGCAAGCCCTTCCTGCAACGCCGTCGCCACGGAGCGCCACCGCGCATCTTCCTCGCCGATGGAAGCGCCCTGCGGCTCCAGTCCGCGCCGGGCGAGGCCGGCGTCGAAAGCGGCGGGATTGTCTCGGATGGCTTTGATGTCATGCATGGCGCAACGCCTATGCCCCGCCGCTTTCGGACGATCAAGCGGCGAGGGCTGGCCGGGCTTTCCACATGAACGAAATTGCCTTCGTTCAGCAGGCGTTCAATGCTCCGGAAACAGTGCTTGTTTCGCTCTGGACGGCGCTTTATAGGCCCCGCCAGAGGCACCGGCCCCCGGTGACTTGAACGACGCGGAGAAGTGAATGGCCTCGCTTGCAGATTCGTCGGAGAAAAATGGCTCGGAGCAAAACGGCTCGAGAATCGAATTGCCGGAAGGCTATCGACCATCGGCAGACGAAGAGTTCATGGGGGCGACGCAGCTCGAATATTTCCGGCGCCGGCTGCTGGACTGGAAGAAGCAGATCTTTGCCGAAGCCGAAGGCACGCTGGCGGTACTCCAGAACGAACCGCTGCGGGAGCCCGATCTCAACGATCGCGCCTCCAGTGAAACGGACTGGTCCATCGAATTGCGGACCCGCGACCGCCAGCGCAAGCTGATCGCGAAGATCGACGCGGCCCTGCGTCGGATCGATGAAGGCGAATATGGCTATTGCGAGGTGACGGGCGAGCCGATCTCGCTCGGTCGGCTGGAAGCGCGGCCCATCGCGACCATGACCGTCGAGGCGCAGGAGCGCCATGAGCGTCAGGAAAAGGTATCGCGCGACGATTGAGCGCGCCGGGAAAGCGCGCTTTCCATCCTCTCCCCGCTCCCAGTATAGTTCCCTCTCCGTCACCCCGACTTGATCCGGGGTCCAGCTTGGTCTGACGCGACGGATATCAGGTAGGTTGATCTGAAGAAAGCGAGACCCCGGATCAAGTCCGGGTGACGTTATGTGGGGGTTGTTTGCAAACGCTACAATCACCAAAAAAGAAAAAGCGGAGGAGAGCTGCCTTCGGGCGCTCGATCCTCCGCCTATCTCGCCGCTCGTGCCGGTCTTGCCGGCGGCTCCTCTCCGAATAATCTTGTAAAGAGCGTGCGGGACAGGCTCTCGTAGAGCAGTTCCGCGCAAAAAAAAAGGGCCGACCTCGTTCGAGATCGACCCATGAGTCTTAGGAGAGGATGCCTGAAAGGCACTTTCGATTTAGTACATCCTAAGAATGCTGCAAGTGCGAAATAAGTATGGCGCGATGCAAAATTATTATTCGTAGATCAACATATTGAAATTACGCATTTAAAATTTCTTTGAACTTTAACGCAATCGATTTTTCGATCAGCAAGAAAGTTTCTCTCGCGACCGCGAAGGTGTAATTTTTGTGCTGTCGAAGAGAAAATGGCTCCGTCGACGCCATCAAAAAATCTGACGGAAGCACCAATCCGGCGCCCATTGGAGGCGATTGGAGAGTCTGATTTCCGCCGTTTCTCGCAGAACAGCGCGACTCACCCGCCCGCAATATCTCAGATCGCGCCGCTGAATCAGATCGCGCCGCTGAAGGTGTCGCACTGTGCCGGATCGCCGGTTTCCAGTCCCCGCCGGAGCCAGGCCATCCGCTGCTCGCTGGTGCCGTGCGTGAAGCTGTCCGGCATCGGACGCTGGCCCGCCTGCCGCTGAAGCGTATCGTCGCCGATGGCCGCAGCCGCGCGCAAGCCCTCTTCCAGATCGCCCGGCTCCATGAGGCCGGTGCGGCTGCCCCACACGCCGGCGTAGCAATCGGCCTGTAATTCGACGCGCACTTGCAGGGCATTCGCCTCCGCCTCGCCAAGTCGACGTTGCGCGCTGTTCACTTCGGTCAGCCGGCCTTCGAGTTGCTGGATGTGGTGCGCCACCTCATGCGCGATGACATAGGCCTGCGCGAAGTCCCCCGGCGCGCCGAAGCGCTCCTGCAATTCCCTGAAGAAATCCGTATCCAGGTAGATCTTCTTGTCGAGCGGGCAATAGAAGGGCCCCATCGCCGATTGCGCGGCGCCACAGCCGGAGCGGCCGCTCTGCGAGTAGAAGGACAACACGGCGGGCTCGTAGCGCTGGCCATGCTCGCGGAACACGTCGTTCCAGACGCGCTCGGTGGTGCTCAGCACCTTGAGGGAGAAGCTCTGCACTTGCGTCAGTTCGCCTGGCCTGCCGGCGGGCGCGGCTTGTTCGGCCGGTGGGGCGGACATGTCGCCGGTCAGCAGTCCGCCGCCGCCGCTGAAACTGAGGAAGGCCAGCACAGCGAGCGCGATGACGATGCCGCCGCAGCCGAAGCGGCTGCCGATCATGGGCAGCAGCATCCCGATGAGATTGCTGCCCCCGCCGCCGCGGAAGCCTCCGAAGCCGCCGCGACCTCCGCGCTGGATCTCGTAATTGCTGCTTTCCCTCTCGTCGTCGAGCCGCATGGTCGAGTCCCTTTCCGTGGCGCTCCGGCCATGCTTACGCCAAGGCCGCTAGAGCGCAAGATACCGTCGCGTGGCGGCGGCCTTTGCCCGGATCGCCGGCGTCGGCCATGCAGGGGTGGCGAAGCCGCGCCGGATGCGATATTGCACTGCACCATGAATATGCCGAAGCAACCCCGGCGAGACGGTTCCGCGCCGCTGCCCTTGCCGGATCAGGTTGCCCTCGTTCTGCAGGGCGGCGGTGCACTTGGATCGTATCAGGCCGGTGTCATCGAACGGTTGAGTGCCCTGAACATATCCATCGACTGGGTCGCCGGCATTTCCATCGGGGCCGTGAACGCGGCGCTGATCGCCGGCAATCCGCCGGAGCTGTGGATGGCGCGGCTGACCGAATTCTGGGAACTGGTGAGCGGCGGCTTGCCGAACTTCTACCTGCCCGAGCATCATCATATTCGCGAGGCGGCGCATCTGATGGCTGCCGGCACGGTGGCGCTCTGGGGTATACCGGGCTTCTTCCGTCCCCATGGCGTTCCGCTCTGGTGGGCGGCGCCGGGGAAGCCGGAAGCGATCAGCTTCTATGACACCACGCCGCTGCGCGAGACGCTGGACCGGCTGGTCGACTGGGATCGCGTCAATCACGGCCCCATGCGCTTCTCGATCGGCGCTGTGGATATCGAGACCGGCAACTTCGTGTTCTTCGACAATAGTGACCCGCAATGGCGCGGGCGCATCGACGCGCGCCATGTCATGGCGTCTGGCGCGCTGCCGCCCGGCCTCCCGCAGGTGGAGATCGACGGGCGGCATTATTGGGATGGTGGCCTCGTTTCCAACACGCCGCTTTCCCATGTCCTGGATCATCAGTCCGGCGATATGCTGATCTTCCAGGTCGATCTCTTCCCCGCCGAGGGCCCGCTGCCGCAGGAGATGACGGAGGTGTGGTCCCGCCAGAAGGACATCCAATATTCCAGCCGGACGCGGCAGGTGACGGATCGCTATCTGCGGGCCCGCCGGGAGCATGAAGCGATTCGCGCGTTGCTGGACCGCTTGCCGGACGAGTTGGCGCAGACGGCGGAAGCCACACGCGTGGCCGCGTTCGTCGAGGAGGGCGCGGTCAATATCGTCCATCTGATCTACCGCCTGCGGGCATGGGAAAGCGGCGCGCGCGATTTCGAGTTTTCGCGCCCCACCATGCTCGATCATTGGGAACAGGGCAGGGAGGCCGTCTCCGCCGTGGTGGCGCGGGGCACGCGGCTCATCGCGCAGAATATCATCAGCGGCCGCAGCGCCACGTTCGACATCGCGCCCACCGGCCAGATCAAGGAGAAGCAGGCATGAGTTTGCAAGGCAGGACGGCGCTGGTGACAGGCTCCACATCCGGCATCGGCCTGGCCTATGCCAAGGCGCTGGCCGCGCGGGGCGCGAATGTCGTCATCAATGGTTTCGGCGATGCCGACGCCATCGAGCAGGAGCGGCTGGGCCTTGAGCAGGCCAGCGGCGCCCGCGCGCTCTATTCCGGTCACGACCTCACCAAGGTGGAGGAGATCGAGGCGATGATGGTGGAGGCGGCCGATGCCTTTGGCGGCGTGGACATCCTCATCAACAATGCCGGCACGCAGCACGTCGCGCCGGTGGAGGAGTTTCCGCTGGAAAAGTGGAGCCTCATCATCAAGCTCAATCTCGAATCCGCCTTCCATACGACGCGCCTGGCCGTGCCGCATATGAAGGAGAGGAAGTGGGGGCGGATCATCCAGACCGCGTCGGCCCACAGCCTCGTCGCCTCGCCGTTCAAGAGCGCTTATGTAACCGCCAAACATGGTCTGGCCGGCTTCACCAAGACGATCGCGCTGGAGCTGGCGACCTTCGGGGTCACGGCCAATTGTATCTCGCCCGGCTATGTCTGGACGCCGCTGGTCGAAAATCAGATCCCGGATACGATGAAGGCGCGGAACATGACGCGCGAGCAGGTCATCAACGACGTGCTGCTGGCAGGCCAGCCGACCAAGGAATTCGTGACTTCCGAACAAGTCGCAGCCATCGCCCTGTTCCTCTGCTCGGACGATGCGAGCAACATCACCGGCGCGAACATCAGCGTGGATGGCGGCTGGACGGCGGCCTGAGCCGCTCGTCGGCACATCTCATTGTCGATCACGTGGGAGCGGCCTCGCTGCGCGTTGCCGGTTCCTGGAAAACCCTTGGCCCCTCCCCTGGGAGAGGGAGGGGCCGGGTAGGGGACTTGTGGGAGAAATCAGCGCCGTGGGAGGAAGCGCTGATGAGGACTGTATAGGCCCAACTTGTCGCCAGAGTTTGTCGCATCCCGGGAAGTTTGTATCAAAATGTCGCAGGCCCCCGTCGCGCCGCCCCCGAGATGAGACGGGCCGTGAAGGGGGCTGGGAGCTTTACTTCGCCGGTTGCGTCTCGCCCTTGAGCCGCGCGGACTCCGCCGAAGTGGATTGCGGCCCGGTGTTGCGGCTGGTGAGGCCGTTCTTCATGTTCCCCTTCAGGAACGGTTCCGGGTCGCCATCGCGCAATTGCAGGCCGAAGATCGGGGAGAGGCCGGGATGCCGTCCAAGCCCGCCATAAAGATCGAAGCCGCGTTCGATCCAGTCCCGCAGCGGATCATCGTCCGTCAGAACGGGCGTGTCCGCGACCGATGCGGTGAAGAGGAACACCGCGAGCAGGCGGTAATCGGCATAATTCGGCGTGTCGCCGCCGAGCCATTTATTCTCGGCAAGCACATTGCGGAGGATTTGGAGATTGGGCGGCACCAGCGGGAGGCGATCCTCGCGGCCGACGATGATGTCCTCGATCTTGCGGCCGAACATGCGCTCGCGGGATTCGGTGACATATTGATGGTCCTGCGGCAGCGAGCGGTCGCGATACTGCTTGATGAAGCAGGTCATCCACGGGCTGATCGCCGCGCCCCACAGCCAGGCTTCCATGCCTTGCGTGAGCGCCCGGACGCTGGGGTGTGGGATGAGCGTGGGCCGGTCCGGATAGGTCTCGTCGAGATACTCGGCGATCAGCCAGCTATCGAGCACCCATTTCCCATCGTCGACGATGGCGGGCAGGCGCTCCGTCATGCCGCCCGTGCGCTCGGGAATTCCGGAGAAGCCGCCCGGCACGATATCCAGTTCGAAGCCTTTGTGCGCGACGGCATATTTCGTCGCCCAGACGAACGGGCTGATCGTGGCCCCGCTCGCCAATGCCAGGTCGTAGAACGTGATCTTGTTGTCTTTCGCCATTCTCGGGCCTCTCCATGTTCGGCGTATATCTGGAGATCGAATACTGCCTCGCTCCGCTCAATGCCAGCTTCTTTAGGGTGATGCGGTGTGGTTTCGCGCAGGGAAAAGCACGACAGGGGGCGCTGCCCGTAGGACTGTTATTGACAAAGTCTGGATTGGAGGCCTCTAAAGGCTCGCGATGAGCGCCCGGCTGACCTCCGTAACGGAGAGGCGCGTCTCCCCCGTCACCAACCAGCATTGCCCGCCCGCCCACGGCTCATTCTCCACGGTGCCCCGGCCGGACAGCGGCACGAACCAGAGCGGCACGTCGCCGCCCAGATCGTGTTCGCCCTCTGGAAGCGTTTCCAGTCGAAGCGTGAAAGGGGCTTCGTCCCGCCCCAGCAAAGCCGCCGCGTGCGCGTCCGTGAGGTTGACCGGCGCCCATGCATAAGGCTCGGCCCGGCTGACCGAAACGCCCTCGTCAAGATGCAGTTCGCGCGGCCGGCCATAATCGTAGAGCCGATAGGTCACATCCACATTCTGCTGGACCTCGACCAGCGTTACTCCAGCGCCGATGGCATGGACGGTTCCTGCCGGAATGTAGAAGAAGTCGCCCGCCTTGGCCGGCTTCCAGTCCATCAGCCTCTCGATCTGGCCATTGAGGGATGCCGCCCTCAGCGCCTCGTCATCGAGCGGCTTCAGCGTGCCCATGCCCAGCGTCGCACCCGGCTCGGCGTCGAGGATGAACCAGCATTCGTTCTTGCCGCCCGGCAGGCCGCGCGCCCGGGCTTGCGCGTCGTCCGGATGAACCTGGATCGAGAGCCGTTCGCTCGTGAAGATATATTTCACCAGCAGCGGGGGATGCTGACCTTCCGGCCCATCGAACCACAGCTCGCCGATGCGCCGGCCGCCATCGGGGAAGACGGGCGGCAGACTGGTGCGGCCCCAGGGCTTCTCCACATATTTGGTGGCGAGGCGCACGGCGGTCACGGCGCGCCTTCCTTCATCGTCATGCGCCGTCCGCCGACCCAGACTTCGAGGATCTCCGTGGCCGGCAGCTCCGCGGGCCGGACCAGTTCGATGTCCCGGTCCAGAATGAGGAAATCGGCGCGCTGGCCGGGCGCGAGATTGCCGAAGCGCTCTTCCGCGAATCCGGCAAAGGCCGCGCCCCAGGTGTAGGCACGCAACGCCTCGATCAGCGTGACGCGCCGCTCTGGCACACCCGCGCTGTCGTTGGGGCCCGACACTGCCGCCGTTAGGCCGGCGAAGGGGTCGGCGGGCGCCACGGGTGCATCGGAACCGAAGGCGAGAGGCACCTTGTTGTCCAGCATGGTCCGCCAGGCATAAGCGCCGCCCAGCCGATCCGGCCCCAGTCGGCGCGTGGCCATGGCCCAGTCGGATGTCGCATGCTGCGGCTGCATCGAGGCGATGATCCCATGCTGCGAGAAGCGCGGCAGGTCGGCGGCATCCACAATCTGTGCGTGCTCGATGCGCCAGCGCCGGTCGCCCTTGTAGGTGTGGCTGAGTTCGTCGATGGCATCGAGCACGTCGGCATTGGCGCGGTCGCCGATCGCATGAACCGCAAGCTGGAAGCCGTCCATGGCCGCGCGGCTCATCTGGTTGCGAAGCTGCGCGGAGGTCAGCAAGGGCAAGCCGCTCTCCTTGGGGGCATCGGCATAAGGCGCTTTCAGCCACGCCCCGCGCGATCCCAGCGCACCATCGGCCGTCAGCTTGACGCCGCCCAGCCGCAGCCGGTCATCGTAGAGCCAGGGCGTAGGCGCGGGGCCCGCGATCAGTGCCGCCTGTTCCGGTCCCCGAGCATAGGCCATGATGCGGATACGCAAGGCGCCTCGGTCTCCCGCACGGCGATAGGCCTGCCAATGCTCGATACTCGTCCCCATGTCCGCGATGGCGGTGACGCCCTGGGCAAGCAGTGCGTCCTGAGCGGCGGCGAAGGCCGCGTCATAATCCTTGGGCTGCGGGCGAGGCAGCGCGGGCGTCATCAGGTCCATCGCCTTGTCGACCAGCACGCCGGCCGGCTTGCCGCCGATCATCTCGATCCGTCCGCCGGTGGGCGGCTTGGTGGCGCTGGTGATCTTTGCGGCGGCGAGCGCGGCTTCATTGGCCCAGCCGGCATGGCCGTCGATCCCTCCGAGCCAGATCGGCCGGCCCTGCGCCAGCCCATCGAGGTCGGCGGCGGTGGGGAAGCGGCCGAGGTCCCATTTGTCATGATTCCACCCGAAGCCGATGATCCATGGCCGCCCCGGATTGGCGCTGGCGAAGGCGGCGATCTTCTGCTTCGCTTCCTCCAGGGATGCGGTGTCGCTGAGATCGAGATTGAGGCGGGAGAACCCGAGATCGATGAGATGGCCATGCGCGTCGATCAGGCCGGGGATGAGCGTGCGCCCCTTGCCGTCATATCGGAATGCCGGTCGCTCTGGGCGCGAATCCCTGCGTGAAAGGCGCTTTTCGACGCGGCCCTCGTCATCGATGACAAGGCCGGTGAAGTGGACGAGGTTGCCCTTCGCATCCACGGTAAGGCCGTTCACATTGTCGATAAGGCCACTTGCCTGGACGGCTTGCGCGCCCAGCAGCAGAAACAGCGCGGCGAGAAACGCCGATGCCTTGCCGGCTGGAATCATGATTCGCGCAGGCGCCTCACCAGAGCGCTGGTATCCTGCCGACCGCCGCCCATCGCCACGACTTCGGCATAATATTGGTCCACCAGAGCCGTGACGGGCAGGGTGGCGCCCAGGGCCTTCGCCTCGTCGAGCGCGAGGCCCAGATCCTTGCGCATCCATTCGATGGCGAAACCGAAGTCGAAGTTGCCTTCGCTCATGGTCTTCCAGCGATTGTCCATCTGCCAGCTTTGCGCCGCGCCGCCGGAAACAGCCTCATAGACCTTGTCGAGATCGAGCTGGGCGGTCTGGGCGAAGCGCAACGCCTCGGACAGGCCCTCCAGCACGCCGGCAATGCAGATCTGGTTGACCATCTTGGTCGTCTGCCCCGCACCCGCGCCGCCGCAATGCACGATCCGCGCGGCATAGCATTGCATGACGAGCCTTGCGGCGTCGATCGCCGGTTCGGAGCCCCCGCACATGACCGAGAGCTTGCCGGCTTCCGCCCCGGATTGACCGCCCGAGACCGGCGCATCGACGAAATGCAGGCCACGGCTTTCCGCTTCATGCGCCAGTTGGCGGGCGATCCGCGCCGAGACCGTTGTATGGTCGATGAAGAGGCCGCCGGCGCGCATCGTGCGGAACGCTCCGTCCCGGCCGAGCGTGACGGCTTCGAGGTCGTTGTCCGTGCCGACGCAACTGATGACGATATCCGCTTCCGCCGCTGCCTGCGCCGGGCTGATCGATGCCACGCCGCCATACTGCTCGACCCAAGCTTGCGTCTTGCCCATGGATCGATTGAAGACCGAGAGATCGTGTCCCGCTGCGGTAAGATGCCCCGCCATGGGTCCGCCCATGACTCCCAGCCCGATGAATGCGATTTTTGCCATGGGCCGGGCATAGTGGCTGTTTGCAGGATACGCCAGATGGGAGTAGGTGCCGGCGCCATGAATCGGATGGAAAAGCTTGAGTCCCCGACGACCAGTGCCGATGCGCTGCCCGTCACCCTCACCGATGTGCGCGCGGCGGCGGCGCGAATTTCGGGCTCCATCCTGCGCACGCCCACCGTGGTCAGCAAGACGCTGTCGCAGCTTACCGGCGCGACCGTCTATCTCAAGTTCGAGAACCACCAGTTCACTGCCGCCTACAAGGAGCGTGGCGCGCTCAACCGGCTGCTGCTGCTCGACGAGGGCGCTCGGGCGAAGGGCGTCATCGCCGCTTCGGCCGGTAATCACGCGCAGGGCCTTGCCTATCATGGCGCGAGGCTGGGCGTGCCCGTCACCATCGTCATGCCCCAGACCACGCCGCTGGTGAAGGTGATGCAGACCGAGGGACATGGCGCGACCGTGGTGCTGCAAGGCGAGAAGTTCGAGGATGCCTATGACCATGCCCGCGCGCTCGAGGCCGAGCGGGGGCTGACCTTCGTCCACCCGTTCGATGAGACGGACATCATTGCCGGGCAGGGCACGGTGGCGCTTGAAATGCTGGAGGATGCGCCGGAGATCGACACGCTCGTCATCCCGATCGGCGGCGGCGGGCTCTTCTCGGGCATGGGCACGGCCGCGCGGGGCATCAAGCCGGAGATCGAGCTTATCG
>Ga0160433_100530_pt1 | contig 17456 bp, 13 predicted proteins | sample HID1972K_E0MG_FD_108235 | JGI IMG/M metagenome (GOLD analysis project Ga0160433, IMG submission 108235) | Enriched pill bug-associated microbial communities from UW Madison campus, WI, USA - HID1972K_E0 MG | ecosystem: Host-associated > Arthropoda: Insects > Digestive system > Unclassified ... | reverse complement strand
GTAAGTTAGTTCTTCCTCTTTAAAATAAACAGCTGTTTTCAGTGGATTTTCAATACATCTTTCATCAATGAACTCGGAAACATTTTTATCTTTTGGGTAAGAAGTTGAGACACTTTTCCTTTCAGTGGGCTGGGTATTAATCGTTTTAATTAAAATATCTTTTATTTTAGTTTCAGGCTTTGAAACAATACTCTTTAATAGAGTTTCAAATTCTGTAAACATGCGTTGAATGGTTGTGGAATTAAATAAGTGTGAATTATAGGTCCATTCTAATCCCATATGTTCTTCTGAAAGAATAGCAAGTATAGAAATTTCAAAATTGTCATAATATCGTGTATCATTTGAGTCTTCTTTTTCTAATCCCACGAATGGAACATTTTTGTCTGGATTAATAATGCTAAGCATTACAGGAACTAGTGGGATGCGAGAACTGTCTCGTGGAATATTTAGTTTGTTTAACAAGTCACTAAAAGCCACTCGTTGGTTTTCATAAGCACTTATTAATCCCACTTTCCTTTTATTTAAATATTCTGTAAAAGTGAGCTCTCCATTGTGTCTGCTTTTTAACGGAAGTAAGTTAACGCAATGACCTATAAGTTGATAGTTTCCTGTAACTACTTGACCAGCTGTAGGCATTGCTAATGTGGTAGTTGATTGTTTTGTTAAAAGATGTAAGTAAGTTTCGAATGCTGCTATTAAAATAGTCGCTAAGCTTGTGTTTGATTGTGTTCTAAAACTCTTAATAGATTTTAATAGATTTTCATTAATGGAAAAATCACTTCTATTGCATTTAAAAGTCCGTGTAATGGGACGAGGATTATCTGTTGGTAGATCTAGAATAGGGATATCGTTCTTATATTGGTCTACCCAATATTTTTCTTGTTTTTTATATTCATTACTTTTAGAAAAATCAATAACATCGGCAGCATATTGACTATAAGGAATGGCCGGATCTAGTAGCGGTTTTTCGTTCTGAATGTATGCGGAATATAGTTTTGATAAGGTTTCATATATAACTCCAAAGGACCACCCATCACAAACAAGATGATGTGCGCCTAGTTTTAGCAGATGTTCATTTTCTGATACTTTTATTAAATAATAGCGAAATAATGGTCCTTGCTCTAAATTATAGGGTGTGTTGGCATCTGTGTAATGAATATTACTAATAAATTGATTTTTCTCATTTGTTGATAATCCTGAAATATCGTGATATACATAATTATTGGTAGATTTCTCATATACATAAATCAGCTTTCCATCTTGACTAAAAGTAGAACGTAACAATTCATGTTGCCTGATTAACTCTTCCAAGGAATACAATAAAGCATCTTTATTAAGTTTACCAATTAACTTAGAAGTGCCGGCCAAATTATATGAGCAATTAGCTTGATCACCGCCAATCATACAGTTTACCCATATCTCTAATTGGCCTTCAGTAATGGGAATAGCTTTTAATATTCTTTCTCCTTCGAATGGATCGAAATCGATTTCACTGAAGCTATTGGCTTCATCTTTGAAGTTATTTGTTAATTCCATAATTAGTTATAGTTGTATTTGTAAAAATTTGCCTGGTATTTTGTCATGAGGGATAAACCAAGCGGGATTGCCATTTTTATCCTTTCCTAATAAAGCACCTTTAACAGGAGGATTGTCTTGTGAATAAATTAAGTTTGGAGTATCTAAGATATTTATGTTATTATTACTTTTTTCGGTATCGGTAGTCTCTTCTTTTTTTAATTCTTTAGATATATAACCTGCAGCTTGACCAATGGTAGGAAATTGATAGAACTTTGTAATAGGTAAGTTTTTGTTTTTTTTTGCTAATAGGTTAACGATCTGTTGTGCTAATATAGAATTGCCACCCAACTCAAAAAAGTTGTCGTTCATTCCAATTCTATCAATATTGAGGACTGACTTCCAAGTTTCGAGGATTAACTTTTCGATGTCATTGCTTGATGCAGCATAAGGTGTATCTGAAATAGTTGACCAAGTAGGCTCTGGAAGTTCCTTTTTATTGATTTTTCCGTTTGGAGTTAATGGTATATAATCTATGGCAATAATTACCCTTGGAACCATATATTCAGGAAGTTTTGATTCTAAAAGTTCTATTATCTCCTTTTTATTGAAAGTTTCATTTGTATTTACATATGCAATTAATTGATTATATCCAGATTTGTCTTCTTTTACAACAACGATAGCTCGTTTAACATTAGTGACTTGTTCTATTATGTTTTCGATTTCTCCTAATTCAATTCTATAACCACGTACTTTAATTTGATCATCAAGTCTACCTGAAAATACTAATTCTCCATTATCTAAAATTTTGCCTAAATCTCCTGTTCTATATATCGTGTCATCTCCATCTATAAAAGGATTTTTTATAAATTTTTCCTTACTTAATTCCGGACGATTTAAATATCCTCTTGCGACACCTTTTCCACCAATACATATTTCACCTACTTCACCTGGATTAAGCTCGTTTAAATTCTCATCTAGGATATAGATATTAGTATTTAATATTGGAACGCCAATATTGATTTCATTAGGATCAATTATTTGTTTATACGAAGAATATACTGTTGTTTCGGTTGGTCCGTAAACATTCCACAAAGAATCTACTCGTGCCAATAGTTTTTGTGCAAATTCCTTAGAGAGAGTCTCACCGCCACAGATTGCCTTTAATGGTAATTTTTTTTGCCATCCGCTATTCAGTAATAAATGCCATGCTGATGGAGTTCCTTGTACTATAGTTACATTTTTTTCTTCAATTAAGTTTAAAAGTTTTGTTCCATCTTTTGAAACCTCTTGGGACGCAAGAACAATTTTAGCTCCAGTTATTAATGGCGAAAATAATTCGAGGCCTATTATATCAAAAGAAATTGTAGCAGCTGATAAAAAAGCATCTTCCTTATGAATACCTGGTTCATTCATAGTGCTTAACAACATATTGGATAGGCTTTTATGTTCTATTTGTACACCTTTTGGTTTGCCTGTTGACCCTGATGTATAAATTATATATGCTAGATTAGATTCTTTTACATGATTTTCAAAATCTATATCATATTCAGTAAGTGTTGGTAAAATGTCTTCTAGAATTATCTTTTTGACCTCGATGTTAAATTTATTTTCGAATTTAGATTCACTAATTAATAGTTTAGCATTGGAATCTTCTAACATAAATTCTACACGTTCAGGAGGTAATTCCGGATCTATTGGGAGATAAGCAGCTCCGACTTTCAATATGGCAAGTAAACTCATTACTACTTCTGGAGAACGATCTAAAGCAATACCCACAATGTCTTCTTTTTGAATGCCTTGTGTAAATAAATAATGAGCTAAGCGACTTGACTGCTCGTTAAGAAATGAATATTCAATAGTTTCTTCATTGAATTCTATAGCAGTTCTCTGAGGGTATTTATAAGAAATCTCTTTGAAATAATCAATAATAGTTTTACTTTTTTGAGATATGGCTGTATAATTCATCATAATTAGTAATTTTTAAAGAAGTTGAACTAAGAACAATGAGCTGAAACCCTAGAACTTACCTCTTTAGATTTTTTTGATAAAGGTATCCCTCCAGAAGTTTTTAATCAATACCGATTAATAGGTATTTTAACCGGTATTGATATTTAAAGAATTATTTTATTTAAAAAGGATAGGGTCCTTATATAGGAAGAAGCTATAGATTATAAGCGATTAAACCCTGTTCTAAGCATATTAAAGCCCTTGTTAGATCATCTTGATTAATGACATAGGCAAGTCTTACTTCATTCATCCCTATACCAGGGCTGCTGTAAAATCCTGAGGCAGGAGCCATCATGACTGTTTCATTGTTATAATCAAATTCTTCCAGCATCCATTGGCAGAATTTTTCGGTATTATTGACAGGTAATTCGGCCACAATGTAAAATGCTCCCCCTGGAACAGAACAGCGTACGCCTGGTATTTTGTTTAGTCCGTTGGCAAGAAGATCTCTGCGTTGAGTGTATTCTTTTTTAACTTCAATGAAATAGCTGTCAGGGGTATCAAGGGCTGCTTCGCCAGCTATTTGAGCAACTAAAGGTGCGCTTAACCGGGCCTGAGCAAATTTTAAAGCAGCCTTGTAAACAGCTTTGTTTTTTGTGATTAAACAACCCAAGCGGGCTCCACAAGCACTATAACGTTTTGAAACACTATCTATAATCACTACATTATCATCAAAGCCCGACAAGTTTAAAGGTGAAATGAACTCTCGGTCATCATAACAGAATTCTCGATAAGCTTCATCAGAAAAGAGGAATAAATCATATTTCAAGCAAAGATCACGTAATGATTCAAGCTCTTCTTTAGAATATAAATAGCCTGTTGGGTTATTGGGATTACAAATGAAGATAGCCTTTGTCTTTTCTGTAATTACTTTTTCAAATTCTGAGATGGAAGGAAGTGCGAAATTGTCATCCATAACCGATAAAAGAGGTTTGACAACAATATTTGCCATGCAAGCGAATCCGCTATAATTTGCATAAAAAGGCTCAGGAATAATTATCTCATCACCACTGTTTAAGCAGGTTTGCATGGCAATGGTGATTGCTTCTGATGCACCATTGGTAACCAGGATATCATTTGGTGTTATGTTATAGTTAAGTCGGTTGTAGTGTTGGGCTAATTTGTTACGATAGGAGAGGATTCCTTCTGAAGGAGTATATGCCCAAACTTTAAAGTCTATGTTTTTTATAGCATCTATCATTCCCTTCGGCGTTTCAATATCAGGCTGCCCAATATTTAGATGATATACTCTCTTTCCTTTTTGTTTAGCTGATTCCGCATAAGGAGTTAATTTGCGGATTGGAGATGCTGGCATATCATAGCCCTTCTGCGATATTTTAGGCATTGTTAGTATTGAAATTATAAGTTATTTGTTTGATTATTTTTCGATTGAGTATAAAAAAAGGCTGAATGAATAAAATCAAACAGCCTTTTGGATTAATTTTATTCTTTAGTTTTTTTGTACAACGCCTTTAATATATAATGCTTTGACAGGTGTTTTCGCATTGGAGCGAATGGTCACCATTTTAGAGAATGGACTCGCCGCAGAGGCATCAAAAGTTACTTTTATTTTTCCTTCCGCACCGGGTTGAACAGGGGCAGTTGTGAATTCGGGAACTGTACATCCGCAGGTTGATTCAACTTTGCTGATAATAAGTGGTTCTGTTCCTGTATTCGTAAATTTAAACTCGTAGCTTACAGGCGTCCCTTGAGGAATTCTTCCAAAGTCATGCGTTTCCTGTTCAAATTTGAATTCAGCTTTATTCTGGAGAGTCAAGGAAGACAGACCCATAAAAGACAGGACGAGTACCAAGACTGATGTTATTTTTTTCATAGTTTTCCAATTTATATCGCTGTTTAGATAACGATATTGATTAATTGTATACATTAATTCAAAAGTACATAAAATTATGTGTTTAAAACAATGGAATAGTTGTTAAATTAATCGTTTCCATATTATATTTTGCTAAAATGGATCCATTTGGTATATAATTCTGACTTTAAAGCTCTTCCTTCATTTATTATATTTTTTTTATCTTTGAGTTTTTACTGATTTCTATTGAGTTTATACCAACGCTATGTCAGAAACCACGAAACTATTTTCCAAGGCCGAATTAAGCTATAACGAATTTAAAAGTCAGTTAATCGCTGATTACAGAATAGCATTTGAAAGCCGACAGATTAGTTTGATTGGGAGAAGGGAGGTTTTAACTGGCAAGGCAAAGTTTGGTATTTTCGGTGATGGAAAGGAGTTGGCTCAAATTGCAATGGCCAAAGTTTTTAGAAATGGTGATTGGCGTTCCGGCTATTACCGTGATCAGACTTTTGCATTTGCTTCCGGGATTACAGATTACTATAAATTTTTCGCGCAGCTATATGCTCATCCGGATGTAGATGTAGAACCGGCTTCTGGCGGACGGCAGATGAATTGTCATTTTTCTACAAGATTAATAGATGCCAATGGTAACTGGCTTGATCATACTCAACAAAAAAATTCTTCGTCAGATGTTTCAACTACAGGCGGACAAATGCCACGCTTAGTTGGTTTGGCTCAGGCGTCTAAAATATATAAAGAGCGGAAAGATTTACAGCATATGACTACCTTCTCGGATATGGGTTCTGAGGTTGCATTTGGTACGATTGGTAATGCCTCTACTTCTGAAGGCGTGTTCTTTGAAACTTTGAATGCTGCCGGGGTTATGCAAATTCCGATGGCAATTTCAATCTGGGATGATGGATATGGTATATCAGTTCCTAACGATATTCAAACTACCAAAGAAGATATTTCAGAGATACTAAAGGGACTTCAAAGAGATGAGAAGGGTGAAGGCTTTGAGATTTTTAAAGTGAGAGGATGGGATTATCCTGCATTGGTTGCTACCTATGAAAGAGCGATTCAGATTTGCAGGGAGAAGCATATTCCTGTAATGATTCATGTGACGGAGATGACTCAACCTCAAGGGCATTCTACTTCCGGATCGCATGAACGTTATAAAACGAAAGAACGTTTGGAATGGGAAAGCGAATTTGACTGTATTAATAAAATGCGTAATTGGATGATTGAAACGGCAGTTTGTTCGGCGGAAGAGCTTGATGAACTTGAGAAGGAATCCAAGGATGCGATTAAAAAGATTCAGCAAAAAGCCTGGAAAGATTATCTTGCTGTATTTGAAACTGAGAAAGAGGAGGCAATTAAGCTTGTTCATGATTTGAATAACGATCGGGCATATCAGTTGGCGGAAGAGCTAAGGCTGATGTATGAACCGAGTCTTAAGGATATATATGGACTTGTGCGTAAGGTTTTACGGATTGTACGAAAGGAAGACTCGACTGCAAAAATTCGCTTGCTAAGATGGTACGAGAGGAACCAGGAAATTAATACAGATCGGTTTCACTCGAAATTATTTACTGAGAGTATAGAAGGTGTTGAATATATAACAGAAACGGCTGTTGAGTATCCGGCTGAGGTTAAATTGGTTGATGGCAGGGAGATTTTAAATGCTTGCTTTATCGCTAACTTTGAACGGGATGCGAGACTGCTTGCTTTTGGAGAAGACGTTGGTGCGATTGGCGATGTCAACCAAGGGTTTGCTGGTTTACAGGTAAGGTTTGGTGAGGATCGGGTTTTTGATACAGGGATCCGCGAAAATACAATTATCGGACAGGGTATCGGGCTTGCATTAAGAGGTTTAAGACCGATAGCAGAGATTCAATACCTGGATTATGTATTGTATGCAATTACGACTTTAAGCGATGATTTAGCATCGTTGAGCTATCGCACTAAAGGTGGCCAGAAAGCACCGGTTATTGTTCGTACACGAGGTCATAGATTAGAAGGCATCTGGCATTCGGGTTCACCAATGGCCATGCTTTTGGATACACTTCGTGGAATGCATATTTGTGTGCCACGAAATATGACTCAGGCTGCAGGCATGTATAATGTTTTGTTCAGGTCTGATGAGCCCGCATTGGTTATTGAAAGTTTGAATGGCTATCGTTTGAAAGAACCGTTGCCAGAGAATGTAGGTGAATTTACCGTACCTCTGGGTGTAGCGGAGATCATGAGAACGGGAACAGATGTTACAGTAGTTTCTTATGGATCAACTTTGCGGATTGTAGAAGCGGCTGCTAAAGAACTTGAAGAGCTTGGGATTTCTATTGAGATTATTGATCCTCAAACATTGCAACCTTTTGATATTAAAAATACGTGTGGAAAGTCACTGAGTAAAACAAGTCGACTTTTAATAGTAGATGAAGATATGCCTGGTGGCGCTTCTGCATTTATTCTTCAACAGATAGTAGAACAGCAGAAAGGTTATTTTCACTTAGATGGTCAGCCACGGACATTGACTGCAAAGGCTCATCGGCCTCCCTATGGTTCGGATGGAGATTACTTTACAAAACCTTCTATAGACGATGTTGTTGAAGCGGTGTATGCTATTATGAATGAAGCAAACCCTGAAAAGTACCCAACTATATTTTAGATAAATATCCATAATGAGTATATATAAATTAGGAGATTTCGTACGCCTTGTAGAAGAAGACGCGGAAGGTTACATTACTGCCATTTTAAATGATGGAATGATAGCAGTTACCGGGGAAGATGGTTTTGAAATTCCTGTGCCGGCGACAAAGGTTACATTGGTATATGGAAAAATGGATACAGAAGAAGATAGGAGAACGGAGAATATTCAGGAGATTCCTCAAGCTGAATTTAAGAATGAAGGGATATACTTAGCGATAACCGGTGATCAAAAGCAGGGAGTAGTAGAGTTTTTCCTTATTAATGAAAGTTCGTATCAGCTAATGCTAGCCATGAACACGAAAAAAGCTGATCAGATAAAGGGAGAATTTAGCGGTCAGGTTGCACCACATGCTGCTGAAAAAATTTATACTGCCAATGCAGCCTCTATCGGAAACTGGCCAGTGTTTAATTTTCAGGTTGTTTTCTTTTCAAAAAATCTGCTTGATATTAAAAAGCCATTGGTATATGATAAGAAAGTCAGACCTGTTGATCTGTCAACTTCTAAAAAAGAGGTTTCTCTTTTGGGAATGAAAGCCTGGGTATTTCGATTGGATGAGGATGAAGCTAAGATAGATACTAATAAGTTGCAGGAGCATTTCTTGTCTCACCGTCCGAATAAAAAATAGCAGGTATTTATGACGATTTTCTGAGCAATTCAATATGATTACTTTCCCGAATGCTAAGATAAATTTAGGTCTTCAGGTTTTGAGAAAACGGTCGGATGGCTATCACGATATAGAGACCGTTTTATATCCTATTCCGATATATGATGCGCTGGAGATTGTGGAAGCTTCTGAAACGAGGCTTTTTGTTTCAGGCACTCCAATACCAGATGATGGTGATAATTTATGTAATCGGGTTTACAAGTTATTAGGGGATGTTTATAAATTACCTCCTATACATATTTACTTGCATAAACGGATTCCTATAGGAGCAGGCCTGGGTGGTGGATCATCAGATGCAGCTTTCCTAATCAAATTAATAAATGATTATTTTAATCTGCAGCTAAATTCTATGCAGATGATGAACTATGCGCGTACAATGGGTGCTGATTGCGCGTTTTTTATTAATAATAAGAGTGTATTTGCTAAAGGGATCGGTGATCAGTTTTCAGAATTGGAGATAGACCTTTCAGCTTATCATTTGCTGGTTGTTAAGCCTCCTATACATATTAATACGGCTGAGGCATATGGTAGTGTTTTGTTGAAGGAGGAAGGTAGGAATTTGAAACAGCGGATTCTTGAGCCCGTTAATACATGGAAGGGGTCTGTCTTCAATGACTTTGAAGATACCGTCTTTAAGAAATTTCCTGTTATTGGCCAGATAAAACAGGATCTTTATGATGCAGGAGCAATGTATGTTGCAATGAGTGGAAGCGGCTCTTCACTTTTCGCTATATTTGACCATGCTGTTTGTTTACCTGAGTTAGCAAAATCGAATCAAGTGATATATTGTTAATTATTTTACCTAAATCACAATAAATAATCTTAAAATGAAAAATAATTCTTTAAATAATCCTATTTGGGTGATGAGTTCGGCTTTTGATCAACTGAATCTTGATCAATTAGTTGATAAAGCGTTGGAAGTTGGTGCACAAGGACTTGACTTATGCGTTTTTAGAAAAGATGGTACCCGAGAGGATCATACGGCTACGCATCTTGAATATGAAAACTTTGGAGTGGAAGATGCAAAAAAGCTGATAGATCAGTTTAACCAAAATAAATTGGGGCTGTCTTTAGGTGCTTTTGAAAATATGATAGGAGGCGATGAGGCTGAACGTATTAAAAATCAAAACCATTTGTTGAAATTGATTAGAATTGCCTATTTATTAGGTGGCGATGAGAATAATGTAAAGGTGGGAACCTTCGTTGGTTATAATCATGAACTGGGAAACCAAGAGAATGGTTTTCAAAAGAATCTGGATGAATATTACCGTGTGTTTAATCCCATCATAAAATACGCAGAAGATTTAGGGGTTACTGTAATGTATGAGAATTGTCCGATGGAAGGATGGCGTGCACCCGGCTTTACGAATACATTCAATAATTTACCGGGTGTATTAGCGGCCAGAAAATTAATGTATGCGATGATTCCGAGTAAGGCTCATGGAGAAATATATGATCCTTCTCACGATGTTTGGCAGAACACTGATCCGGTTGATGTAATTGCCAATAGTGATATTGATCGTATCCACCGCATTCATGTTAAAACAACCCGGAATATTAAAAGTCGGGCACGTACTGATTGGGGAGGAATGTATCCTATGCAGAGTGTAAACGCAGACTTAGCACAGAAAGCTAATGTATCTATACCACAAAATAGCTGGGATCGGCATCATTATGAGGCTATGTTGCCAGGGTTTGGAGGATCTGATAGTATGGACTGGCGTGCTTTTGTAGATATATTAAAAGAGAAAGGTTTTGTGGATGCTTTTGAAATTGAAAATGAAGCATTGAATTCAAAAGGAACGGGTAATCTTGCTGCAGTTACACAAGGGTATGAAGCAACAATAAGCTTCTTGCGTCCTATGTTATGGGATTTAAAAGAAGATGGTTATCAGTTTAGCAGCTACAAAGAACTTGTTCCGTCACAGCGAAAAGATATCCCTATAGCTGAAGTAAAAGAATTGAAATAATATCTTTTTATAAAACAAAACCTTTTATAGCTTGTTGGTCTTATTATGAAAAGTGATATAAAAATGAAAACAGAGTTAAAAAAATCATTAAATAAGAATAAGATGAGTAAGAATTCAAGTTTATTAGGATTTGCTTTAGCAGGTATGGCAGCAGGTGCAGCTGCATGGTATTTATTTGGTACTAAAGATGGTCGCAAAAGTTTAAGTAAAGCGATTGATGGTATTAACGAGCTTTCGAGCACCATTAAGGAAAAGGCTAGCGAAGGATTAGAATGTGCTTCTGATTTTGCTGATAAGGCAAAAGATAAAGCAAAGAAAAAGTTTGAAGAGGGAAAAAGAAAATTTTCTGATATCTCTGATCAGGTTTCTGACGCTTCTGATGAAATTAAGAAAAAAGGAAATCGTTTAAAGGATGATGCCGAAGATTTAGGAAGAAAAGCTGCACGTGGTGCTGAAGATTTAGCAACTGATGCTAAAAATAAGATGAATGATTTATAATATATTATTCAAAATTCATTAGTCACTAAAGAGTCCGAATCACTATCTTTGGTGTTAATGAGTTTTTTAGCACAAGTTAGATATTTAGTTTATAAAGAAATACTGTTGGAGTGGCGTTCAAAATACGCCTTCAACAGTATTTTACTTTATGTTGTATCTACCGTTTTTGTTTGTTACCAGGCCTTTCGAAGTGTTGATGGCGTAGTTTGGAACGCGTTATTCTGGATAATTTTGCTGTTCGCCTCTATCAATGCGATTTCAAAAAGTTTTGTTCAGGAGAGTAGGGGAAGGCAGCTTTATTATTATACGCTGGCTAGTCCGGGTGCAATAATCTTATCAAAAATAATCTATAACATTGCTTTAATGTTAGTGCTATCTCTGATAGCCTTATTTGTTTATTCCATTATCTTCAGAAATCCATTAGGAGACCCATTCCTTTACTTAATTTCTGTAATATTAGGCAGTATTAGTTTCGCTACTGTTTTCACTATGATTTCGGGAATTAGTGCTAAAGCCAATAATAGTGGTACACTAATGGCCATATTGAGTTTTCCGGTTATAATACCTTTGTTGATAGTTTTAATTAAATTATCAAAGAATGCGATGGATGGGCTTGATAGAAGTGTTAGCTATGATGAAATCTTTGTACTATTAGCAATAAATGCGATTGTAATTTCCGTTTCTTTATTGTTATTTCCTTACATTTGGAGGGACTGATGAATTCCTATGACAGGTAATTCTGAGAATGATGATTGTTCTACTAAATATTAATTAATGAAATCCTATTGGTGGAAGTTTTTAGGTGCAGCCATCGTATTTTATACGATCATTGCAGGTTTATTAGGTGAGGTTCCGGCTTTGCCGATCTTACATGAGAGTATTCGGAATGTTTACTTTCATGTTCCTATGTGGTTTGCAATGCTTTTGATGTATTTAATATCAGTGGTTTACAGTATTAAATATTTAGGATCCGGAAAGCCGGAGGATGATTTCATTGCGGTTGAGAGTGTGAATGTAGGTTTGATATTTTGTCTTTTTGGCTTGTTAAGCGGGATGCTATGGGCTAATATAACCTGGGGGGACCCTTGGCCAAATGATCCGAAATTAAATAGTTCTGCAATAGCCTCGTTGATGTATTTAGCTTATGTTGTTCTTCGGAATGCACTGGATGAAGAACAAAAACGTGGTAAAATATCTGCTATCTATAATGTTTTTGCTTTTCCGATTATGATCGTCTTGTTATTTGTTTTGCCCCGGTTAACAGACTCTTTACATCCTGGAAATGGCGGAAATCCTGGCTTTAGTGGTTATGACATGACCGGAAGCATGCAATGGGTATTTAGACCAGCTGCATTGGGATGGATGTTAATAGGTTGTTGGATTATGACTTTACGATACCGTATAAGAAAATTAGAATATCATACAGATGAACTTGGTAACTAAGGTTGTTTGTTTCCAGATTATAAAGATTTAAAATAAATTCAAGATGAAAAAAATATTTCTTTTAATAATAATGAGCTGCTTTAACTTCTTGGTTACATTTGCTCAATCTAATAACGGTGTTGAAATGGCTACAGGTTTACGTAGTTCAGGAAAGATTTACGTTGTTGTAATTGTGTTGTTAATTATTTTCTTAGGTTTTATTATTTACTTATTTACAATCGATAGAAGAATAGGTAAGCTGGAAAAGAAAGAAAAAAGTATCCGATAGGAGTCTAATCTAAATTTTTTAATTAAATATTTATTATGGCTAATTCAATAGCTTTGTCTGCTAGCGCGCCTCATTTTTTCAAAGATGTTTGTGAGTTCTTTGATCAGGCTGCTCAATTTACGAAACATGATGCTGGTTTGTTAAATCAGATTAAGGCATGTAATAGTGTATATCGTTTTCAATTTCCTGTTCGTCGGGAGAGTGGTAAGATTGAAGTTGTTGATGCCTGGAGGGTACAACACTCTCATCATAAATCGCCTACAAAGGGTGGTATTCGTTATAGCGATATGGTGAATGAGGATGAAGTGATGGCATTAGCAGCATTGATGAGTTATAAATGTGCGGTTGTTAATGTCCCTTTTGGAGGAGCGAAAGGTGGTATTCGTATTAATACAAAAGATTATACAGTTGGTGAACTTGAGAATATAACTCGTAGATATACTGTTGAGTTAATTAAGAAAAATTTTATTGGCCCTGGTATCGATGTGCCTGCACCTGATTATGGTACAGGTGAACGTGAAATGAGTTGGATTGCGGATACGTATCTGGCTATGAATCCAGGTCAGTTAGATGCTTTGGGTTGCGTAACAGGGAAACCATTAACATTGGATGGTATCGCAGGTCGTAAAGGTGCAACAGGGCGCGGAGTGGCAATTGCAATTCGTGAATGTGTGAGTTTTGCTGAAGACATGAAAGCCTTAGGATTAACCCCGGGTATAAAAGGTAAAAAGATTATTGTTCAAGGTTTAGGCAATGTAGGGTATTTCTCCTCTAAAGTGTTAATGGAATTTGGAGCAATCATAGTTGGGGTTTGTGAGTATGAAGGAGCACTTTATAATGAAGATGGCCTTGATCCTGATGAGATATTAGAACATCGTAAAAATACAGGTAGTATATTAGGTTTCCCTGGTGCTAAGACTGAGTTTAAGTCTTCAGCTGAAGGATTGGAACAACCATGTGATATATTGATTCCTGCTGCTTTAGAAAACCAGGTAACTGAAGAGAATATTCAACGGATTCAAGCAAAGATAATTGCTGAAGGGGCAAATGGGCCAACTACTCCCGGAGCTGCTGCTGCATTTATCAAGAATGGTGGTTTAATCATTCCGGATATGTATTGTAATGCCGGTGGTGTTACCGTATCATACTTCGAATGGTTGAAGAATCTTTCGCATATTGCTTTTGGCCGTATGGATAGACGGTACACTGAAACTGCTAATTTGAATATTGTAAATATGGTTGAGGCAGTAACGGGAAGTTCATTAACTGAAATGCAGCGAAAAATCATTGTAAAAGGGCCATCAGAAGCAGAGTTGGTTAACTCTGGATTGGAGGATACTATGATTCGTTCTTATCATGAGATCAGGGAAGTGTTTGTGAGTAATCCTGAAATTAAGAGCTTAAGAACATCAGCTTTAGTAAGCTCAATTGATAAAATTGCTGTCGCCTATCAAAATTTAGGTATCTGGCCGTAATATTTTAAGTTAAATGAGGAAGGGCTGGTTTAGATTCCTAAACCAGCCCTTCTTTGTTTTTGAGTTTTATTTTACTTCTTTAGATTTTGTTTCCTTTGGACTAAGATCCAGCGGTTTATTAACTTTTTCCTTTAATAAGGCTAATTCGATAACTTCATTCATTTCAGAAACATAATGAAAAGTCAGGTCTTCTATATAGGTTTCTTTAATTTCTAAAATATCTTTTTTGTTAGATTTGGATAGGATGATTTCTTTGATATTTGCCCGTTTTGCTGCGAGTATCTTTTCTTTAATTCCTCCAACGGGTAGGACTTTTCCTCTCAAAGTAATTTCTCCAGTCATGGCGAGGTTCTCTTTAACCTTCCGTTGAGTAAATACAGATGTCAATGCTGTCAGCATAGTTACACCTGCTGACGGCCCATCTTTAGGAGTTGCACCTGCTGGAACGTGAATATGTACGTCCCATTTATCGAAAACATGTGGATCTATTCCAATGTCATTAGAATGTGCTCGTAAATACGCCATAGCTATTGAAGCAGATTCTTTCATAACATCGCCAAGGTTTCCCGTAAGGGTTAATCTTCCTTTACCAGGACTTAAGCTGGATTCGATAAAAAGGATGTCTCCACCAACTTGTGTCCACGCTAATCCGGTTACCACGCCTGCCACCTCATTGTTCTCGTATAAATCTTTATCATAAATAGGAGCACCAAGAATCTCTTCTATATCTTTATTAGAGAGAGAGGGGCCGATGGGTTCTTGCATTACAATATGAGTAGCTACGCCTCGTATTACGGAGCCGATCTTTTTCTCTAAACCACGAACACCGGATTCACGCGTATAGTCTTCAATTATTTTCTCTATGACAGAGGATTTAAGTGTTACTTCTTTTGGTTTTACACCATGCTGTTCTTTTTGTTTTGGTAAAAGGTGGCTTTTAGCAATTTCTATTTTTTCCTCAATGGTATATCCGTTTACTTCAATAATTTCCATACGATCTAATAGTGCCGGTTGGATATTATTTAAAGAATTTGCAGTTGCAATGAACATCACATTTGATAAGTCGAAATCTACCTCTACATAATGGTCATAAAAAGCATTGTTTTGTTCCGGGTCCAGCACCTCTAAGAGGGCAGAAGAAGGATCGCCTCTAAAATCACTTCCTACTTTATCAATCTCATCGAGTACGAATACAGGATTGGCTGTATTTGCCTTCTTTAATGATTGAATAATTCTACCTGGCATCGCGCCGATATAAGTCTTCCTATGACCACGAATATCTGCCTCATCATGAATACCACCTAATGCAATTCTAACATATTTTCTTCCCAGCGCGGATGCAATTGATTTTCCGAGAGATGTTTTTCCTACTCCTGGAGGCCCTACCAGACAGAGAATAGGAGCTTTCATGTTTTGTTTCAATTTTAAAACAGCCAGGTATTCGATAATCCGCTTCTTTACCTTTTCTAATCCGTAATGATCTCTGTCTAATACTTTTTTTGCTCTTTTAAGATCGAATTTGTCTTTGGTAAAGGAGTTCCATGGAAGATCCAGCAATACTTCCAGATAGTTTAATTGAATGGAATAGTCTGCTGCTGCCGGGTTGATCCTTGCTAATTTATCTAATTCCTTTTTAAAATGGATAGCAACTTCTTCGTCCCATTTCTTCCCTTTCGCTCTTTTTTGTAGTTCTTCAATTTCAAGATCAGGGTTATTTCCTCCTAATTCTTCCTGAATTGTTTTTAACTGCTGATTTAGGAAATATTCTCTTTGCTGCTTATCTAAATCTCCTCTTACTTTGTTCTGGATTTGATTTTTTAATTCCAGGAGCTGTAATTCTACCATTAATTGCTCAAGAACTTTTTGTGCCCGGTCTTTTAATCCGGGAAGCTCTAATAAATTTTGCTTGAATTCTAAATCAGCGTTCATGTTTGAAGAAATGAAGTTGATTAGAAAGCCAGGACTCTCAATATTTTTAATAGCTATTCCTGCTTCACTGGGCAGGTTAGGAGAGAGTTTTATAATATCTAATGCTAATTCCTTAATAGATGCTAATAGTGCGTTGAATTCTTTGTTTGAACGGTGTTTAGATTCCTTAAAGCGCTCAACTGTAGCACGTATATAAGGCTTAGTCTGTATTGCCTCCTTTAAGACTATTCGTTGTTTCCCCTGAATAATAACGGTTGTGTTACCATCAGGCATTTGAAGGATTTTAATGATAGTTGCTATCGTTCCTACTTTGTTAAGCTCTTCAAAAGTAGGATCTTCTATGCTCATGTTCAATTGAGACACAACACCGATTACTTTATCACCTTTATAAGCATCTTTAACTAGTTTGATAGATTTATCACGCCCGACAGTTATAGGGATAACGACCCCGGGAAATAATACTGTATTTCGTAAAGGTAATATGGAAAGCACTTCCGGCATTTCAGCAGAGCTCATTTCGTCTTCATCATGTTGTGATAGTAAAGGGAAAAATTCGGTATCCTCATTTATAATGGGTAGAACTTGACTGAAATCAAAAGGGTTGTAATTGCTCATTTATTTTTGATAGTTTGTTCCAAAGTCTTTGCGACATATTGACAGCAAAGACACTGGATTTTCTTTAATACATATAGTAAATGTAATATGTGCAAGGCTTATGCCAATCTCGAAAGACGGGTAAGTAGCGACAGATTTTCTGTTTAATTGTATTTTCGGTATCCTTTTTGTACTGACCGATAATAAAAAGATAAGAAATGAGTTTAATTATTGTTACTAAGATTTCTTAACTTTATGTTTATAATTCCAAATTAGAAAATTGTATATGAGATTCAAATTGAATAAAATGCACTTAAGTGTAAAAAGCGCTGTAATAGCCGCATTGTTTGTTATTGGAGGTGTTCCTGCATTTGCGCAGAATGCAGATAATAATACAAATCCTTATGTTAAGCTAGGACAAAAAGCGTTGATTGACGGGGATTTTAAAGCTGCTGTTACTAATCTTGAAAAGGCTCTTCCATCAGATCCACAGAATTTAGATATTCTTTATATGTTGGGTTATTCTCAATATCAGTCAAGTGATTATACAGGAGCTACAAAGTC
>Ga0160433_100529_pt1 | contig 17462 bp, 15 predicted proteins | sample HID1972K_E0MG_FD_108235 | JGI IMG/M metagenome (GOLD analysis project Ga0160433, IMG submission 108235) | Enriched pill bug-associated microbial communities from UW Madison campus, WI, USA - HID1972K_E0 MG | ecosystem: Host-associated > Arthropoda: Insects > Digestive system > Unclassified ... | reverse complement strand
GGACCGGCGGCTCGCCCGTCCTCTCGATCGCCATCTCCACGGCGGTGGGCATGTCGGCCGGCTGCTCGGGCGACCAGCGATCCAGCCACTCGCCGTTACGGTCGCGGTAGCGCAGGGTGAGCGCCGTCACGCCTTCGAACAGGACGGCCGGCTCGGGCGCATCGGCGCCATCGACGGCGGGGTAGCCGACACGCTCCAGCCGCTCCTCCCGCCACCAATATTCGATCTTTTGAAGGCTCGGCCGACGCAAGGTGGCAGGATTGCTCCAGCCGCCGCGAACGAACTGCATGATGGGCTCATCGCCCTGCGCGGCGCGGCCGAAAAAAGCGGGCGCGAGCGTGCCAGCCTGCGTTCGGCTGATCCGCACCAGGGCTTGCGAGAGATCGGCATCGAGGGTCGCGACACCGCGCTGCACGTCCGCCAGCGCGTCGAGATGTTTGCCGATCGCCACCTGACCATCCACGCTGCTGCGCAGGAGAACGACGCCGGTGGTGGCCAGCATCGCGAAGATGAGCACGGCCACGAGCAATTCGATGAGCGTGAAGCCGCGCTCGGATCGAGCACAGGGCATAACCTCAGTCACCGCTCGTCACCTTGCCGTCGAGGTCCATGCGGAGGGTCAATTGACGGTCATCGCGGACGAGATCGAATTGCAGGGTTTGATCGGCGCGGCCGATGCTATCGAACATCACACGTAGACGGGACTGCGAATTCAGCTCGGCCCGGGTGTCGCCGGACCAGTCGTGCGAGGCGAGCGGGCCTTCCGTGATCGGCTCCCATTGCCCCTGCACGCGGCGCTCGAAGCCGTAAGCGGAGGGCGAGACCCAGAGCGCCACGGGCCGCCCCGCCACGATGGCGCTGTCCCGCGCTGCATGGACGCGGCCGGCGAACCGATCGATATCGCCGGAAATCCGCCCGCGCGGGTCGGCCATGGTCAGCATCACCGCGCCGGACATGAGGCCGATGATGGCGAGGACGACCATCAGCTCGACCAGCGTGAAGCCCCGTTCGCGTGGCGGGCGCGGCATCACGGCGCGCGTCCGAATGTGAGAACCGCAGGGGATTGGCCCGGCCCGGCATCCACGCGCACGGTGACGATCAGCATCTGGCCGTCATCGCCTTCATCGACCTGCTGGACCCATGGCCACTGCCGCCCACCATTTTCCGCCGTTCCCTCGCTGGCGCCAAGCGTGGGCGGCTGCGGATCGGTCAGCCGTTCGATCATGAGATTGCGGGCGACGATCTGCGCCATGGTGCGGCTGTGGAGATCCACCGAGGTCCGCGCGGAGACGCCTTGCAGACGCACCAGCGCCAGCGCCGCGAGACTGAAGATGGCGAGCGCCACGAGCATTTCGAGCAAGGTAAACCCGGCGGCACAGGGCGCGCGGCGCGCAGACTCGCGCCGCCGGTCGCCAAGCGTGCGCCGGACCACCCCTCAACCGTCCTGCCGGGACAGCGCCGACGCCTTGCCCCTAGAGATCGCTCGAATAGATGTCGGCATTCTCGCCCTCGCCTCCGGTCTGGCCGTCCGCGCCGAGCGAATAGACGTCGAACGCGCCGCTGCGGCCCGGCGCGGCATATTGATAGGACTGGCCCCAGGGATCGTTGGGCAGCTTCTTGATGTAGCCGCCCACCCGATAACGCGCCGGCTGGGAAAGACCCGGCGGGGGCGAGGTCAGCGCGTTCAGCCCGTCGCTGGTGCTGGGATAGGTCATATTGTCCAGCCGGTATTGCTCAAGCGCGGATTCAAGCACCGAAATGTCGGCCTTGGCCTTGGCGACATTGCTGGTGCCGAGCGCGCCGAACACATTGATCGCCACGATCGTGCCGAGCAGGCCGATGATGACGATGACGACGAGCAGTTCGATCAGCGTGAAACCCTGCTCGCCATCGCGGCGGGACCGGCGCGCTTTACGGGATAGGCGATTGATCAGGCGGGGGAACTTCATGGCTCAGACTCCGGCACCAGTGAGATTCTGCAATTGCATGATGGGCAGCAGGATCGAAAGGATGATGATCGCCACGATACCACCCATGAGGATGATAATCAGCGGCTCCAGCATGGAGAGCGCGGCGGCAGTAAAGCCGTCGAATTCGCGCTCCAGATAATCGGCCGCGCGCTCCAGCATCAGGTCGAGCTGGCCCGCGCTCTCGCCCGAGGCGGCGAGATAGACGAGCAGCGGCGGAAACACATCGGCCCGGCGCATGGCCGCGGACAGGCTCCCGCCGCCGCGCACCGACTCCACGATCTCCGCCGTGGCGGCGCGCAGCACGCGATTGTGAACGGTGGGCACGGTGAGCGCGAGCCCTTCCATCACCGGCAGACGGCTCTGCACCATGGTCGCCAGCGTGCGGGCCATGCGCGCCGCGTGAAGATCCCGCAGCAGGCGCCCGACGAATGGCGTCCCCAGCAGCGCCGCATCGGCGCGCATGCGGACAGTCTCGTTCTTGAGCGATCGCCAGCCCAGGACCGCCAGCCCCACCAGCACGATGAGGATCGCCCACCACCATGTCGCGAGCAGATTGGAGATGCCCATGACGATGCGCGTGAGCAGCGGCAATTCCTGACCCAGCGTATCGAACTGCTCGACCACCAGCGGCACCACGAAGATCATGAGCGAAACGATCACGATCACCGCGAACACCGCCAGAACCGTGGGATAAGCCAACGTCGTCAACAGCTTGGAACGCATGGCGGCCTGCCGTTCGAGCAGGACCGCAAGGCGTTCCGTCAGGGCGGGAAGGCTGCCCGAGCGCTCACCGGCGGCGATCATCGCGCGGTAGAGGCCGGGGAAGCTGCGCGGTTCTGCGCCCATCGCCTCGCCGAGGCTGCGCCCTTCCACCACGCCATGATGCACGCGCGAGACGATCTCGCGCACATGTGGCTTCTCGCTCTGCCGCGTGATGGTGCGCAATGCTTCCTCAAGCGGCGAGACCTGTGCCAGCGTGGAAAGCTGGCGGGTGAACAAAGTGAGGTCCTTGGACGAAAGCCGGTTGCGCTCGAAGCTGAGCAGGCTGCGCCCGGCGCGCGCCTTGCCTTCCGGCGCCCGACCGGCGGCCGAGCCGCGGCCTTCCCCGAGGCGCACCACGAAGAGCTTCTTGGCGGCCAGCGCCGTGCGCGCATCCGTGGCCGAGTCCGCGCGGATCAGCCCACGCTTCTCCCGCCCGGCCCCGTCGATGACCACATAATCGAACTCAGGCATCGATCGCTTCGTGCCGCGAAATGCGGATCGCTTCCTCCGCGCTCGTCTCGCCGCCAAGCACCAGCGCCCGCGCGGCCGAAACCAGATTGGGCGCATTGAGGAAGGCATGGCGCGCGATGCGCGATTCATCGCCGCCCTCGTTGATCATGCGGCGCATCGTATCGTCGACGCGGATCGCCTCGAACACGCCGATGCGGCCCTTGTAGCCGCTATTGCCGCAATGCGCGCAGCCACGGGGGCGGTAGATGAGCGTACCCTCGTCGATGCCGAGCAGCGCACTTGCGGACTTGTCGGCCGGAACCTGCTCGCGGCACTCCTGGCACAGCCGCCGCACCAGCCGCTGCGCGATCACCGCGCGCAGGGTCGAGGCAAGCAGGAAGGGCTCAACCTTCATGTCGCGCATGCGCGTGATGGCGCCGACAGCATCATTGGTATGGACGGTGGAAAGCACGAGGTGGCCGGTCAGAGAAGCCTGCACGGCGATCTCCGCCGTCTCGCGGTCGCGGATTTCGCCGACCATCACCACGTCCGGGTCCTGACGCAGAATGGCGCGCAGGCCGGCCGCGAAGGTGAGGCCGACCTTGGCGTTCACCTGCGTCTGGCCGACACCCTCGATGGCATATTCCACCGGGTCCTCGACTGTGAGGATATTGCGGCTGCCATCGTTGAGCTGGCGCAGGCCCGCGTAAAGCGTCGTCGTCTTACCGCTGCCGGTGGGGCCGGTGACGAGGATGATGCCGTTGGGCTCGCCCAGCGCGCGCCGGAACACCGAATCCACCGTGCCGGTGAGCCCCAGCACATCGAGGGAAATGCCGGCATTCTCCTTGTCGAGAATACGCATGACGACCCGCTCGCCCGCGCGGCTCGGCAGGGTGGAGACGCGCACGTCCAGCAGCTTGCCGCCCAGCGTGAGGCCGATGCGGCCATCCTGCGGCACGCGCCGCTCGGCAATGTCCAGTCGCGCCATCACCTTGATGCGGCTCACGACCACCGGGGCGACATGCGGCGGCATCCGCAGCGTCTCGGTGAGCACGCCATCCATGCGCATGCGGACGACAAGGCCGGTCTCATAGGGCTCGATGTGAATATCGCTGACGCCCTGCCGCGCCGCCTCGGCAATGATGCCGTTGATGAGACGGATGGCCGGCGCATCGTCGCCGCTGTCCAGCAGGTCCTCCGCCGTGGGCAGATCGCCCGCGATGAAATCGAGATCGTCTCCGCCCATGGCGAGCGATCCCGCCATGGCGGCGGCCGAGCCTTCCATGGCGTAATGGTCCGAAAGATGCTTCTCGAAGGCCTGCTGACTGACGATGGAGACATCGAAGCTGCGCGCCAAATGCCGGCGCACCTCCACCAGCATGCGCGGATCGGCGCCTTCCCGCATGGCGACATGGAGGCGCGGCGGATTCTCGCCTTCCTCCACCTTGCTCGAGACGATCACCACGCCATGCTTGCGCGCGAAGGCATAGGGAATGTCGACCGGCAGCGCATCATGCACCGGCGTGCCCGGCGATTGCGCCGCGGGGACCGGCAGCGGCGCGCCTTCCGCCATATCCGGACCCTCGACCTCGCTCATGGCACGTCCGTGGTCTGCACCGCCGAGGGCCGCACGACCTGCTGCGAGCGGCTTTCCTGGCCGTCCGTGATCCGTCCATCGATGACTTCATCGCCGGGACGGGGTTCGGCGCCCGGAGGCGTGGTGCCGAGATAGTCGCGCACGAGCTGGTCGATGGAGGGCTCGACTTCCGGATTGGACAGCATCTGCTGTCCGCGAATATAGCCGTAGCGCTGCGCCGTCATCGCCCGCGCATCGGCCTGCGAGCCGAGGATCGTGGGACGGATGAAGACCATGAGATTGGTCTTCGCCCGCGCCCGGCTGCGCGACCGGAATAGTTCGCCGAGCAGCGGAATATCACCGAGCAGCGGGATCTTCTCGATGGTGCGGCGCTCATTATCGTCCAGCAGGCCGCCGATGGCGAGAATGTCGCCATTGTCGACCAGCACGGTCGTCTCGAACTCGCGCTTGTTGATGATGAGATCGCTGCTGTCGTTGGAGACGGGCCCCGCGACACTGCTCACTTCCTGCTTGAGGAACAGCTTGATCGTGCCTTCCGAGCTGATCTGCGGCGTCACGTCGAGCATGATGCCGACATTCTGCCGCTGAACGGTGCGGAACTGATTGTCGAAATTAGGGCTGAGCGCTTCGCCCGTCGCCACCGGCACTTCCTGGCCGACCAGCATGCGCGCCGACTGATTGTCCAGCGTCGTGATATGCGGCGTGGAGAGGATATTGCTCTCCGTATCCGCCTGCACGGCATTGATGATCGCGCCGAGGACGCCGTGGCTGCCAAGCCGTGTGGCAACACCGCCAAAACCGCCGCGCGCAGACGTCAGCGATTCCACCGCCGCGCCTTGCAGCTGGCTGGCAAGGCCGCTGTTTTCGGTCGTCGTCGTGGTCGTGCGTGTTCCATCCGGCGCGACCACGACCGTCTCCTGCTGGGAGAGGCTGCTGGCCGCAAGGGCGCCGGCCAATGTCAGCAGATTGGGCTGGGCATTGGAATAGTTGGTCGCCGCGAAACCCGTCTTGGTGCTGCCGAGGAGGAACTGGACACCGAGCTGGCGCGCGGCATTGTCGCCGATCTCGACGATGATCGCCTCGACCAGCACCTGATCGCGCCGGGTATCGAGCTGGCGGATCACCTCGCCGAGCATGCGCTGGGTGTCGCCATTGGCGGCGACGATGACCGCGTTTGCGCCCTCATAGCGCGTGACCACGGCCGGACCGCGACCGACCCCGCCCTCGCCGCGCGCGGTGGCCGCCACCGGAGCGGGAGCCGCGCCGCCGGCCTGTGCCGGAGCGCCCTCGCCGCCCGCCGGCTGGCTCATGGCGCTGGCCTGCTGGCCGAGCAGTTGCTGGAGCACCGGCAGCATCTTGTCGGCATCCGCATGCTGGAGCCAATAGACGCGGATCTCCGTGCCCGATGCCGCGCGCGCATCGATATCGCGCACCATGGCGGAGACACGCGCGACGGTGGTGGCATCCCCGCGCACGGCGATGCTGTTGGAGCTGTCGATCGCGACCACGGTGGCGGCTGGCGGCGCGCCCTGCTCGCCGGCGATCAGCGTTTGCAGCGATGCCGCGATTTCCCGCGCGCCCGCGTTCTGGAGCGTGATGAGCTGTGTGGTCGATCCATCCGTGTCCACGCGCGTGAGAACCTGGCGGATGCGAGCGATATTGTCCGCATAGTCGGCGACCACGATGGAGCGGCCGGAGCGGTTGGCGGTGATGGACCCATCCCGACTCACCAGCGGGCGCAGCGTTTCGAGAGCCGATTGCGCATCGATGGAGCGCAGGCGGATCACTTCCGTCACGAACTGGTTCCGGTTGGTCGAGCCGCCGACCTGACCCGGCTGACCCGCCGCGCCTTCCACGGGCTGAATCCGGAACGCGCCGCCCGAGGCCGGCACGGCGACAAGGCCGTTGGCGCGCAGGGTGGAGAGGAAGATTTCGAAATATTCCGAGCGGGTGAGCGGCCGATCGGTGACAACGGAGACCTTGCCCTGCACCCGATTGTCGATGATGAACGTGCGGCCGGTGACGCGCGCGGCATCCTGGATGAACGCCCGGATATCGGCATCGCGCACGTTGAGCGTGAGCTGACCGGCGGCCGGCACCGCGAGGAGCAGCGCAAGAACGGCGCTTCCGGCATAACGGCGAAACTTGGAGAGAACGGTCATCGATTTTCCGGAAGTATGAGAGAGATGGGCACGGTGGCGGCGCCGCGCTCGACCATGAGGGACAGGCGCGCGCCGGGCCGGATGGCATCCTGCAATTGCCCGATATCGTTCATCGATGTGACGGGCCGGCCGTTCACTTGCACGATGATGTCACCGGCTCGGAATCCGGCGCGGCCAAGGGCTTCGCCGTCTCCCCGCGCGTTGAGGACGATGCCGGTCACGCTGCCATTCTCATTGCGCGGCACCATGCTGACGGCGCCCAGCACGCCCTCGGGCGAAAGCGCGGAAGCGGCCGGGCCGGCGGGCGCGGCGTCGGCAGGCGGCCCGTTCTGCTGGGCTGCGGGCGTGGGCACTTCAGTCACGGGAGGGTCGCCGGATTGGTCGATATAAAGGGTTTCGCTGCCCCCGCCGCGCTGAATGACGACATGGTCGAAATGCACGGCTTCCAGCGTGATGCCCGGCGCGATCTCGTCACCCACGGCATAGCTCGACTGATCGCCGGCCTCATTCGCGATGATCGCGGAACCCTGGCCCGAGGCCTCGTTGAGGCGGATGCCGAACAGCCGAAGCGGGAGGGATGTGACCTGCTGCACCGCGCCATCGCTCGCGCCGCCAGCCCGGAAGAACGGATCGAAGCCCGCGAACAGGGCTGTGCGCGCGTCCGTCGAGACCACCACGGGCTCGCGCGCGCGCCAGTCCCCGAACAGGCCCACCGGTGTGGCGAGTGCCCAGAGCAGACGTGCGATCTGAATGACCAGCATGACCAGCAGCGCCGCCTCGACCCATTGGCCAAGGTCGGACGAGCGGGCCGGCAAGCCCCGTCGCGAACGCCGAATGACGTCGGTCCACCGCATCCTAGATTTAAGGCCCTCCAGCAAAGCCCACGCTGCCTATGCGCGCTCTATGACCGATCCGTTACATCATAGTTACCAGAAAATGACACAACCCACCCGCCACATCTCAAGAAATGCATGAACCGGCCGCCCATGCCAGCGAAATCAGGCAGAGAGGCCGTTGATTGCCCCATTGCCGCCTTGCTAAACGTGGGTTCGCACCATGTCGACGCTCGAAGCTCCTCTGCTCGCCGCCCAGCCGGGCATCCAGCGCCTGCCACGGCGCGAACTCACGCTTTTCATCAAGCGCGACTTCCTGAATGCCGAGGAATGTGACGGCCTCGTCGAACGGATCGAAGCGAATCGGCGGCCATCCACGCTCGCCGACGATCTGGGGTATGACGCCTTTAGGACCAGCGAGACCTGCGACCTGGAGAACAGCGACCCTTTCATCGCCGCGATCGACGCCCGGCTTGCCGCCTATAGCGGCATCGATCCCGCCTATGGCGAGTCGCTGCAGGGGCAGCGCTATGCGGTGGGGCAGGAATTCAAGGCCCACACGGACTATTTCGAGCCCGATGGATCGGACTTCCAGCGATATTGCGGCCGCTCGGGCAATCGCACCTGGACGTTGATGGTCTATCTCAACGAGCCCAAGGCAGGCGGCGCCACGCGCTTCACGCAGGTGGACAAGATGATCCAGCCGGAGCGGGGCAAGCTCGTCGCCTGGAACAACAGGCGGCTCGATGGGAGCCCCAATCCGGCGACGCTGCATCACGGCATGAAAGTGCGCTCCGGCACCAAGTACATCATCACCAAATGGTATCGGGAGCAGATCTGGAACGGCTGAGCCCGGGTCGGCGGCACTTCCCCAAGGGCAGCATCCAAAGGCGAGGGATTGCATGGCTTCAGTCCATGGGTTGCAAGCCGTTCGCCCTGAGCTTGTCGAAGGGCTGCTCCTTTCTTGGAGCCTTGAAGAAAAGAAAAGAAGGACGGCCCCTTCGACAAGCTCAGGGCGAACGGGGGCTATGGAACCCGCATTCCATTCTCAGGCTGTCAACTGCACGCGAGTTCCCAGCAGCATATCGCCAAAGCAAAGGGCGGCCATGTGACATGACCGCCCTCCCCTGGGAGTATAATCGAGCCGTGAGGCCATGGCCCCAGGATCAGAACTCGATGCTGAACGACGCCTCGACGGTGGTGCCGGGATTGTAGAGATTATAATAGACCCGACGATCGCCGGCCGACTGATATTCCTTATACTTGTTGTTCGTGATGTTACGAACCTCAAGCTTCAGTTCGCTCTCCAGCCCGCCAAGCCGGATGCCCTGCCGCGCCACGAAATCGAGCGTGAAGCCCGGCTCCTCGATGACGTCGGGCATCCCAACCGTTCCGCGACGGCTCACGCGCTTGCTCGCATAGTTCAGGAGCAAGGTCTGCTGGGAGAGATTCTGCGTATCCTCCAGGCCGATCTGGAAATTGACCAGATGGTCCGACTGGCCCGTGAGCGAGCTGCCGTCCCGGAAATAGCTGGTCGCCGGCTGCGGAACGAGACCGTAAATCTCGACGACATCGTCCGCACCGACCGACAGCTCCGACTGGGTGTAGGTGTAGTTGAGGATCGTGACGAGGCGATGGTCGAGGAAGCTGTCGCCCCCCAACATACCACTGAGCGGGAAATATTTCTGAAGCTCGAACTCCGCGCCATAGAGCGCCGCTTCCGGCGCGTTGGCGAAGCCGGTCAGGGTATTGCTGCCTACGGAGGAGACATAGGCTTCGATCGGCTTGTCGATCTTCTTGTAGAAGCCGGCCAGCGAGAAACGCTGATCGCGCGCGAAATACCATTCGTAGCGCAACTCGGCATTAAACAGCTCGCTGTCCTGCAGGAGCGGGTTGCCCTGCATGGTCGAGTTGGAATCCGGGTCATAATATTGCTGGAAAATCATCTCGCGGAACTGCGGCCGCGCAACCGTCTTGGACGCGTTGGCGCGAAGCTGCATATTGTCTCTCAGAGCATAAGTGAGCGTCGCGGTCGGCAGCCAATAATCCTTCTTGATGGCATTCGAGGCGCCGCTGTTGCTCGGCGTGGTGAATACCTGCACCGGCCGGACCGACTGATAGCCCCGCTCGAAACGGACGCCGGCGTTGAGGTCCACCCCATAGCCCAGTTCCGCCTGGATCTGGGCATAACCCGCATGGGTCTTGAGCCGCGCGCGGAAAGCCGGATCGCTCTCGGTCGTCTCGATGAGGTTATAGTTGAAATAGTCGGCGACCTCGCCGCCAAGCAGATAATCGGGGCGCAACATGCCGATCCCGGTCGGCATGTCGGATGGGGCCCGCACGGAGAAGGCGCGCCGTTCGGAATCGCGCACCGTGCGGGTATAGGCATAGCCGACCGTCGCACGCACCGTGGGCAGGATCGGATAGCTGACATCGATGCCGCCGGAGAGCAGATTCTCATCGAGATCGGAGAAGGCGAAATCGGCCGACCCCTCATTGCCGTCCATACGGTTGTAATAATGCTGGCCGTATGGATCGTTCTCGTTGTTGGTCCTCACATAAGTGTAGGACAGCTCATAAGGCGCCTCGCGCCTGGAATTGGCGTAGCTGCCGCGCAGATCGACCGACAGATCGCCAAAGCGGAACTCGCCGACAAACTGGGTATTGAAAAGCTGGCGCTCATACCAGGCCGTGTCCTGCTCCAGAAAATCCCAGGTCGGCCGGTTCTCGAACTGGCGGCCGACGCCAAGGCGCGCCTGTTTGAGCGTGTCACGCACGAAGAAGTTGGTCCAGCGCAGCTTCTGATCGCCGAACTCGGCGCCAAAGCCCAGCAGGCCGTTCACGACGACACGGTTATCCGTCACGACCCGCTGGAAGCTCTCCTGCAGTTCGGAAAGATCGGTGGTGGCGGCCCGCTGTTGCAGGATGTCGCGCGTCGTCCATTTGCTGCTCCAGCCCGCCGCCGCGATCACGCCCAGCGTCGCCGCCCCGGCCTCGAAGCTCGTGCCCGCGCTCATCGACACGCTGCCGCTCGGCGGCATGTTGTGATTGCGCTGGAGCACGGCGTTGTTCGCCCGCGCGATCTGGCCGATGATCGTCGAGTGGGTGTCCGGCACATTGCTGATGCGGTCGCCACTCTCGAAGAAGGACACGAGCGCCGGCGGCAGGTTGCGGCTGCCATTGTCAAAGCCGGTCCAGTCCGTGTCCGAGCCGTAATAAGTATAACCCAGACGTCCGGTGGTCTCGCTGTTCAGCGCGATGCCGCCGGAAACGTTGAGGAAGCTTTCCTGCGGCACGGCCTTGGTCGTGAGATTGATCACGCCGCCGCCGAACTCGCCGGGGAAGCTCGCGGAATAGCTTTTTTGCACCAGCGACGACGCAATGAGGCTCGTCGGGAAGAGATCGAGCGGCACCACGCGCTTGAGCGGCTCGGGGCTCGGCAAGGGCGAGCCGTTGAGCAGGGCCTGCGAATAACGATCGCCCAGGCCGCGCACATAGACATAGCCGCCGCCCACCACGCTGAGGCCGGTGACGCGGCCGAGCGCACCCGCGATGTCGCCTTCACCCGTACGGGCGATGTCCTGCGCGGAAAGGAGCGAAACAACCGCCGGGGCGCTTTGCTGAATGTTGGCGCCACGCCGGCCGGTCACGATGATATCGCCGCCGCCGGGGATGGAAACGTCCGTGGCTTCGCCGCCAGCGGCGTCGGGCTGTGCCGAGGCACCTGTTTCCATGGGCGCGTCAGACGCATCCTGCGCCCATGCAGCGGATGCGGTCAATGCAGTCGTCACGAGCAGAAGACCCGCGAGCCGGAGCGGCGTCACCATCAATAATCCCCTTGTCCAAAATCCTGAAAAGGGGACGGCGAGGCGCCACACGCCCCGCCGCCCCCCTGGGTCGCGCTTAGCTGATCGGCAGAGACGTGCAGGCGCGGTTCGGGTTCTCCGCGTCGTCGAACGTCGCCGTGACCGAGTTGCAGGTCCAGCCGGCATACCAGGTGTCGTTGGCGTCCTTGAAGGCGCCGATATAATCGGTGGCCTGGAAGAAAGCGCCATGCGTGAAGAAGTCGCTGTTGTTGTCCGTCGTGTTCAGCGAAGTCACGTCGAACGCTTCAACGCCGGTCTCGTTCGCGCCATTCACAAACGTGTTGACCAGCGAGGAAGTGTAGTCCGCGTCGTTATGCGAACCGGCCTCGAAGATCTCCTGGATCCGGGCGACCGTTACGCCGGCGCCATCCACCGCATGGAACGCTCCGGTGCCGCCGCACTGCATCACGAACGACTGGAACACCGGTGCACCTGCCTCGTCGATGGCATCATCGACCGTGCCGGAAGCGGTCTGCGCGCGGCTCATGCGAAGACATGCGGTGTTGGGGCTCACGAGAACGCTGTTGGCAATCGTGAAGTCCGTGCCGCCACGCAGGAAGATCGCCCCATTGTTACCGACGTTCTGCGAATTGGCGAGGAAGGTGGCGTTCGCGATCCGCACATTCGTGCGCGGAATCTGGCCATCAAGCGGGTTGTCGGTGTCCGCCTCGATGATCGAGTCGCCACGGTTGCGCTGGGCGACGAGAACGAACTGCATGTTCCCCTTGGCGCCCATGTCCACGTCGAGCGAGTCGTCGTCCGCGCCAACCACGATGAAGTGGCTGAGGTTGAACGCGCCGCCGAAGGCTTCCATGCCATCGTCCGAGCTATTGAAGCTCTGGATGTGGTGCAATTCGGTGCCGGTACCCACACCGCCGAGCGTCAGAGACTGAAGCTCGCTGTCGGGATTGAGATTGTAACCCGAGTAGCGGATCTGCACATAAGCAAACCGGCCGCTGTTGTCGTCGGCAATCAGGCCGCCATAATAGGCCGGATCAACCGCGCCTTCGGTCTGGCGATAGCAGCTGGTCGAGCCCGGCGTGCCGGCGACGCAATCCGTGATCGGCGCGCGGCCCAGCAGGACGACGCCACCCCACTGTTGATGGGAAGTATCGTCATTGTCGCCAAGCACGTTCTGGCGGCTGGTGAAGATGATCGGCTGATCTTCCGTGCCGACGGCGTCGATCTTGTTGCCACGATTGACCGCGAGCCAGGAAACGCCGGTGCCGGCATAAATGATAGCGCCCGGCTCGACGGTGAGCGTTACGGGGGCGAGTGTGCACGTCGCCGGCACGTCCGCTTCGCTCGGGCCACGATCGCAGCCCACATCGACGCGGCCAGCCATCTGATACAGCACGCCATCGACCTTCGGCAGCGTGATGCTGGTCGTGACGCGCGACGGCAAGGTGCAAACGCGCCATTCGCCAGTCGGACCCTCGATCGTGCCGTCATTCACAAGACCAACGACATCCGGGCAGCTATCGGCCGGCGTCACGCTGCCAACAGGCGTGGGCGTGGGAGTCGGCGTGGGCGTGGGGGTCGGAGTCGGCGTGGGATTGATGATGACGTTGCCGCCACCCGGCGAGGCGATGTCCTGCGCGCCGCAGCCCGCGAGAAGCGGGAGGGCTACGCCCGCCAGCATGAAGTTGATAGTCCGATTGATAGCTTTCATCGTCGTCTCCGCTGCCGGGTTGATCCGGGGTTTCGAATGCAGGACGGCCAACGGGAGTAGCGACTCTATCAAAGTCCCCCTTGCGCCCTCGGCAGGGCTGCTAGGGGATGAGTGTGACAGCGGGATGCGATTCAGATGTCAGATGCGTTACTGATTTATTTCAGATTTATTTCACTGGCAGGGAATGACGGGAAATCCCTTTCGCGGGCGCTTCAGGGCGCAATGAGGGGAGCGTGGGAAGAGGAACTTCCGGCATAGTCGCGGCAAAAAGGACACAGCGGGACCGGGCTTCTATGCCCTTTAAATCAGCAGCCAGAAGGCAGCCATGATGTAACGAAAAAGCGCCCGACAGATAGCCGGGCGCTTGAAAGGCCATGTCACCGCCAAGGGGCGGTCAGGATGTCGGTTGCAGCGGGATCAATGCCGATTCAGGCTGGCCAGCAGGCTTTGCGCGATCTGGTGGCTGGAATAACTGGCGCCACCGGCCAGATCGAGCTGTTCGTTCGGCAATGCCTGCACGCGCATCAAAGCGGTGCGGGCCTCTGCCTCGCGCTGCGTGCGCGCATAGACGGCGGCGATGTTGATCAACCGCGCGGGGTCCGCTGCATCGGCCCGGCTGACGGGCTGAAGAACGCGCTCCGCCTCGGTCAGTTCGCCCGACGCAATCGCGCTTGCCGCATAGGTGCCGGTCGCCCCGCCCGTCTGCGCGTGCGCAATCGAGCAGCCCAGAGCCGCGAATGCGGCGCCTCCAGCAATCAAAGTCTTGATAATCATGGCTTCCTCTCCAAACGAATATGCTTTCGAAGAAGCATTATTTCAGTTTTATGACTTTTGGGCAATGAGCGTAAAAAAATATTTTTTAGCCATTATCCAACTGATTTAACGTCATTTATCTGATAAAAACTAAGCTTGCATACGGTGTGTCATAATTCTGCAATAAACATAAATCCTCCCAGCCCGAACGAATTAGAATCGTTCGAGGCAAGCGGCCCAGTCAGGCACTGCCATCATCGAAATCGCTTAAGGGAAGTTGGGGAGCTTCTGTTGCCCGGCGCTCCCCGTGCCGCTGGAATCCTATTCTGTTGCCCGGTCAGGTCCAACCGCGTTCTGTTTGGGTAATGTCAGGCCGTGAGGCCCTCAATTACGCAGCAAGAGCAAGTGCTTCGTTATCGTTGGCACTTATAGGTTTTGAGCCTTGAACGGGTTACTCAGCCCGGGCGAAAACAGCGTTTTTCAACACACGTCGATCCTAGTTCGGCCCCGTCAGGAACCGCTCCGCCTAAAAGGCAGGAGCCGCTTCTGGTGGAGCCGCCGGGTACCGCCCCCGGGTCCGCTGCGCCTATTGCACGCCGCAGTTTATCGCCATAGCCGGCTAAGCCAGCCTGCCTGATATAGGGATTATCGCTCTCATGAAAAGGCCCTGACGCAGGTTCTGCCTGTGAAAACTTCGCGCGCCAGTCGACGCGCGCGGGAGGCCGGAACCCGTGTCATGCGGGTTCCGCTCTCCTGGCCAATCACGCGATGATCAGTGGAGTTACCGCGTCTCGTCCACCGCGTCGGCTGCTTCGTCACCTTGCTCACGCAAGTTTCCTGCCTTGTTCTCGAGCGCATCAGCCGCATTCGCGGCATTGTCCTGAATGGCGCCAGAGAGATTATCGGCGGACTCTTCCATCATGTCGGCCCGGTTATCGAGGATGTCCGCCTCGGTATCAAAGGTGTTCTCGACATTATCGGCCTGCTGCGAATCGCAGGCGGCCAGCGTCAGGGCCAAACCTGCGGCGGCAAGGATCATCATGGGTTTCACGCTTCAGTCTCCTGTTATGTCTCAACTGCGTCACGAGACTGAAAACAAAAACCGCTGAGCCACGAAAGTTCCCGACAGAGACGGTTTGCCCTCAGTGAGCGACGAAATGAGTGGTTTTGCCTATTTTTTCAGCGCGTCGCGAATTTCGGTGAGCAGGTCGATCTCGCTCGGGCCGCTCGGCGCTGCTTCTTCCTTTTCGTTCCTGCCGAGAAAACGATTGGCCTGGCGAATGATGAGGAAGATGACGAATGCAAGGATGAGGAACTTGATGACCGCGGTGACGAAGCTGCCATAAGCGAAAACCGGGACATTGGCCGCCTTGACCGCTGCCAGCGTGCCTTCGGTCCCCGCTGGGACTGGCGCGAGAGCCAGGAAATAGTTGGAGAAATCGAGTCCGCCCAGGACGGCGCCGATCACCGGCATGATAACATCGTCAGTCAACGAGCTGACGATCGCACCGAAGGAGGCGCCGATGATGACACCCACGGCAAGATCGAGAACATTTCCTCGCGCGATGAAGGCCTTGAACTCCGCAAGCATGCCCATTCTCCTTCTGCTGCGAGCATGCGCAACCCCGCGCCGCCCGTCCGGGGCCAGAGCTAATCTCGTTGCGGGCAAGCGATCAACTCCCTATTTAGCGTATCACGTCAGCGATACACCGCTCACCGAGGGGACGAACCATCATGGCCAGCCTGTCTTCACCTGCCCGAATCATCCGCGCTTTTCTGCTGGTCAGCCTGCCATTCGCGCTGGCGGCATGCGGCATCAATACCGTGCCGACGGCCGAAGAGAACGCAAAGGCCAAATGGGCGGACGTCCAGGCCTCCTATCAGCGCCGCGCGGACCTCATCCCCAGCCTCGTCTCGACGGCCAGCAATTCGGCCCGGATCGAACGCGAGACGCTGGAAGGTGTCATCAATGCCCGCGCCTCGGCGACACAGGTTCAGCTCTCCACCGACGATCTGAGCGACCCGGCGAAGGTGGAAGCGTTCCAGGCGGCGCAAGCCAATGTCTCCAGCACCCTCTCGCGCCTGCTGGTGACGGTGGAGCGCTATCCCGACCTCAAGAGTCAGGAGCGCTTCGCGGACCTGATGACTCAATTGGAAGGCACGGAGAACCGCATCAATATTGCTATCCGCGACTATAATGGCGCCGTGCAGGATTATAACACGCGCATCCGCACGTTCCCCGAAATGATCGGCGCGAAGCTCGTCCATGGCGCCAAGCCGCTCACGCCGTTCGAAGCCAAGGCCGGCGCCGACGTGGCGCCCGATGTCGGCGCACTGTTCAACGGCAGTTGACCCACTCCCGGATCAGGATCGCCCCGCCAGTCGTGACGGCGCTGCATCGCGCTTGCTTCCTGCTGCTCGCCGCATTGCTGCTGGCGCTGCGGCCGGACGCGGCGTTGGCGCAGAGCTTCCCGGAACTGACGGGCCGCGTCGTCGATGCCGCCGACCTGCTCGATCCCGCCATGGAAGCGGCGCTCATTCAGAAATCCGAACAGCTTGAACAGACCACCGGTCGGCAGCTTGTCGTGGCGACCGTGCCGGATCTGGAAGGGCGGGAGATCAGTGATTACGGCTATCAGCTTGGCCGGCATTGGGGCGTTGGCGATCGGGAGACGAACAGCGGCGTGCTGCTGCTCGTGGCGCCCAATGAGCGCCGGCTAACCATTCAGGTGGGCTACGGTCTCGAACCCATCCTCACGGACGCGCTTTCGGGGCGGATCATCCGCGATACGATCACGCCGCGCTTCAAGGCCGACGATTATCCGGGCGGCATCAACGCGGGCGTGAACGAGATCGTCCGCATTCTGGAATTGCCACCGGAGGAGCAGCGCAAAGTCGCAGCGGCGGCGGCCAGCGAGAACCAGCGCCATAGCGGGCGCGATTTCGGCTCCGCCATCTTCTTCATCATCTTCATCCTGCTGTTCGTCGTGCTGCCCACCTTCGGGCGGATGCGCGGCGGCCGGCGCTATCGCGGCGGCATCCATCCCATCATCATCTGGGGCGCGGAAGCGGCGCTGCGCGGGACCATGGGGGGTAAAGGCGGCGGCTGGGGCAGCGGTGGCGGTGGATGGGGCGGCGGCGGTGGCTTCGGCGGTGGCGGCGGCAGCTTCGGCGGCGGCGGCGCGAGCGGGGGCTGGTGATGGGCAAACGCATCTCATTGAGCGAGGCGGACCACCGCATCGTCACCGATGCCGTGGCGAAGGCCGAGGAGCATACGGACGCCGAGATCGTCACGATCGTCACGCGCCGGTCGGACGCCTATCATGATGTCGGCCTGCACTGGTCCATCCTGTTCATGCTGCTGCCGCCCGCCTTCGCGGCGGCCTTCCCGGCGCAG
>Ga0160433_100528_pt1 | contig 17507 bp, 10 predicted proteins | sample HID1972K_E0MG_FD_108235 | JGI IMG/M metagenome (GOLD analysis project Ga0160433, IMG submission 108235) | Enriched pill bug-associated microbial communities from UW Madison campus, WI, USA - HID1972K_E0 MG | ecosystem: Host-associated > Arthropoda: Insects > Digestive system > Unclassified ... | reverse complement strand
TTCCATTTAATGAAAATCAACGGTTAGAAGCCGGATATAGAACTTCCATTCGGAAGGACAACGAAGAACAGATTTCCGACAGCTTCAATCCTCAAACAAATGAATTTGAACGGGATTACGATTTAACCAATGACTTTGAATTAGAAGACATTGTTCATTCCCTCTATTCTAACTATCAAAATAAGATTACTGAAAGCTTAGGGTTTCAGGTTGGACTTCGGGCTGAACAAGCTTATTTGAATACAAAATATAAATCATACGATCCGTCAATTTCAGCAGAAGAAAGAGATACTGAAGGAAAATTAGATTATTTACGTGTATACCCAAGCGTTTTTTTAACGAAACAATTAAAAAACGAACAACAAATACAAGCCAGTTATACCCGTCGGGTACAGCGTCCTAGGGGGTGGCAAGTGAACCCGTTTGTTGATGTTTCAGATCCAATGAATATACGCATGGGTAACCCGAACCTCTTACCGGAAGATATCCATTCATTTGAATTGAGCTATGCAAAGTTTTGGCCCCACGTTACCTTAACCTCTTCTGTATATCACAGACGTGTAAATGACGGGGTAGAAAGTATCAGAACCAGTATTAACGAAGAAACCTCAGCTACAATTTCTCAATGGTATAATATAAGCCGTAATGAGGCTACTGGTCTTGAACTGATTTCAAAGATTACTTTTATACCCGCTATAAGCACAACTGCTAATCTAAACGCTTTCTATAATAAATATTATGGAAGTGAAGAATATAATTTAAAACCTACAGATGGATATAATTGGGACGCAAATCTTAATACTGAAATTAAATTTTCAAAAGTTTTAACAGGGCAGGTTCGTGCGCAATATTATGCACCGAGAACAAGAGCACAAGGAACTTCTATTGCTAACTTTGTAATGGACGCGGGTTTAAAAATGGATGTCCTGGAAAAAAGAGGGAATATTATGCTGAACGTTCGCGATATTTTTAATCAAAGGAAATGGGGCGGAACAACAGTAACGGAGCAATTCAGTCAAGAATTTGAGCGTCGTTGGATGCGTAGAATGTTTACTCTTTCTTTTAGTTATAATTTCGGTCAGCAAGGGTTTACAAATCGTGATGAAAGAAAGAAGGATCAGAATGAAGATTTTAACAGTGAGGAAGGTGCTCAATTCTAACTATTGATTTTTAAATTTTCATTTGGGTTGTGAAAAAAAACAGTAGCTTTGGTAATAAAAGAAATTAAAACACTATGAATTTACATTTAGCGTTAAAGCATTTACATTCGGGTTGGCGATATGTAGTTTTAGTACTGGTTATTCTTGCCTTAATTGGCGCGGTCTCAGGATGGTTGGGTAAAAACAACTATACTCCTGCCAATAGGAAACTTAATCTATTTACTTTAATAGCTTTTCATATACAAATCTTAATTGGTTTATTTCTTTATTTTGTAAGCCCAAAAGTTCGGCTTGATGACATGTCTCTTGCAATGAAAGACAGCATAAGTCGTTACTGGACGGTTGAACACATAATGATGATGATCATTGCAGCGGTATTAATAACCATTGGCCATTCCAAATCAAAAAAAATCTCAGAATCTTACCAAAAGCATAAAACTATAGCAATATTTTATGGTCTGGCAGTAATTATTGTTATTGTAGCAATTCAGATGAGCGGCATTCCTGTTTGGGCGATGTCTTAAAAATATTGAATAAAATTAAAACTTATAAGAAATATTAATATATTTGACTCAATGATAAATAGTAACTATATGAATAACTGGTGGTGGTGCAGCAAAAGCTACGCCGGGATATTTGTATAATACACAAGAAGACAATCATACTTAATATAAACCCGACGTATAAACAGTCGGGTTTTTTTGTGCATTAAAATTTATGAAATGAAACATATTCAAATTAAAACTACTTATAAAAAGATGTTAGCAGATACTACCACGCCGGTTAGTATCTATCTTCGATTGCGTGATATCTTCCCTAATTCTTTATTATTGGAAAGTTCAGATTATCATAGCCGGGAAAATAACATGAGTTATGTCTGTTGTACCCCTATTGCTGGAATTAAGCTCACAAAACAAGAATTAGAAATCACCTATCCTGGGGGTAATGTAATTAACAAACCGGCAGAATTCCTTGATCTCCGTCAAGAAGTATCCGATTTTTGTACAACATTTAAGAGTGATGAAAAATCGAACTTTAAATTTATCTCCAATGGTTTGTTTGGATATTTCACCTTTGATACAATAAAGCACTTTGAAGACATCACATTAACAACAGAGATCAATCCTTCACGCGATATCCCTTTTATGCAATACAATATTTATCAATATGTAATTGCAATAGATCACTTTAAGAATGAATTATATTTATTTGAACATAGAGCAAACGATGAGGAGCCATATGGATTAGAGCGTATCGAGTACTTGATTCAGAATAAAGATTTCCCAGACTATCATTTTTCTTTAAACGGGGAAGAGAGCTCGAACTTAAGTGACGATGAATTCAAAGAAACGGTAGAGACTATGAGAAAACATATCTTCCGCGGTGATGTTTTTCAAATTGTTCCATCCCGGGCATTCTCCCGTCCATTTTTAGGTGATGAGTTTAATGTTTACAGAGCATTGCGTTCAATAAATCCGTCGCCATATCTTTTTTATTTCGATTACGGTGATTTTAAATTGTTTGGTTCCTCCCCTGAATCACAGTTGACAATTAAAAACAACGAAGCTGCAATCTATCCCATTGCAGGAACTTTTAAAAGAAGTGGAAATGACCTAGAAGATCAGGAAATTGCCGAATCACTAAAAAATGACCCCAAAGAGAGCGCAGAACATGTCATGCTTGTTGATTTAGCAAGAAACGACTTAAGCAAACATTGTGAGAAAGTAAAAGTAATCTCTTTTAAAGAATCACAAAATTATTCTCATGTTATTCACTTAGTATCAAAAGTTACCGGACAAGTACGTACTGGTGTAAATCCATTTGACATAGTAGGTGACACCTTCCCGGCTGGAACCTTAAGCGGATCACCGAAACATAAAGCACTTACACTCATTGATAAGTATGAAACTATACAGCGCAGTTTTTATAGCGGCGCCATTGGCTTTATGGGATTCAATGGCGATTTTAATCATGCCATTATGATACGATCTTTTTTAAGTAAACAAAATACCCTTCATTATCAGGCCGGAGCAGGAATAGTTGCCGATTCAAATCCTGAAAGCGAACTTAAAGAAGTAGATAATAAAATTGCAGCCTTAAGAAAGGCTTTGGAATTTGCCGAAACAATCAATAAAAATTCTAATAACTAACATGGAAACTTCCAATCACAAAAGAATTATTGTAATTGATAATTATGACTCCTTCACATACAACCTAGTTCATCTATTAAATGAATGCGGTTATGAAGCTCTCGTGTGGAGAAATGATAAATTTGATATAAAAGACCTGGCTGAGTTTGATAAAATTCTATTATCTCCCGGCCCGGGAATACCTTCCGAATCAGGTCTCCTATTGGATGTCATTAAAAAATATGGAGACACAAAAAGTATATTGGGAATCTGTTTGGGATTGCAGGCAATCACTGAAGTCTATGGCGGAAAATTGTATAATTTGAAGAAGCCTGTTCATGGAACTGCTACACCCTTAAATGTGTTAAAGCCGAAGGAAATTCTTTTCGCTGGTTTACCAGATAACTTTTTAGTTGGACGATACCATTCCTGGGCTGCCAGTAAAGATGACTTTCCTGAACAATTAGAGATCACTGCTTTAGATAATGATGGGGTAATCATGGCACTGGCTCATAAAACTTTGGATGTTAGAGGTGTCCAATTTCATCCTGAATCTATCTTGAGTGAATTCGGAAAAGAACTTATTAACAACTGGTTAAAAAATTAAATCATGAATATTTTAGGAAAGATTGTTCAAAGAAAAAGGTTAGAGGTACAAGAAGCAAAAAAAAGTATAAGCATTGAAGAGCTTCAAGAAAAACCCTTTTTTAATAGGACATGCTATAATTTAAAACAATCTGTATTAGATCCTAGCAAAAATGGTATTATTTCTGAGTTCAAACGTGCTTCTCCTTCGAAGGGAATCATAAATGACCATTCAAATGTTAATGAAATTGCAAAGGCATATGAACAAAATAATGTATCTGCCATTTCCGTATTAACAGACCATGACTTTTTTAAAGGCAGTATAGAAGATTTGCTGGCCGTACGAAATGCTGTAAAAATTCCTGTTTTAAGAAAAGAATTTATCATCGACCCTTTTCAAATTGCAGAAGCAAAAGCTCATGGTGCAGATATTATTTTGTTGATTGCAGCCTGTCTTTCTTCGAAAGAGATAAATGAACTCTCTGCCTATGCAAAGAAAATTGATTTAAACGTATTGCTGGAAGTTCACAATGAGGAGGAACTTAAAGAAAACAAATTTGACACAATCGATGCCATTGGCGTTAATAATCGAAATCTAAACGACTTTTCTGTATCGATACAGCATTCGCTGGATTTGATAAATCTGATCCCTGACCAATATATCAAAGTATCAGAAAGTGGAATCAGCAATCCGGAGACCATTAAGCTTTTAAAAAACGTTGGTTTTCAAGCCTTTTTGATAGGAGAAAATTTCATGAAAACCAATAATCCTGGGAAAGCAATAAAGGAATTTGTTGGCCAAATAAATTAAGGGTTAAGATTAAGAAGGAAAACTTATTTTACCAAAGCACACTGCTGGTGCACCTGACATTTCTGGAAATGCAAGAGGAGCACCAGCAACCGCTTCATTTGCCAAAAGAGAAAACAAAACGGCTTCTTTAGCTTCAGGATCCGTCCCTAAAACTGAGGTATTTTCTATCGGGACATCACCTAATTCCTTGATGATATTTTCCCTTAAAAGCGGATTCTTACAACCACCGCCACTTACGTAAACACATAAACCCTCATATTTTTCCTTTATTGGTAAAATAGCATGTGCGATCCCTTTTGCTGTAAATAAGCATAGTGTGGCCATTACATCCTGATGATCGATTAATTCGGTATTACTTTTCTTTTGTGCATCTGATAAAAAGTTTAAATTAAAAACCTCTGGTCCAGTACTTTTTGGAAAATTCTGTGTGAAAAAAGAATAATCCAATAAGCTTTTCAACAAGACATTATTCACCTTTCCCAAAGAAGCAACTTCTCCTTCCTTATCGTAAGCCCTCAAATAGTTGACTTGCATGTACTGATTCATGAGCGTATTTCCTGGACCTACATCAGTAGCAAAAAGGTCCTGTGTTTGCCCACCAGCCGGCAAAAAAGTAAAGTTAGAGATTCCTCCAATGTTTAGCATGATTCTATTTTCACTGCTATGGCCAAAGAGTAAATAATCTCCATAAATTACAAGAGGAGCACCCTCACCTCCAGCGGCAACATGTTTTTGCCTAAAATCTGAAACTGTAATAATTCCTGTATTAACTGCAATATGGTCACCATCCCCAATTTGTAAAGTACTGTTAGGAAATTCCTTATTTATATTGGATGTTTTGGGTGCATGGAATACAGTCTGCCCATGACTTGCAATTAAGTCAACCTGACTGACCTTTACATTCCATTTTTTTAATGCTTCCTTCACTAAGGCTGCATGCGCTATTCCAATTTTTGCATTCATAGCGCATAACATCTTCATGCTAACCTCTACTTTAGAAAAAACCGATTCTATTTCATCCCTAAAAGAGCTTGAATATTCCATTGTCTCAAATGCAAGTACTTCCAAATGAGTTTGATTTCCAGAACCACTTATATTGCATAAAGCAATATCGAGACCATCGAGCGATGTTCCTGACATCAATCCTATAATATACCTCGATTTTTTTTTGGCTATATTACATAGTTTATAAATATTAGCATTCATTTTTATAAAATTCTTTATTATGCAGACGATTGCATAACAATTTTCATGAAAAATAAGACATTTTAATGGAAAAAAGCTGAATTCTATGACATAAATTAAGTAAATTTGCTTCTCACCTTTAACCGTATTTAACCACAATGGCAAGATTAAATCTACTGGAAGAGACGCGTTTTGAAAAGCTTCCAGTTACCGTTTATCCAAATCCTGAAAAAGCTTCAATTGCAGTTGCCCATCGAATAGCTTCCTTAATTAAAGAAAAACAATTAAAAGATGAGGTAGCAGTTTTAGGTCTAGCTACTGGAGCTACACCTGTTAGAGTGTATGCAGAACTGATTCGTCTTCACAAAGAAGAAGGATTAAGTTTTAAAAATGTCATTACTTTTAATCTCGATGAGTATTACCCAATGCAACCGGATGCAGAACAAAGTTATGTTTCCTTCATGAATCGGGTATTATTCAATCACATCGACATTGATAAAAACAATATCCATATTCCTGATGGAACTATTTCGGAAGATGAAATACATAATTACTGCATGGAGTATGAAAGAAAAATCTCCGATTTGGGAGGACTTGACTTTCAACTGTTAGGTATTGGCCGCACAGGGCATATCGGATTTAATGAGCCTGGTTCAGCCCCTAACTCCGGAACAAGGCTCGTTACATTAGACGATCTTACAAGAAGAGATGCTTCCAGAAGTTTTGGAGGAAAAGAAAACGTTCCTACGAAGGCTATCACAATGGGCGTTGGCACGATCTTCAAAGCACGGGAAATCATCTTAATGGCATGGAACGTAACAAAAGCTCAAATTGTTAAAAAAGCCGTTGAAGGTCCTATAACTGCAGAAGTGCCTGCTACTTACTTACAACTTTCAGACAATGTCGAGTTTATTTTGGATAGTGAAGCAGCCTCAAGCTTAACACGTTTTGATACACCATGGCTCGCAAAAGATTGCGAATGGGATGAAACAACAATTAAGAAAGCTGTTATCTGGTTAGCAAAAACACTCAAAAAGCCGATTCTTAAGTTAACTGAAGAAGACTACAATAATAACGGGATGGCTCAGTTAGCAACTGAGAAAGGGCCGGTATACAATATCAACATACAAATCTTCAATCTTATACAACACACCATAACAGGTTGGCCAGGAGGAAAACCAAATGCTGATGACAGTCAGCGGCCGGAACGAGCTGAACCGGCTAAGAAAAGAAGCATTATCTTTTCACCCCATCCAGATGATGATGTTATTTCCATGGGAGGGACGTTCATCCGGTTAGCTGATCAGGGACATGATGTTCACGTTGCATATCAAACGTCTGGCAATACAGCTGTTTGGAGTGATGACACATTACGGTTTATAGAATTTGCTCGCGATTTCTCCAAGTCTATGAATTTGGAAACCGGAGTATTGGAAAAAGTTTATTCTGATACGCGTAATTTTTTAGCTAGCAAAAAACCAAATCAGGCGGATATTAATGAAATTCTAATTGTTAACGGGCTTATTCGGAAAGGTGAAGCATTAGCCGGAGCTCGCTTTGCAGGTTTGCCGGATGAAAACATCCATTTTCAAAACCTGCCATTTTACGACCGTGCAAAACACTCTAAGGATGTATCTATCGAGGATGATATTATTCAGACAATGGAGCTTTTACAAAGTATAAAACCTCACCAGGTTTTTGCAGCAGGAGACTTTGCCGATCCACACGGAACTCATAAAGTATGCTTTAATATCATAAGGGAAGCTCTTAATCGACTTAGAAAAACAGAAAGCTGGACAAAAGACTGTTGGCTATGGTTATATAGAGGCGCCTGGCATGAATTCGAAATTCATGAAATTGAAATGGCGGTGCCTTTATCTCCTGCCGAAGCCATTCGTAAAAGATATGCAATTTTTAAACATCAGTCACAAAAAGACACACCAGTGTTTCCTGGAGATGATGCAAGAGAATTTTGGGTACGTGCAGAAGAAAGAACTGCCGAGACAGCTCAGCTTTATGATGCCTTAGGTTTAGCAGAATACGAAGCTATTGAAGCTTTTGTTCGTTGGAAATTTGAAGATGAGCAATAGTTAAGAAATTACAATTCAAGTGACCATCTGATATTCAATTGACGGTCACTTGAATTTATTCATGTTCTAAAAATCACCTTCGGAAAACAGTGGCTGCCGAACCTTTACAACCGGTAGTTATTTGAAAATCTATAATTAAAATTATAATGAAAAAAGATCCTTTTCTAAATCCTTCATAAGCTTATTGAATGCTTTAAGCTCTTTTTTCTGGCTTTTAATAAATAGGTTATCTTCAAATTTTCCAATAACCTGATCAAGTTCCTCTTGTGTATCATACATCATTCTACGGAAAGGATTGGTATAATCCTTCTTGCGTGAAGACTCTATAGAATCAACCATCCATTTTTTTGTACTTTTACTTTCTTTTATCCAATTGATAAAGCGCTCTTTACTTATATCTCTTAAAGAAATCCCCTCCAATTCCTGCAGAGAGGATATGGCATGCATAACTTTTTGCTGATCATATTTTTCACCTTCTTCCGTATAAAAACCATGAATATCATCCCATGAATTTATCCTGCCTGAATATATTTTCCTCTTTAACTTCAAAACCGTTAATTCTGGGATTAACTGTCCACCTACATTTATCCAATTATCTCTTTCAAGCTTTTTAACAGACAAATCTTCAATCAGTTCCTGTAGTGAAAAGTTGTTTTGTGAGGTATAACTCAGCAAATGAGTAATTCCATAAAATTTTATCATTGATTTAAAAAGGTCATATGCCTTCTGGATTTTAATGATTTTAACCGGTCGTTTTGCATTTTCAATGCCCTCAACTTTTATTTCTAATCCATTGATTACTTCATTTCGGTCAGATAATAACTTTCTACCGATATTTGCATATTCTCTATCAGATAACTTTTTTTGGCTAATTGACTTTTCAATATAAGACTTTCCAACTAATTTTTCAAAAAGAGTTATTGAAAAAAACATTTCGTTTACTGTATCGGGAGCTAAATAATCGTATTCAACTTTTTGAATCTTTTCATATCTGTTATCCCTTTCAATGTATTTAAAGGTATTTCTTTGAAGAGCATACATATTATACATAAACCAATATGCAGGCATAATTATTAACGAATTATGTTCCTCATCAACACTTATCAGAGAAAAAGGAATCGGAATGTTTAACTCATAATTATAGTCGCCTTTCGCTAAGATTGTAAAATTTGCAAACTTGGAATTATGCTTTAAACTCACACATAAACCCGGCCAAAATCCTCTTCCTGCAATAATTTCACCATCAGCACCTCTCGAGTTATGATTAGACCCTATAGTAGCACCCGCAGGGATATTACTTTGTCCGAGAACCAAAGCTGCACAAAGAAAGGAATTATTATGATGCTGCTCATGTGCAGCAAAAATCAATGAGTTAAGCACCTCGCAACAGGAGATGGTTGTATTGCTTCCAAGGTAAGAATTGATAAGACGGGCTCCATATTTCAGCTGGGAATTGGAAGCAATAACAAACCGAACTGCTTTTACACCATAAAAAATTCGACAACCGAAATCCACAATACCGTTTACAAGTTCACATCCTTCACCAATTTGAGTTTTTCCTTTGGGACTGGACTTGATTGTAAGGTTTTTCAATTTATTTGCGCCCTTTATATACGCATCAGATCCGACCCATACATCATTAATAATATTGGTGTTTTTTATAACCGTACGATCTCCAACCTTTCCATAATAACCGGGTTCTGTTTTATATTCAGTTTCTGTAAATTCAATAAACTTGTCGAGCAAAACTTTATCATCCCTGTATTTACTCCAAAGCCAGGCGTCTCCTGGTAACATTCCATTGAAAGGGATCACTTTTCTTCCTCCATTCTCGTTGCATATCTCGAGCCAAATCCTTGATGATTCACTTTCTCCATCTTTTAAAATTCCGTTTCCAAATTTGGCATTTGCTGTTGTTTTCATTTCATCAATCTGAACCATGATAACCTCATTACCAATAATATAATGAGAAAGATAATTAATATGATCCATAGCAACATTGTCTCCAAAATCACAGCTGATTATTGTTGAATTATATAAACCTACCGCAACCTTCAAATCATTATATTCTAGGAAATAGGGCTCTAACTTCCCAATTCTGACAAGACCATAGAATTTACAACTTTTGACAAGATCAGGGTTGAAAGCATCTGAAACTAATATATTATTCCAATTATCGGTTGTATTCCCATTCTTTACCAATACCTCAATCTCAAAAGCTGTTAGATTTCTATAATTTATCCCGCTTCTATTTTGAATATTTCTAAGATGATATTCATCTTTTCCTTTGGGAATGAATTCTTCAGTTATAAATCCATAGCCAAGACCAGATAAAGGAGTTTTTTTAATTAAATTCATTTTCTTATATATTTCAGCTATTGAGGTTATGATAGCTCTATATCTAATATTTAAAGTTTCCTTTTTCGTCAACTTTAATATTAAAGGGTTGTAAATAAGTATCAATTAGAACTGCTGTCTGCTTCCGAGTCAGAAAACATTCGGGATCATAGTCACCGGAGAAGTTAAACTTCTTTGTCCACCCCTTTTCGACTGTAGAATCCAATTCATCTCCCTTTAGCGCAATAAACTTTATCAAACTTAACAGATCCTTTAATTTTAATTCATCGATCGATTTATCGGAAAACCAAATTTGACTCCTTGTATAAAGTCGTCTCATCGTGGGCTCCAGTTCTTTAGAAGATACACGACTGTTTATATCAAATATTAATTTACTCGACTCATTATCCACATTCCCCATTTTGCCCTTTATCATGCCAGTCAAACCAATACGCTGGATGCTTGCATAATGCGGATCTTCAAAAGGAACGTCATGAAAAGGCAGCATCTGCCCTTTAAATGCTAATAATTCTCCTTGTAAAGTTCGAATATTTATTTTGTCTGCTTTAACTTCAAAAAAAGCACAATAGGATGCAATTGCACCTAAAGTTTGACCGTAAAGCATTTTGGTTGGGACAGCTTCAATTGATTCTTTCAGGTCCTTAAGCAAACCGTTCGGGCCATATAGCACAAAAAAATTATCAGCATACGGTCTAATCAGTGAAACAGCAGGAATCACAAATTCGGTTTGATCATCAAGAACTAATAAACTTGTTTTATAAATATCTGATCCATAAAGTTGATCCATCGGAATCATTGGAACCGAATCCACTGTCGAATCGGAAAGTTTATCTTTTTTACTGATGTATGAAAGTAACTGAGAATTCATACTGGCATCTACCACTGCATAAACATTGTAACTTTCTCCGTTTGATAATTCGACCTTCCATTTTTTACCTGATTTTTTAATTTTTCTAATTCCCGTCTTATAAATGACTTTAAGGTTCTCAGAAGAATCGATCATCTTTTCAAATGCATTCATCGAAATCCGAGGATTTAGATAAGCTTTTGCACGATTAAACACTGAGTCTGAATACGACGGTGAATTGAGGGATAATTTTAAAAAATTAGCCCATAAACCAGCATCTATATTTTGATAGGAATTTATCTTTTTAATTTCGGCACCTTCAGTAAGTATACTTTTAAAGGACTTTTCCGGATTAATCCAAACGGTATTTACCCCCGAATTCGAAGCTTGTACTGCACTGGTCAGGGCGGCCTCTCCCTGTCCGTATATTAAAAGGCGTGTCTTTCCTTTTTTTTGAGCAAAAGAAGAAACGCTGAGGAAGAACAAAAAGAAAAAAAAAGAGAGTCTATACATAATCACGATTTATTTTATAAAAATAGAAAAAAAAAGCTACGGTGAGTAAACACCGTAGCTTAAATATACGTTACTTTAATGATATGTATGTTACTGTTATTGTCCCGCTTCTGCTTTTGCGTCGGCTTTCATTCTATCATTTGCAACAATCACTATTTCTACTCTTCTGTTCTCTGCTCTGCCTGCATCTGTATCATTACTTGCAATTGGCTCATCTGCTCCCATACCTTTTGTTTTGATACGGCCGGCATTCAATCCCTGCGAAGTAGCATAGCTCTTAACTGATGCAGCGCGACGTTCCGATAAACCCTGATTGTATGAAGCTTTTCCAACATTATCTGTATGCCCAACGACTAAAATATCAGTTTCAGCATTTTCATTCATTGATTTAACTAATTGGCGAATATTTTCTTTTGCGTTCGGTTTTAAATCTGCTTTGTCAAAATCAAATAAAATACCAGAATCAAACTTTACGATGATACCTTCGCCTGCTTTAATTACCTCTGCTCCGGGAACTGTATTTTCTATTTCAGCAGCTTGCTTATCCATTTTTTTACCAATCAAGCCACCAGCTACACCACCCAATGCACCTCCTATAACAGCACCAACGGCAGTATTTCCGGCTTTGTTACCAATTAATGCCCCAATACCTGCACCAGCACCAACACCGATACCAGCACCTTTTTGAGTGTTTGATAAATTCGATAAAGAATTACAACTTGTTGTAACTAACATGGCTGCAGTAGCAATTGCAATACTAAATACCGCTACTTTTTTCTGAATATTCATAGATTCTCTTTTTTTTAATTTGTTTTTTACAATCTTGCAAACACAATGCCAAAAAACGTAAATTCGCATCTATCAAACATCGAATCATGTTATCAAAGATTAATTTTAATGAGGCTAGTGCTTATAAATACCTTAGTAATCACTATATTGATATAGCACCCAATCATCTACGGGATCTTTTTCGGTCTGACCCGGACCGATTTAAAAAATTCTCAATTAGCTACGGCGACATTTTATTTGATTTCTCTAAGAATAGAATAAATGATGAAACACTCGCTTTACTTATTCAATTGGCGCGGGAGTGTCAAGTGGATAAAGCTATCAAGTCTATGTTTTCCGGTGAACTAATAAACGAAACGGAAAATCGTGCAGTTTTACATACGGCTCTTAGAAGCCAGGATGATAATCCAATTTTTGTTGACGGAAAAAATGTCAAACAAGAAATCCATCAAGTTTTAAATCAGATGGAATCATTTTGCAACGAAGTTTTATCTGGAGAATGGAAAGGATATACAGGAAAGAAGATAATCGATGTAGTAAATATTGGAATCGGCGGCTCTGATTTAGGCCCCGTAATGGTTACTGAAGCCTTAAAAGCCTATAAGACTCACTTAAATATCCACTTTGTATCAAATGTTGACGGAACACATATTGTAGAAACACTGAAAAAACTGAATCCGGAAACTACACTATTTTTAATTGCATCCAAAACATTCACCACTCAGGAAACGATGGCAAATGCTTTCTCAGCCAAAAACTGGCTTCTCAAGAGTGGAGGCAAGCAAGAAGATGTAAGCAAGCACTTTGTGGCTCTGTCAACCAACACCGCTGCCGTTGAAGAATTTGGCATTGATACAAGAAATATGTTCGTCTTTTGGGATTGGGTTGGAGGACGTTATTCGCTATGGAGCGCCATTGGATTATCAATCGCTTTAGGAATTGGCTTCGACAATTTTAAAGAGCTTTTGAAAGGTGCAAATGCAGCAGACACTCACTTTCAGAAGGCTGAATTTGAAGAAAATATACCTGTGATTATGGCAGTGTTAGGTATTTGGTACAATAACTTCTTTGATGCTGAATCGCACGCTATTTTACCATACGATCAATATATGCATCGGTTTGCCGCCTACTTTCAACAAGGCGATATGGAAAGTAATGGAAAAAATGTTGACCGTAATGGTGAACCAATTGATTACCAAACAGGTCCTATCATTTGGGGAGAACCTGGGACCAACGGCCAACACGCATTTTATCAGCTCATTCATCAGGGAACAAAATTAATACCTTGCGATTTTATAGCTCCTGCACAGAGCCTTAATCCTATTGGCAACCACCACTCTTTATTATTGTCCAACTTCTTTGCCCAAACAGAAGCCTTAATGAATGGAAAAACCGAACAGGAAGTAATAGAAGAATTACAAAAGAATGGAGAAAGTGAAGAAAGAATAAATAAGCTAACACCTTATAAAATTTTTGATGGCAATAGACCAACAAATTCATTTTTATTAAAAAAAGTAACTCCCTATGTCCTAGGTACCCTTATCGCATTCTATGAACATAAAATATTTGTTCAGGGGGTCATATGGAACATTTTCAGTTTTGATCAGTGGGGCGTAGAATTAGGTAAACAATTAGCTAGCAAAATCTTACCTGAATTAGAGAATACGGATGAAATTACTACGCATGATGCCTCAACCAATGGCTTAATCAATCAGTTTAAAAAATGGCGATAAAGTATTATTTAATATCTAATTATTAACTTTGCAAAATCGTATCTGTCAATTTGACGGATAAAGTTTTTTGGATTATTTATTGACAAATCAAAGAGAATCAATTAAAAAAATATAAATGTTAGGATTTTTAAGCAAAGTTTTCGGAAGCAAATCAGCACGAGACATAAAACACATTCAGCCCCTAGTTGAAAAAATTAAAGTTGAATACGCAAAATTAGGTTCTATAACCAATGATGAATTGCGCCAAAAAACGATTTCTTTTAAAGAAAGAATTGCTGAATATTTAAAAGATACAGACCAAAAAATAAATGAGCTTAAAACTGAAGCAGAACAACCTGATTTAGAAATGTCTATTAAGACATCCTTATATGACCAGGTTGATAAACTTCAGAAAAACCGTGATAAAGAGCTGGAAGATGTATTAATGGAAATACTTCCGGAGGCGTTTGCAGTTGTAAAAGAAACTGCTCACCGATTTAAGGATAACAAAACACTTGAAGTTAGCGCCCAGGAATTCGATAAAGATTTAGCGGCAATTCATCCCCACGTTGAAATCAAAGGTGACAAGGCAATTTGGCATAACACCTGGAATGCTGCAGGTACGCCTGTTACATGGAATATGGTACACTATGATGTGCAATTAATTGGTGGTATTGTACTTCATGAAGGTAAAATTGCAGAAATGGCAACAGGTGAGGGTAAAACCTTAGTTGGAACTTTGCCTGCTTATTTAAATGCATTATCGGGTCAAGGTGTACACATTGTAACAGTAAATGACTACCTGGCCCGTCGTGACTCTGAATGGAACGGCCCAATCTTTGAATTTCATGGCCTGAAAGTTGATTGCATTGACAAACACCAACCCAATTCAGAAGCCCGTAGAAAAGCTTACGCTGCGGATATTGTATTTGGAACCAATAACGAGTTCGGGTTCGATTACCTACGCGATAATATGTCTCAGAATCCGGAGAGCCTTGTGCAAAGAAAATTGCACTTTGCAATGGTCGATGAGGTTGACTCGGTTTTAATTGATGATGCCCGTACACCATTAATCATTTCAGGACCAGTTCCACGCGGTGATGAACATGAATTCTATGTATTAAAACCAAGGATTGAACGCCTTGTGAATGCTCAAAAAACATTTATCAATACGGTTTTAAATGAAGCTAAAAAAGCAATCAAAGCAGGCGATACTGATGTTGAAGGTGGAGGATTAGCCCTCTTACGTGCTTACAGAGGGTTACCAAAAAACAAAGCGCTGATTAAGTTTTTAAGCGAAGGCAATAACAAACAAGTGCTTACCAAAGCTGAAAACTTTTATATGCAAGAGCAAAATAAGCATATGCCTAAAGTTGATGCTGAACTCTTCTTTGTTATTAATGAAAAACATAATCAGGTAGAGCTTACTGAAAAAGGGATTGAGCTAATAACGGCTTCTGGCGAAGACGCGGGCTTTTTCATTATGCCTGATGTAGGTTCAGAAATTGCAGATTTAGAAAAATCAGATTTAACACCTGATGAAAAGGCTGCAAAGAAGGACGAAATTATGCGAGATTTCTCAATTAAATCCGAACGTATTCACTCAGTAAACCAATTATTAAAAGCATATACCCTATTTGAAAATGACGTCGAATATATCCTTGACGAAGGAAAAGTAAAAATTGTAGATGAACAAACCGGCCGTATTATGGATGGCCGTCGTTATTCAGATGGGTTGCATCAAGCCATAGAAGCCAAAGAAAACGTTAAAGTTGAGGATGCTACTCAAACGTATGCAACCATTACACTTCAAAACTTTTTCCGGATGTACCATAAGCTAGCTGGGATGACCGGTACTGCGACAACAGAAGCCGGGGAGTTATGGCAGATTTATAAATTGGATGTTGTTGAAATTCCAACAAACGTCCCAATTCAAAGAAATGATTTACAAGATGCCGTTTACCGTACTGCCCGAGAAAAATATAATGCTGTAGCAGAAGAAATTCAACGCTTAACTGAAGCTAAAAGACCTGTTTTAGTAGGTACAACTTCGGTTGAAATCTCAGAACTATTAAGCCGTATGTTGAAACTTCGCGGAATTAAACATAATGTATTAAATGCAAAATTGCACCAACGTGAAGCAGATATTGTAGCGGAAGCAGGTCAGGCAGGCACTGTTACCATTGCTACCAATATGGCAGGTCGTGGTACGGATATTAAACTTGGCGAAGGTGTTAAAGCTGCTGGAGGTTTAGCGATCATTGGTACTGAACGCCATGAATCACGACGTGTTGACCGTCAGTTAAGAGGTCGTGCAGGTCGTCAGGGAGATCCAGGCTCTTCTCAGTTCTTTGTTTCACTTGAAGATAATTTGATGCGCTTATTTGGTTCTGAAAGAATCTCAAATATCATGTTGCGCATGGGAATTGAAGAAGGAGAAGTAATTCAGCATTCAATGATTACAAAATCGATTGAACGGGCACAAAAGAAAGTCGAAGAAAACAACTTTGGTATACGGAAACGTTTATTGGAATATGATGATGTAATGAATTCACAACGTAGCGTAATTTATTCCAAAAGAAAGAATGCGTTATTTGGTGAACGTCTGGATCTTGACTTAAACAACTCGATTTTTGATACGGTAGAAGAAATTGTAAGCGAATGCAAGGAAGGTGGAACTTATGAAGATTTACAGCTTGAATTTATCCGTACTTTCTCAATAGATCCAGAATTAGACGAAAGAGCATTTAATGACGAAGGCATTTCTTCATTAACTGAAACGCTTTTCACAAAAGTTAGTGAATACTATCATCGGAAAGCTGAGTTAATTTCTACACAAACACTTCCGGTATTAAAGGATGTTTATGAAACCCGTGGAGAACAGATTGAAAACATTGTGGTTCCTTTTACAGATGGAACAAGAGGTATTCAGGTTACTACCAACCTTAAGAAAGCGGTAGAAACGAACGGAATAGAAGTCTTTAAATCGTTTGAAAAAGGAGTTGTACTTGCTTTAATTGATGAAGCATGGAAAGAGCATCTTCGTGAAATGGATGATTTAAAACAATCGGTGCAAAATGCTGTTTACGAGCAAAAAGATCCGATTATCATTTATAAAATGGAAGCGTTCAACCTATTTAAACAGATGCTTGTTACAATGAACAAAGAAGTCGTTGGCTTCTTATTTAAGGGAGGAATTCCAAGTCAGAATCCCCAAGATGTCCGCGAAGCAAGACCTGTAGCTACACAAAACAAAAAGATTAAAGTTTCAAAACCAGAATTAACTACCGCTGGCGGCGGCGCTGGAAATCTGGGGGAAGATACGCGC
>Ga0160433_100527_pt1 | contig 17566 bp, 12 predicted proteins | sample HID1972K_E0MG_FD_108235 | JGI IMG/M metagenome (GOLD analysis project Ga0160433, IMG submission 108235) | Enriched pill bug-associated microbial communities from UW Madison campus, WI, USA - HID1972K_E0 MG | ecosystem: Host-associated > Arthropoda: Insects > Digestive system > Unclassified ... | reverse complement strand
GGCCTGCGCGTGGTGCTGCCGTCTTCGCCGCAGCGTGCCTATGGCCTGTTGCTGGCAGCGATCCGCGATCCGGATCCGGTGATCTACATGGAGCCCAAGCGCATCTACCGCCAGTACAAGGAAGTGGTCGCCAACGATGGCGAAGCGCTGCCGCTGGACGTGTGCTTCGTGCTGCGCGACGGCACCGACGTGACCCTGGTGACCTGGGGCGCGCAGGTCAAGGAAGCGCTGGAAGCGGCCGACAAGCTGGCCGGCGAGGGCATCAGCGCCGAAGTCATCGACGTCGCCACGCTGCGCCCGCTGGATTTCGCCACCATCGCCGAATCGGTGGCCAAGACCGGCCGCTGCGTGATCGTGCAGGAAGCGCCGAAGACCGCGGGCTTCGGCGCGGAAATCGCCGCACGCCTGGCCGAGGAATCGATGTACGACCTGCTGGCACCGGTCGAGCGCGTCACCGGCTACGACACCCACATTCCGCTGTTCCGCCTGGAGATGAAATACCTGCCGAGCGTGGAGCGGATCGTGGCGGCGGCCAGGCGTGCCGTTGCGGCAGGCTGACATGCGGGCCCGTCTCCTCGGCCCGTACCGCAGCCAGCATCCCAACCCGCTCCGGCTCCGCACCGGCCAGATCGTCGAAATCGGTGTGCGCGACGAAGAATGGCCGGCATTTGCCTGGGTGCGCACGGACGAGGGTAGCGCCGGCTGGGCACCGGTAGCATGGTTGCAGCGGCTCGACGAAGGTCGCGCTGAAGCGCTGCGCGATTACGATGCCCGGCAGCTGGACGTGGAAAGTGGCGAACTGGTGCGGTTGCATCACGAACATGGCGGCTGGTGGTGGTCCGAGCGCGCGAATGGCGCGACGGGCTGGCTGCCGGCCGACGACCTGGAACTGCTTGAAGAGAAATGCACATGAGCCAGACCAAGAATTTCAACCTGCCCGACCTGGGTGAAGGCCTGCCGGACGCCACCATCGTGGAATGGTTCGTCAAGGAAGGCGACACGATCCGGCTCGACGAACCGCTGGTTTCGATGGAAACGGCCAAGGCGGTGGTGGAAGTGCCCTCGCCGGTGTCCGGCAAGGTGCTGAAGCTGTCCGGCGCGGCCGGCGACATCATCGCCACCGGTGCGGTGCTGGCCAGCTTCGAGGTCGACCCGAACCTGCCGCAGCGCGCCGATGGCCAGGACACCGGCCACAGCCACGGCCATGCGCCTGCCGCCACCCCGAGCACCGGCGAGCCGGCCCCGTCGCAGCCAACCAAGGTGGTGGCCTCCGACGAAGGCGGCGAGATCAAGGCCGACGCCGAGCGCGACGACGCCGGCACCGTGGTCGGTGCGATGCAGAGCTCCGACGCCGTGCACGCCGAACAGGCGGTCGCCGTCGGCGGGGTCAAGGCCGTGCCGGCCGTGCGCGCGATGGCGCGCAAGCTGGGCGTGGACCTGACCCGCGTACGTGCCTCCGGCACCGATGGCGCGGTGACCATGGCCGACGTCAAGCAGGCCGCCGCCGATGGCAGCGCCAAGGTCGGCGCCAGCGCACCCGCCGCCGCGACCGCAGCGGCTGCTCCGGCACCGGCAGCGCGCGTCGAAAGCCAGCGCGCGCCGATGTCGGCCGCCGGCAAGCCGATGCGCACCCAGCCACCGGGCGTGGTCGCCAAGGGCCAGCCGGAACCGCTGAAGGGCGTGCGCCGCAACATGGCGCGGGTGATGGCCGATGCGCACAGCAAGGTCGTGCCGACCACGCTGAACGATGATGCCGACATCCATGCCTGGACGCCCGGCAACGACGTCACCGCACGCCTGGTGCGCGCGATCGTGGTCGCCTGCCAGAAGGTGCCGGCGATGAATGCGTGGTTCGACGGCGAAGCGCTGACCCGCACGCTGCACGCGCACGTGGACATCGGCATTGCGGTGGATACCGACGATGGCCTGTTCGTACCGGCGCTGCGCAATGCCGACATGCTCGATGCACGTGGCATCCGCGAGGGCGTCAACCGCCTGCGCGAGCAGGTGGAGTCGCGTGCCATCGCCGCTTCCGAGCTCAGTGGCTACACGATCTCGCTGTCCAACTTCGGCATGTTCGCCGGCCGCTACGCCACCCCGGTGGTGGTGCCGCCGACGGTGGCCATCGTCGGGGCCGGGCGTGCCCGCCACCAGATGACGCCGGTGATGGGCGGGGTGGAAGCGCACAAGGTGATCCCGTTGTCGGTGACCTTCGACCACCGCGCTGCCACCGGCGGCGAAGCCGCACGCTTCCTGCGCGCGATGATGGACGACCTGGCGCTGGCCAGCTGAGCCAGCGGCGACCCCGCGGGTAACAACCCCGCGGGCCCGGTGGGTGACGACCGTTGGTCGTCACCGCCCGCCAGGCGACCGGTAGTGCCGAGCCACGCTCGGCAACGCGGGAATCAACCGGCCATGGACGGACCATGACCGCAATATCGGGTACCTTGCCGGGAAGATATAAAGCCCTTCCCGCCAGCGCCGATATGCTGTCAGCCCCGTCGCCCTGGATCACCGCATGACCGACCGTCGCGCCCCTGCTTCCCACCCTGTCGTCCCCTCCGGGGCGCTGGCGGCGGAACGCGTGGCTACGCCTGGCGACGGCAGGCTCCTGCAGCATCTTTTCGCGGGTGCCGAACAGCCCGATGCCCTGCTGGCCGCCTTCGCGGGCGGCATGGCGACGCTGCCCGGCGAACTCGGGGACATGGGCGACCGCCTGCAGGCGGCGCAGGCCGAGGCGGACTGGCCGCGCTACGGACGCGGGATGCGCCAGCTGATCGACAAGTACATCCGCACCATCGAACAGCCGTCGCCGGACGGCCAGCGTGACAGCGAGCGGCTGCGCGAACAGCTGCGCCAGGTGCTGGGCATCACCGTGGCCGGCCTGTTGCAGCAGGACCCGCAGCTGCACGAACAGGCCGTACAGCAGGCGGCGGCATGGAAGCAATGGCAGCCGGGACAACCGCTGGATGCCCTGGAACAGGGCCTGCGCGAGCTCGGCCACCAGGTCGGCGTACGCAGCGAGGCCTGGCAGGAACGCGATGCCCTGCTGCTGGGCCTGTTCGACCTGCTGCTGGAAAACATCAGCGAGCTGCTCGACGACCGCGCCTGGCTGCAGGGCCAGATCAGCGCGGTCCGCCAGCTGCTGGCAGGCCCACTGGATACCGCCGCGGTCGAACGCGCGCGCAGCGAGCTGCGCCAGGTGATCTATCGCCAGGGCCTGCTCAAGCAGGGCATCGCCGATTCCAAGGCCGCGATGCGCGGACTGATGGGCGAGTTCGTGCAGCAGCTCGACGGCATGGCCAGCAGCACCGGCGAATACCACGATCGCATCGGCAGCTACGCGTTGGCCCTGCGCGAGGCACGCAGCATCGCCGACCTCAGCCAGCTCCTGCAGGGGTTGATGCAGGACACCGCCCGGGTCCAGCAGCAGGCAGCGGATGCGCGCGATCACCTGGCCCATGCCCGCGCACAGGTGGAGGTGGCCGAACAGCGCATCGCACAGCTCGAAGATGAGCTGCGCGAAGCCATCGACCTGGTACGGACCGATGCCTTGACCGGCGCGCTCAACCGGCGCGGGCTGGACGAGCTGCTTCAATCCGAGCTGGCGCGCACCGCACGTAGCGGAGACGCCCTGGCGGTGGCGGTGATCGACCTGGACGAGTTCGCCCAGACCAACACCCGGCATGGTCATGCTGGCGGCGATGCGGTGCTGCGCCACTTCGTCCAGGTCTGCCAGCTGCTGTTGCGCACCAGCGACCGTGTCGCGCGGCTGGGCGGCGACGAGTTCGTGCTGGTGATGCCGGATACGCCCGGCGCCGATGGCATGTCCACGCTGCAGGGCCTGCAGCGTGCGCTGGGGCAGCGCCCGTTGAGCATGCAGGACCAGCGCGTGCTGGTGCACTTCAGCGCCGGCCTGGCCCAGCGACGTCCCGACGACAGCGCCGAGAGCCTGTTGCGGCGTGCCGACGAAGCGCTCTATGCGGCCAAGCGGTCGGGCCGCAACCGGGTGCAGGCGGCCGATCCTGCGGAGTGATGAACCCTGGTGGTGGGTGATCAATCCTGGTGGGTGACGACCGCTGGTCTCACCGGATAATCAAGAGCGTGACGACCAACGGTCGTCACCCACCATCACCCACCCACCATCACCCACCGTCGCCACCCATCGGCTCAGTGCGCCGGTTTGCCGCGCAGCTTCCGCACCAGCGTCACCGCACCCAGCACCAGCGCACCGATCACCACGCCCACCGCGACGTTCGCCAGCGCGTTCACCAGCCAGGCCCACTGCCCTTCCCCGCCATGGCCGAGTACCCAGTGATGCAGCGCCGGCACGTTGTGCACCAGGATGCCGCCGCCGACCAGGAACATCGCCGCGGTACCGGCCACCGACAGGAACTTCATCAACCACGGCGCGCCGGCCAGCAGTGCACGGCCGAACGCCGCCCGCGCGCCGCCCCTGGCCGACAGATACAGCCCCGCGTCGTCCAGCTTGACGATGCCGGCGACCAGCCCGTAGACGAACACGGTCATCGCCAGTGCCACCACCGCCAGCGTGGTCAGCTGCTCGATGAAACCCGACGCCGCCCCCACCACCACGCCCAGGGTGAGCACGATGATCTCCGCGGACAGGATGAAATCGGTGCGGATGGCGCCTTTGATCTTGTCTTTTTCCCACGCCACCATGTCGACCTTCTCGTCGGCGACGGCCCGCAGGCGCTCGGCCTTTTTCTGCTCATCCTCGTCTGCAGGATGCAGGAAACGGTGCGCCAGTTTCTCCACGCCTTCATAGCAGAGGAATGCGCCGCCAAGCATCATCAGCGGCACGATCAGCGGCACGTCGTGACCGCGCGAGCGCAGCCAGGCCTCCAGCGCGCTGATCGCCAGCGCCGCCGGCACCAGGATCACCTTGTTGACCAGCGAGCCCTTGGCCACCGCCCATACCACCGGCAGTTCGCGGTTGGCGCTGACGCCGGTGACCTGCTGCGCGTTGAGCGCGAGGTCGTCGCCGAGTACCCCGGCCGTCTTCTTCGCCGCCACCTTGGTCAGCACCGCGACATCGTCGAGCAGCGCCGCAATGTCGTCGAGCAGGGTAAACAGGCTGGCACCGGCCATCGAGAATCCAGGAGAGGAAGGAGTCGGGCTGGATTCTGACCGATCCGGCGTGAAGCGCGGAAGGCCGCCCGGGTTCACCCCTCCACCACCCTGTCCCGGCGACACTGCGCTTCCTGCCTCTTCGCGGAGTCCAGCTTGAAAAGTCCGCCCACCGCATCGGCCAGTCCGCCACTGGTCACCGGCATGAACCGCCGCAGCCAGATCCTGCGGCTGTTGATGCGCTACCGCCATTCCGGTGTGTTCTCCGGCATGAACCTGGACGCCGCCGGCGCACAGGACATTCCGCCGGATGGCAATCCGGAGCAGTTCGTCACCGATCTGGAAGCGCTGGGGCCGACCTTCGTCAAGCTCGGGCAGATGCTGTCCACGCGCCCGGACATGGTGCCGGTCGAGTTCGCCACGGCATTGGAACGCATGCAGGAGAAGGTCGCACCAATCCCGGTCGATCGCATCCACGCCATCATCGAAAGCGAACTGGGGGCTCCGGTGCGCACCCTGTTCGGCAGCTTCGATCCCGTGCCGCTGGGCTGCGCCTCCATCGCCCAGGTCCACGGTGCAACCCTGCACGACGGTCGCCAGGTGGCGGTGAAGGTACAGAAGCCGGAAGTCGCCGCGCAGCTGCGCTCGGACCTGGAGGCCCTGCGCAGTTTCGCCCTGGCCGCCGACCACCTGACCCAGGTCGGCCGCCGCGTGCGCCTGCGCGACTGGCTCAACGAATTCGCCAAGACCCTGATGCAGGAGCTGGACTACCAGGCCGAAGCGGAGAACCTGCAACGGTTCGGCCAGCACCTGCGCCCGTTCCCCTCGCTGTGGGTACCGCAGCCGATCTGGGACTACTGCAGCAACCGCGTGCTGACCATGGAGCTGGCCAACGGCGTGCGCGTGGACGCGATCCCCGACGTGCGCCGCCTGGAGCAGCCCATGGACCCGCTGGCGGCGGGGCTGATCCGCGGTTACCTGGACCAGATCTTCGTGCATGGCGAGATCCACGCCGACCCGCATCCGGGCAACCTGCGGGTCACCGATGACGGGCGCCTGGCGATCTTCGACCTGGGCATGGTCGCGCACATGCCGCCGCGGCTGCGCGAGCGGCTGCTGAAGATCCTGTTCGCCGCCGTGGACGGGCGCGGCGAGGAGGTCGCCGATGAGATCATTGCCATCAGCACGCGGCTGGAATCCTACGACGAGGAGCGCTACCTGCGCGAGACCGGGCAGATGATCGCGCGCTATGCGGCCAGCAACCATTACTCCGAAGGCCGGGTGGTGCTGGACATGGTGCGCATCGCCACGGCCTGCGGCCTGCGCACGCCGCCGGAACTGAGCCTGATCGGCAAGGCGCTGCTGAACCTGGAAACCGTGTGCCGGCTGCTGTCGCCGACGCTGGACACCCGCCGCATCGTCGAACGCCAGCTGCAGCACGTGATGCGCGCGCGGCTGAAGAAGTCGCTGTCGATGGCCAACCTCGCCAGCGAGGCGATGGAGGTGCAGGAGCTGCTGCGGGTCGGGCCGCGCAAGATGACCGACATCCTCGCCCTGCTGGCCGAGAACCGCCTGCAGATGAAGGTCACCGGGCTGGAGGAGTCCCGGCTGATGGAGAACCTGCAGAAGATCGCCAACCGGGTGTCGGCCGGCATCGTCACCGCCGCGCTGATCCTGGCCTCGGCCCTGATGATGAAGATCGATACCGGCGTACACCTGTTCGGTTATCCGGTGATCGCCATGCTGCTGATGCTGATCGGGGTCTTCCTCGGCCTGGGCATCATCGCCAGCGCGCTGCTGTTCGACCGCCGCGCCCGGGCCCACGAGGAGCGCGGCCACCGCTGAGCCGCCCCGGAGCCCGCCAGCACGGGCGTCCGCGGCCCTGGGAAGCCCCCCGGATTCCGCCCGGGACGGGCATCTGACGTTTCCAGCAAACATTTCAGTCAGGTTCGTGCAGGCATGATCCTGTCACCGGGCTGTCATGCACGTGTGGCGGGCAGTTCCGGTCGGATGGACACGCGTCGGTACGACGTCCATCACCACTCCCGTCACTGCCGGCCCTGCCTATGCTCTGGATCCTGCTGTTTACCCTGTTCGTGCTTGCCTGGTTGTTGCTGGTCTCCAGCACCGGGCTGTGGTGGAAGGCTGGGCTGCTGTCGCTGCTGCTGGTGGCGCTGAGCAGCTGGTGGCTGATCGACCAGCTGTCCGGCGACGGCCTCAATGCGGCGACGCTGTACCACCTGGGCGCGGACATGGAAGGCGCCGGGGTCTCCGATTTCAAGCACGTCATCGCCGGCTACATCGCGCTGCTGCTGGTGTCCCTGCTGCCGCTGGCATTGCCGCGCATCAAGCGCTGGCGCCGCCCGGGACATGGTGGACTGTGGTTCGGCGCATTCGCCAGCGTGTGGGTCGTGGCGATCCTGGTCAGCCCGCTGTTCAGCGACGGGCAGCGCCTGTACCACCAGCTGCGCCCGGTCGATTTCGCGGACATCGCGCCCGAATACCAGGTTCCGACGCAGGCGCTGCAGCGCCCGCGCAACATCGTCTGGATCTACGGCGAAAGCCTGGAACGCACCTACCTGGATGAGTCGGCGTTCCCCGGCCTGATGCCCAACCTCAACCGTCTCGCGGCGGGCTCGCTGGATGTGCGTGGGCTGGATTCGCCGGAAGGCAGCGGCTGGACCATCGCCGGCCTGGTGGCCTCGATGTGCGGCGTACCGCTGACCACCGCGCAGGGCGATGAGAACAGCATGGACCGGATGGGCGCGTTCCTGCCCAAGGCCGTGTGCCTCGGCGATTACCTCAAGCAGCAGGGCTATACCAACCACTACCTGGGCGGCGCCAATGGCCAGTTCGCCGGCAAGGGCCAGTTCCTGGCCAGCCATGGCTTCGATGAAGTGCACGATCTGGACTGGTTCAAGCAGCAGAAGAAGATCGGGCGCATCCACTACTCGGCATGGGGCGTGCATGACGACGTGCTGCTGGATACCGCATACCGCCGCTTCGAGCAGCTCTCACGCGCGGGCGCACCGTTCATGCTGACCACGCTGACGATGGATACCCATCATCCGGCCGGCCATCTGCCCGTGGCCTGCAAGAACGAGCGCTATGAGAGCGATTACGGCAACATCGGCCTGCTCAACGCCCTCAAGTGCACCGACCGGCTGATCTCGCAGCTGGTCGCGCGGATCCAGGCCAGCCCCTACGGCAAGGACACGCTGATCGTGGTCTCGTCCGACCACCTGGCGATGCCCAACGACCTCAGCCACGTGCTGGCCCGCCAGGACCGCGAGAACCTGCTGTTGTTCATGGGCAGCGGTATCGAACCGCGCCAGCTGCAGGTCGACGACGCCACCACGCTGGACAGCGGCGCGACCCTCCTCAGCCTGCTCGACCCGGGCGTGCAGCGCATCGGCTTCGGCCGCTCGCTGCTCGATCCGCAGCGCCCGGCCAGCGCGAGCGTCGCCGTGCGCCGCGAGAACGGCCGCGATTACCCGAAGTACCTCGCCTTCGCGCGCTCGCTGTGGCTGGGCGAGCCGACCCGCGCGCTGCGCATCGACGACGGCAACCAGGTGGTGGTCGGCGTGCAGCACGTGCAGCCGCCGGTGCTGCTGGAGTACGACAAGGACTGGGCGCTGAAGACGGTCTACCTGGAAAACACCTCGCGCCAGTTCGAGGAAGCCGACAAGGACAGCACGCTGGCCTACGTGGACCGCTGCACCGCCTTCGAGGACGGATCGGCCGATGGCGACTGGTGCGCGCTGCTGGTCAACCGCGAGAACGGCATCAAGCTGTACCGCGATGACCAGCTGCGCACCGGCATCGAGGTGGATGCACCGCTGGATGCGTTCGCCGGCCCGCGCCCGAGCGTGCGCCAGGCGCACATGATCACCGCGAAGGGACGCCGTACCCGTGCCGGCCAGTACATGCTGGAACTGGTCGCCAGTACCCAGCCGCAGCGGGGTTTCTGGATCGAAGCGGTTTCCTCGCAGCGTCAGGTCGTGCTGGCCCAGCAGTGGGTGCAGCCCGATGCCAGCGGACGCATCAACGTGAGCTTCGGCCTGGACCATGAAGTGGACGATCTGGAGATCCGCGCCTGGTTGAACCATGCCGAGAAGCTGGCGGTGGATACCTTCGCGCTGGTGCCATCGCGACGCGGTCGCGGCTGACGGATTGGCGAACGGGTGGCAGAGCCGGGCCATGCCCGGCTTATGCACGCTGCCCCAGGCTCAGGTCTCTGCCTCCGGATCGCGTACCAGGTGGATGTCGGTCGGCGCCGACAGCGCGATGCCCCTGGCCGCCAGGTCCTGCAGCAGGCTGAAGAACAGGTCGCTGCGCGCACCATATACCTGCCGTGGGCTGGGAACGTAGGCGAAGCTGTTGATCGACACCTGGCCACTGCCGATCGAATCGATGAACACCGACGGTGCAGGATCTGCCAGTACCGCCGGGTGCGCGGCGTAGGCGCCCAGCAGCACCTGCCTGACCGCCGCCACGTCGGTGTTGAGCGGCATCGAAAACTGGATCTGGATGCGCCCCTGCGCATTGCCCATCGTCATGTTGCGCACCGTCTTGGTGATCAGCTCCGAGTTCGGCACGATCAGGGTCGACTTGTCACCGACCATGATCTCGGTCGAACGCACGTTGATGCGGCGGATGTCGCCCTCCTGGTCGCCCAGCTTCACCCAGTCGCCGATCTTCACCGGACGCTCGGCCAGCAGGATCAGCCCGGACACGAAGTTCTGGGTGATCGCCTGCAGGCCGAAACCAATACCCACCGACAGCGCGCTGACCACCAGCGCCAGCTTCTCGAAGCCGATCCCCAGCGCGCCCAGCGCCCACAGCACCGCCAGGATGATGCCCAGGTAACGCGCCACGGTGCTGATCGAGTTGCGCGCGCCCAGGTCCAGCTCGGTCTTGGGCAGGTAGGTGTCGGACAACCAGCGCTGCACCGCCTGCATGACCGCCAGGCCGACCGCCAGCACCACCGCCGCGAGCACGATGTTGCCGGGCTTGAGTTCGATGTTGCCGATATGGAAGCCACTGGACACCGACTCCAGGCTGCCCAGCACCGAGCCGAGGTTGCCGAATGGCGCAGCCAGCGCCAGCAGTGCCAGCACGATCACCGCGATCCGGAATACCGCCGACAGCAGCACCCCGGCCTGCTCCACCTGCGACGGCCTCAGCCCGGTGGTCAGCACCACGGTGCGCCCCACGCGGCTGTCCGGGTGCAGCATCCACGTGCACAGGTCATCGACGAACTTCAGCAGCAGGGTCGCCGCCAGCACCACCACGCCGCCCCAGACCAGCTGCTGGGTCACGAACTTGGCGAAATTGAGATAGCCCAGCAGGCTGGCGATGATCGCCGCCACCACCACCACGTTGCCGGCCACCCGTGCCAGCACGATCCAGCCACCGCGCTGCGCCGGGCCGCGCGCGCGGGCATCGGCGGCCTGCGCCTGCGCCCGCTCGGCTGCTTCGGCGGTCTGGCGGCGGTGCAGGCGCGCCAGGGTGACCAGCATCGCCATGATCAGCCCGAGGTAGGTCAGCCCGATCACGCCGTCCAGCGCGATGGTGGTCACCTCGCTGCCGCGCGAAGCACGGTCGATCGCCACCACCATGATGCTCAACCAGGTCAGCCCCGCCGCGCTCCACGCGTACTTGCGCAGGTTGTGTGCCGCCTTGTCGTCCAGGTCCAGCAGCCGCCACGAAGGGCGCTCGGGTACCAGCAGGCAGGCACTGAGCGCGGCGATGAATGCCGCCACGCAGGTCGCCACCAGGAAATGTTCGGACGTGGTCTGCAGCCGCGGCGCGATGCCGCCCACCGCATCCAGCGAAGTCACCAGCACCCAGGCTGCCACACCGGGCATCACGGTACCGACCGCGAGCAGCCACACCGCCAGTCCGGACCGGCGCAACCGTCCCTGCGGCGCCCGTTCGGATGCCGCATAGCGGCGTCCCAGCGCACGCAGCCACAGGCGCAGCGGGAAGAACACCAGCAGCGCCACTGCCAGGCCGAGCAGCGGCGTGCCCCAGCCTTCGCGCTGGAACGCCGCGCGCGCGGCCTGCTCGCCCTGCCGGTACAACACCGCGATCCGGCGCGTGTCGTCCGGCAGCGAAGCGGCGACCTGTTTCCACAGTGTCGGCGACAACGGCGAAGCCACCTTGCGGCCCAGCTCCTCGCTGAACTGGGTGACGCGCATTTTCTCGATGTCGGTGGCCAGCTGCGTGGCCTGCACCGCCACCACGCCGGCGCGCTTGATCGTGCCGTCGATGTCGTCGCGTTGGCGGGTCAGCGTGCGCCGTTGCGCGGCCACCGCAGCGCCCTCGCTGCTGCCCTCGGCGACCTCGCCCAGCTGTGCCAGCTGTTCGTTGAGCTGGTCCAGCTGCGGCTGCAACGCGTTCGCCGCCGCATCCGCGTCCTGCCTGGCGGCCTGCGCGCGTTCGCCCAGCGTCTTCAGCGTGTCCGGGGTTTCCGCGTCCTCCAGCGAGGCGCGCACCGCGCGGGTCGTGCTCTCGGCGCGCTGCAGCAGCGCGGTCGGCGAAGGTGCATCGGCTTGCTGGGAGAACGCCGGCAAGGCCAGCAGCAACCATCCCAGCATCAACAGGCCCGGCAGGGACCTGCGCAGGATCGACACGCGCGAAGAAGTCAAAGCGGGAGCACCGGAACGCGCGGACCACCGCGCCTGCGGCGACTATACGGCGTCCTTCGTGGAGAGTGGATCAAGCGCGACGGCCTTGACCGGCTTCACCCGGCCATGGCGGCAGCGGCGTCAAGGTAGGCGCCACCCCATCCACGCATGCAGGCCCATGACCGCTCTCCCTGACCTCAAGACCGTCCCGGACCTCAAGCTGCCGCGCTACCTCGGTACCTGGTATGAGATCGCACGGTTGCCCATGCGCCACGAGCCGGAGGGCTGCACCGACGTATCGGCCAACTACAGCCTGCAGGACGATGGCAACGTGCGCGTCCACAACCGCTGCCGCATGGACGGCGAAGTGGAAGAAGCGATCGGCGAAGCCTGCGTCGTCGACAACGACAGCGCGCGCCTGGCCGTCAGCTTCCTGCCCAAGGGCCTGCGCTGGCTGCCGTTCACCAAGGGCGACTACTGGGTGATGCAGATCGCGCCCGATTACAGCGTATCGCTGGTCGGCAGCCCGGACCGCGGGTTCCTCTGGCTGCTTGCACGCACGCCCCAACTGGACAGGACCGTGCAGGACCACTACCTGGCCACCGCACGCCTGCAGGGCTTCGACCTGCGCGAGCTGATCCAGACCCCGCACACGGGCCGCCCGACCGCCTGACCGCATGGACCTGAAAAGCGGCTACCCCTACTGGTCGGTCCGCAACGGGCTGATCCAGGCGTTCCCACCGCTGTCCGGCGACCTGCACTGCGACGTGCTGGTGGCCGGCGGCGGTATCACCGGGGCATTGATCGCCGATGAGCTCAGCGCGCATGGCCATGAGGTGGCGCTGGTCGAACAGCGTGACATCGGCTGGGGCAGCACGGCGGCCAGCACCGCACTGCTGCAGTACGAGATCGACACCCACCTGCTGGACCTTGCGCACAGGTATGGCGAAGACGACGCGGCGCTGGCCTACCGGGCCTGCGCCGATGCGCTGCCGGCATTGAAGGACGTCGCTGGCGGGCTGCGCGGGGTGGATTTCAAGCGCATGGACAGCGTCTACCTGGCCAGCCACGCCCGGCACGCACCGCTGCTGCGCGCTGAAGGCGCGGCGCGCCGGCGCCATGGCCTGGACGCACGCTGGCTGGACCACGATGCGCTGCACGAACGCCTCGGCATCCGCGCCAGCGGTGCGCTGCTGACCCGCCAGGCGGCGCGGGTGGATCCCTACTGCCTGACCTATCGCCTGCTGGAGCGCGTGAGGCGCCGCGGCGGGCACGTACATGATCGCAGCGTGCTGCATGCCTTGCAGCCGACCGCACGCGGCGTCACCGCACGCACCGAGGATGGCGTGCAGGTCCGCTGCCGCCATGTGGTGCTGGCCCAGGGCTACGCCAACCAGCAATGGCTCGACCAGCGCGTGGCCCGCAACCGCAGCAGTTACGCCCTGATCACCGATCCGCTGGACACAGCGCAGCTCGGCCGGCTGGCCACGACCATGCTGTGGGAGAGCGCCCGCCCCTACCTGTACCTGCGCAGCACTGGCGACCAGCGGCTGCTGCTCGGCGGGCTGGACGATGCGGTGGACGTGCCGGCGCGGCGCGACCGCCGCGTCGATGGCAAGGCGAAAAAGCTGCTCGACGGGTTGCAGGCATGGTTTCCGGAGCTGCGCCCGACCCCCGCGTTCGCCTGGGCCGGCACCTTCGCCGAGACCGCCGATGGCCTGCCGTTCTTCGGCGCCCACCCGCAATGGGGTCCTCGTGTGCACTTCGCGATGGCTTATGGCGGCAACGGAATCACCTATTCGATGATCGGTGCGGGCCTGCTGCGCGCCGCGATCGAGCGCCGGCGCCATCCGCTGCAGGCGTTGTTCGGATTCCAGCGCCTGGATCGGTAACGCCGGAAGGCGCTGCCCGGCGGCATCGACCCCGATGCCACCCTATCGCCTGCCCCGGATGACAGGCATCATTCAAGCAGCAGCTGCTAGCGTCGCTTGAAGGGCCCGCTTGCCCTGCCTTCATCCTGCTGCTGGAGCGTCCGCGATGATCCGCCCCCTTTTCCTGCTGTGCCTGGCCTGCACGCCGTCGCTTGCACTGGCGCAGAGCGCTGCCGGCGCCACCGGCCCGCAGTCGGCCAGCGGCCTGAACCTCGCCGTGCCGCAGGAACCGCTGCGCTACCTCAACGATCCGTCGCTGCAGCAGGATGCACCCGGCACGTATTACGGCGACAAGACCGGCCCGCGCCCGCGCGCGGACGGCAGCCCCGGCACGCTGGACGACGACAAGGTGAAGGTGTCGGGCAGCTTCAGTACCGGCATCGGCTACTCCGAGCGCGGCGGCAACAGCCACTACAACGCCGCCACGCTGAACCTGCGCAAGGATTACACCAACGACGAAGGCAAGACCCGCGGCGTCAACGTCAACATCCACGTCAGCGAAGGCAAGGGCCCCGGCTTCTACGGCCCGTGGGGCGGCCCTTACGGTGGCTTCGGCCCCGGTCCCGGTTACTGGGATTATCCGCCGCCCGCAGGCTGGTAGAGCCGACCCATGGTCGGCTTGCCTTGCCGGCATCGCGGCGTCAGGCGGACAGCCGACCATGGGTCGTCACCCACCAGAGCGATCCTGATCACCCACCAGACCTACCTTCATCACCCCGGATCAGGCCAGCGGCTCGTCCGACAGATAGGTGTAGCCGGTCAGGCCGGCTTCCAGCGCGTCCGACAGTTCCCGGGCACGCTCCGGCGGCAGGTCTGCCGCGGCCACCCGCTCGGCGTAGGTTGCACGCAGCTCCGCCAGGCTGTAGCCCACGTAGTCGAGCATCACGTCGGTGGTATCGCCGCGACGCTGCTGGGTGATCGCATGGCCCTGGGCGCTGCAACGCACTTCCACCGCATCGGTATCGCCGAACAGGTTATGGATGTCGCCCAGGATCTCCTGGTACGCGCCGACCATGAAGAAACCGATCCGGTAACTTTCGCCCGAACGCAGCGCGTGCAGCGGCAGCGAACTATCCAGGCTCTCGTTTTCCACGTAGGTGTCGACCATGCCATCCGAATCGCAGGTCATGTCGGCGACGATGCCACGCCGGTCCGGGCGTTCGTCCAGCCGCTCGATCGGCACGATCGGGAATACCTGGTCGATCGCCCACACATCCGGAATCGATTCGAACACGCTGAAGTTGACGAAGTACTTGTCCACCAGCCGCTCGTTCAGTTCATCCAGCACCGGGCGATGGCTCTTCTCGTCGAAGCTCAGCCGCGCACGCACGGCATGGGCGATGGCGTAAAACAGATCGTCGATGCGCGCGCGCTGCGGCAGGTCGATCTGTCCCAGCGCGTAGCTGGACAGGCCTTCGGCGTGGAAGTGCTGCGCTTCCTGGAACAGTTCGATCGCTGGACGCTGGTCGAGTTCCGCGTGGATCTCGCGCAGGTGGCGGATCGACGCCGGCTCGTCGTCATGCGCATCGGGCACGCGGCCTTCCTGCGCCTCCTCGACTTCGGACACGTTGGCGATCAGCACCGCGTGGTGCGCGGTCATCGCTCGGCCGCACTCGGTGACGATCCGCGGCGGCATCAGGCCATGCTCCCTGCAGGCATCGGCCAGCGGCTGGACGATGTTGCTGGCATACGAGTCCAGCCCGTAGTTGATCGAGCAGAAGCTGCGCGAACGCGTGCCTTCGTAATCCACGCCGAGGCCGCCGCCGACGTCGACATGGGTGATCTTCGCGCCAAGCCGGGACATCTCCACGAAGTAGCGCGTCGCCTCGCGCATGCCGTTGGCGATGTCGCGTACGTTGGAGATCTGCGACCCCATGTGGAAGTGCAGCAGGTTCAGGCATCCAGCGTATTCGGTATCGCGCAGCGACTTCCACAGGTCCAGCAGCTGGCGCGGGGACAGGCCGAACTTGGCCTTGTCGCCGCCGCTGTTCTGCCACTTGCCGGCGCCCAGCGAGGCCAGCCGCATGCGCACGCCCAGGCCCGGCATGACATCCAGCGCGCGCGCTTCTTCCAGCACCAGCTTCAGCTCGGACGGCTTCTCGATGACGATGAAGGTCTGCAGGCCCAGCTTGCGGCCGATCAGCGCCAGGCGGATGTATTCACGGTCCTTGTAGCCATTGCAGACGATCAGGCCGCCCGGCCGCGACAGCGCCAGCACCGCCATCAGCTCCGGCTTGCTGCCTGCTTCCAGGCCGAAGCCTTCGCCATGATGGCTGGCCAGGGTGCCGGCCACGCCGCGGTGCTGGTTGACCTTGATCGGATAGACGGCGGTATAGCCGCCCGGATACTCCCAATCGGCCTGCGCCCGCGCGAACGCCGCCTGGAGCTTGCCCAGCCGCTGCCCGAGGATGTCCGGGAAGCGCACCAGCAACGGCAGCTTGGCCCCGTTGGCGCGCGCCGCATCGACCACCGCCGGCAGCGAGATCACCGGACCCTCCGCGCCGGTAGGCCTCACCACCATGTGCCCGGCCTGATCCACATCGAAGTAACCGTCCGCCCAATGCGGGATCGAGTAGGTCTTGCGGGCCTGGTCGAGGGACCAATCGGTCATTGCAGTGGGCCTGGTTGGTAAAAAAGGGGGTGCATGATAACCCCTGCACGACCAAGGGTTCGTTATCATGCGCGCCCGCGCTCGACCCGCAGGCCCGACAACCTGAACGGGCCGCACCATCCGCAGGAGGCTGCGCGACCAGCCCCCGGCCCTTTCCGAACAGGACCCGAAACAGGAACGCCCCATGACTGACAACAGCAACTGGTACATCGAACACTTCGAACGCACCGGCTCGGCCATCGGCTACCGCATCACCGGCAAGCTGGACGAGGTGCAGTCGCCGTTCCAGAAGATCGAGATCTACGACAGCACCGACTGGGGCAAGCTGATGGTGATCGACGGCGCGATGATGCTGACCACCAAGGACAACTTCTTCTATCACGAGATGATCAGCCACCCGGTGCTGTTCACCCACCCGGATCCCAAGCGCGTGGTGATCATCGGCGGCGGCGACTGCGGCACCCTGCGCGAGGTGCTCAAGCACCCGGGCGTGGAAAGCGCCACCCAGTGCGACATCGACGAACAGGTCACGCGCATGTCCGAGAAGTACTTCCCGGAGCTGTGCGAATCCAACGGTGACGCGCGCGCCGAGCTGCTGTTCGACGACGGCGTGGCCTACATGGCCAACTGCGCGCCGGGCAGCGTGGACGTGGTGATCGTCGATTCGACCGACCCGGTCGGCCCGGCCGAAGGCCTGTTCAACCAGGCGTTCTTCGAGAGTTGCTTCAAGGCGCTCAAGCCCGACGGCCTGCTGGTCCAGCAGTCCGAATCCCCGCTGGCCCTGCTGGACCTGATCCGCGACATGCGCGCCGAGATGGGCAAGGCTGGCTTCAAGTCGTTCAAGACCCTGCCCTTCCCGCAGCCGTGCTACCCGACCGGCTGGTGGAGCGTGACCATCGCATCGAAGAGCGCCGGCGCCGATTTCGCCTTCCGCCAGGCTGATTCGGCGGACAAGGGCTTCGACACGCTGTACTACACCGCGCCGCTGCATACCGGCGTGCTGGTGTCGCCGCCGTTCGTGGCCAAGGCGCTGGGCGAGGCCTGACGCCAGGCCCGTTGCGGGCCAGCCTGAAACGAGCCGCGTGACTCGACCCGCGCGGCTTTTTTTGTGTCCGCGCAGGTCTGGTTCGGGATAGCGCGACACCTGATGTCATGCCCTTGCCTTGGCCGCGCGCCAAGCTGCAAGTTCATGACCGTGCCTTCCGGCGCCGGATGGCACCCGCTTTCGGAGACCTGCATGACCCGTTTGACCGTGTTCCTGGTGGCCTGCCTGGGTGGCACGCTTGCTTCCACGACCTCGG
>Ga0160433_100526_pt1 | contig 17567 bp, 10 predicted proteins | sample HID1972K_E0MG_FD_108235 | JGI IMG/M metagenome (GOLD analysis project Ga0160433, IMG submission 108235) | Enriched pill bug-associated microbial communities from UW Madison campus, WI, USA - HID1972K_E0 MG | ecosystem: Host-associated > Arthropoda: Insects > Digestive system > Unclassified ... | reverse complement strand
TATCGTGAAGCAGGCACCGCCATTGACGGTCCTGTAGGTGGCGGCCCCGCCATGCGCTTCAGCGATGCCACGCACGACGGAGAGGCCAAGCCCGCTGCCTTTGGCGGCTCCACCCGTCTCCATGTCGCGCTCCATGTAGCGCCGGAAGGGCTCGAAGGCATGTTCCGCGAATTCGGAAGTAAGGCCGGGACCCTGATCGGTCACGCTGATCAGCACATTTCCATCCGCGATACGTAGTACGATGGCCAGCCGGCCGGGGCGGGCATGGCGCTGCGCATTCTCCAGCAGCGCCATCAGCGCTTGCCGGATGCGCGCCGTATCGACCTCGCACCGCCCCTTGTCGAGCGATGTCTCGATTGTGAAACCGACGCTTTCGAGCCCCGGCTGCATGAGCCGGATCACAACCTCGATCTCATCGGCCAGGTCCACGGGCTGGAAGCGCATATCCAAACGGCCGCCTTCCAGCAGGCTGACCGTGCGCAGATCTTCGACGAGCCGCGCGAGCGCATCGACCTGCCCCACCAGCGAGCGCAGCAAGGGCGGTTCGGGCTTGAACACGCCATCGGCCAGCCCCTGCAAGCGTCCCGAAAGGATAGTTACGGGGGTGCGCAATTCATGAGCGATGGTCGCGTTCCAGCGCGTCACGGCTTCGGAAGCGCGTTCCAGCCGATCCGCCAACAGATTGAAGTCGTCGACCAGCATCGCCGCCTCGGACGGCGCCTTTTCATCCGTACTGGCGCGCGCCTTGAGGTTGCCGTCCGCAATGAACCGCGCGCTCTGGGCCACCGAGACCAGCGGCCTGACGAGGCGCCGCGCCAGCCGGGTGGCGACGAGCACGGCGATGCCGACGGCGGCGACGCAGAACAGCACGATCATCAACCATTCAATGGCGCTTGGCATCCATGCGTCGCTCAGCGGAAAGAGCAGATGCGGCGCCACACGGATGACAACGCCATAGAATATGTAGAGGCCAGCGATGGTCAGCAGCACTGAAGCGACCGTGGCAATCACGGTCGAGAGGACGATCTGCCGTCCAAGGCCGCCGGACGGGCGCTTCATGAGATATCCGCGAGGCGAAAGCCCACGCCACGGACGTTGTTGACGAAACCGATCGCACCAGCATCCTCCAGCTTGCGCCGCAGCTTGCTCAGGTGCGTATCCACCGTACGGTCGAGCGCTTCGCCGCCGGGAAGACAGGCATCGACCAGTTCGCTGCGGGAGAAGGCGCGCCGGGGCGCGCGCGCCATATGAGCTAGAATGCGGAACTCCGTGAGCGTGAGCGACAGGGCGATCCTGTCGGGCTCATTTCCGACGATCACACTGGCAAGGTGGCTGTCCATATCAATCTCGATGGGTCCCACGCGGAGAGTCGACCCCCTGCCGCCTCCCCCTCGGCGCAGCACGGCTCGGGCGCGGGCGGCGACCTCAAGCGCGTTGAAGGGCTTCACTACATAGTCGTCAGCGCCGATGCGCAGCGCCTGCAGCTTGTCGATATCCTGATCCAGCGCGGTCAGCATGATGACTGGCGTATCGCCCCGCCGGCGCAGTTCCGCCAACACTTCCCAGCCGCTGACACGCGGCATCTGGACATCGAGCATCACCAGATCGGGTTTGAGCGCGAGATGGATATCCAGCGCCGAGCGGCCATCGGCCGCGCGCACGGTGCGGAAACCTTCACGTTCCAGATAGGCAGCGATCACTTCGGCGATTTCAGGCTCGTCCTCGGCGATCAGGATCAGTGCATTGTCCCCATTCATATCATTCGGGCGCTCCTTCCCTGCGTCTTGCCTCAGAGGCAGCGACAATGCCATGCGCCTCCACAATCTCTCCACACTGTTTCGACAATGACTCGACATAGCCCCTTCAAAGGCCCAACCGCAGACCAGCATCAAGAGTCGGACATGATGACCTTTCCCCCAAGCGGGCGCGCATGCGTCCTTACCGTTGTCGCGTCGACAACTCTCCTGCTGGCTGCCTGCTCGGGAGATGCGCCGCCCTCTGCGCCTCCCCCGCCCGAGGTATCGGTCGTGACGATCTCCCCGTCGCAGATCGCCGTGGCGGACGAACTGCCGGGCCGGGTCCTGGCCTACCGCATCGCGGAAATTCGTCCGCAGGTGAATGGCGTGATCCAGCGCCGGCTGTTCGAGCAGGGCACCGAAGTCCGTGCGGGGCAGCCGCTCTTCCAGATCGATTCCGCACCGTTCCGCGCTGATGTGGGCACTGCGGAGGCGAGCCTCCAGCGCGCGCAGGCCACGTTGGCCCGCGCCCGGACGCAGGAAGAACGCCTCGCGCCTCTGGTAAAGGCCGACGCAATTAGCGGCCAAGCCTATGACGATGCCGTCGCGGCGCGCGATCAGGCAGCCGCCGAGCTTGCTCAAAGTCGCGCTACGCTCCAGCGCCAGCAAGTGGATCTGGGCTTCGCAACCATCCGCTCGCCCATCAGCGGCCGCATCGATCAGGCCATGGTGACGGAGGGCGCCCTCGCCAGCACCGGCGCAGCCGAGCCGCTCGCCACCGTTCAACAGATTGACCGCGTCTATGTAGACGTGCGTCAGCCGGCCGCCCGCCTCGAAATGCTGCGCGAGGCGGCGCGTGCCGGCACCGCCGATCAGGGCGCACCCGTCGAGATCCTCGGCAGCGGCGGACAGCCTTATCCGGTGACAGGGCGACTGCTCTTCTCGGGCATCAGCGTTGATCCGGGCACAGGCGAGGTGATCGCGCGGGTTGAGGTACCCAATCCCACCCGCGCGCTGTTGCCGGGCATGTTCGTACGCGCCCGTCTGCCTCGCCTCACACTTCCCGACGCGCTGACCGTGCCCGAGCAGGCCGTGCTGCGCGATGCCACCGGCAATGCCAGCGTGAGCGTCGTCGGCAAGGACGGCAAGGTCGAGGTTCGGCCGATCAGCACCGGAGACGCGCGAAACGGCGCCATCATCGTCACCCAGGGGCTGAAAGCGGGAGAAACCGTGATCGTCGAGGGGCAAGACCGCGTGCAGCCCGGCGCCCAAGTGAAGCCCGTGCCGTGGCGCCAGGGTCAGCCCCAGGGCCAGGGCCAGTCGCAGAACCAGTCGCAGGATGACAACGCCGGCGGCTCCGGCCGCTAAGGATGAGAGTGATCCTATGCCCCGCTTTTTCATAGACCGCCCGGTCTTCGCCTGGGTCATCGCGATTGCGATCGTGCTGGCGGGCGTCATCGCCATCCCGCAATTGCCGATCGAGCGCTATCCCACCATCGCGCCGCCTAGCATCACCATCACCGCGACCTATCCGGGCGCTACGCCGCAGACGATGAACAACAGCGTGGTGAGTCTGATCGAGCGCGAGCTTTCGAGCGTGCGGAACCTGCTCTATTTCGAGAGTTCCACCGACACCTCCGGCCAGGCCACGATCACAGCGACGTTCCAGCCCGGCACCGATCCAGAGCTGGCGCAGGTGGACGTGCAGAACCGTCTCAAGACGGCCGAACCCCGGCTGCCGCAGGTGGTCCGCCAGCTCGGCATCCAGGTCGAGGCGGCGAATCCCAACTTTCTCGCGCTGGTCAACATCGAGTCGGAGAATGGCGAGCTCGATGCCACCGAACTCACTGATTACGCAGCGCGTTACATCGTGGAGGAACTCAAGCGCGTTCCTGGCGTAGGCCGGGTTCAGCTCTTCGGCTCGGAACGGGCAATGCGCGTGTGGGTCGATCCGGCCAAGCTCGCATCCTTCAACATGGCGATGAGCGACGTGACGCAAGCCATCGCTTCGCAGAACACGCTCATCGCGCCCGGCGCGCTGGGCGGCGAGCCCACCATCAGCGATCAGCGCGTCACCGTACCGCTCACCGTGGAAGGCCAGCTCCAGACGCCCGAAGATTTCCGGCAGGTCGTGTTGCGCGCCAATACCGACGGCTCAAGCCTGACGCTGGGCGATGTCGCGCGCGTTGAGCTGGGCTCGCAGGCTTTCTGGTTCCAGACTCGGGCCAATGGTAAGCCCGTCGCTCTCGTGGCGGTGCAGCTCGCGCCCGGCGCCAATGCCGTCTCCACCTCCTCGCTGATCGCGGACCGCATGGAAGAGCTTGGCCGGGCGATGCCGGCCAACATGATCTACCGCATCCCCTTCGACACCGCGCCCTTCGTGAAGATCTCCATCGAGAAGGTGGTGGTGACGCTCATCGAGGCGATGGTGCTCGTCTTCCTAGTGATGTTCCTCTTCCTCCAGAAATTCCGCTACACGGTCATTCCCGCCATCGTCGCCCCGATCGCGTTGCTGGGCACCTTCGCGGTCATGCTGCTGGCTGGTTTCTCGATCAACGTCCTCACCATGTTCGGCATGGTGCTGGCCATCGGCATCATCGTGGACGACGCCATCGTCGTGGTGGAGAATGTCGAGCGTATCATGGCCGAGGAAGGCCTGCCGCCGCGCGAGGCGACCCGCAAGGCCATGGACGAGATCACGAGCGCCATCATCGGCATCAGCCTGGTGCTGACGGCGGTGTTCATCCCCATGGCTTTCTCCAGCGGTGCGGTGGGTGCCATCTATCGGCAGTTCACCATCGCCATGGCGATCTCGATCCTCTTCTCCGCCTTGCTGGCGCTTACCCTCACCCCTGCGCTGTGCGCGACGCTGCTCAAGCCTGTGCATGGCCATGAGCGCAAGCGCGGCTTCTTCGGCTGGTTCGATCGCAAGTTCGACGCCATGTCCAGGGGCTATGAGAGCTGGGTGACGAAGCTGCTCAAGCGCACCGGCCGCATGATGGCAGCCTTCGCGGTCGTGCTCGTATTGCTTGGCGTCGGCTTCCTCAACGTGCCCTCCTCGTTCCTGCCCGAGGAAGACCAAGGCTATTATCTCACCCTTTTCCAGCTTCCGGCGGACGCCACGGCCGGACGCACCATGGAAGCCATTTCCGTGCTGGAACGGCACAATGTTGGACGCGCAGGGGTGGAAGACATCGAGGCTGTACAAGGCTGGGGTTTCAGCGGCGCGGGTGGTAACGTCGGCATCGCCTTCACGATCCTCAAGGACTGGTCGGAACGCGAAGGCATCAATGTCTTCGACGAAGTGGCGGCCGCAAACGCGGCGACCTCCGTGGTCCGCGAGGGCATGATCATGAGCGTGGTCCCTCCGTCCATCGACGGTCTGGGCACCACCAGCGGCTTTGCCCTGCGCCTGGAAGATCGCGCGAGCCAGGGCCATGAAGCGCTGATGGCCGCTCAGTTCCAGTTACTGGGCATGGCCGCGCAGAGCCCCGCCCTGATGGGCGTCTACCCCGAAGGTCTGATGCCGGGCAGCAGCGTGGCGCTGGAGATCGACCGCGAGAAGGCACAGGCCATGGGCGTGCCCTTCGAATCGATCGCGCAGACCCTAAGCGCCGCCATGGGTTCGGCCTATGTCAACGATTTCCCCAATCAGGGCCGGATGCAGCAAGTCATCGTGCAGGCGGAAGCCTCTGCCCGCATGCATCTCGATGATGTGCTCAAGCTCTATGTGCGCAACACTGCCGGTCAGCCGGTGCCGCTGGCCGAGTTGGTGAATCCCCAGTGGGAACAGACCCCCCTTCAACTCGTGCGCTACAATGGCTATCCCGCCATGCGGATCGCCGGTCAGGCGGCGCCCGGTTACTCCAGCGGTGAGGCAATGGCCGAGATGGAACGCCTCGCCAGCCAGCTTCCGCCGGGCTTCGCGGTTTCGTGGACGGGCCAATCGCTTCAGGAGATTTTGGCTGGTGATGAGGCGGTCATCCTGCTGGTGTTGTCCATGTTCGTCGTGTTCCTCATCCTCGCAGCTCTGTACGAAAGCTGGTCGATCCCCATTTCGGTGATGCTGGTGGTGCCGCTCGGCCTGCTCGGCGCCGTCGTGGCGGTGCTACTGCGCGGCTTCCCTAACGACGTCTTCTTCAAGGTGGGCCTCATCACCATCATCGGCCTCAGCGCCAAGAATGCGATTCTCATCGTCGAGTTCGCCAAGACGGCGCGCGAGGAAGGAATGTCCACCATCGAGGCGACCATTCATGCCGCGCGGCTCCGGCTGCGCCCCATCCTCATGACCAGCTTAGCGTTCACCATGGGCGTTATCCCGCTCATGCTGGCAGGCGGCGCCAGCAAGGAAACGCAGCGGGCCATCGGCACCGGTGTCTTCGGCGGCATGATAAGCGCCACGGCGCTGGCCATCTTCTTCGTGCCGGTGTTCTTCGTGGTGGTCATGAACATCGTGGAACGCCTGCGCCGTCGCGGCGACAAGGCGCCGCCCGCCGCCCCGCAGCCGATGACGGAGAGCTGAGATGCGCAGGATCGCCCTCGCCACGCTGCTGCTGACCAGCGCATGTTCCATGAACCCACGCCTGGAGGTTCCCCCCCCTCCTGTCGCGCAGGATTATCCGGGCGCTGCCGCACCTGAAGCGGCAAGCGCCGCCATGCTGGACTGGCAGGAGATGTTCGGTGATCCGCGCCTGCAACGGCTCATCGCGCTGGCGCTGGAGAATAATCGCGATCTGCGCATCGCCGCCCTGAACGTGGAGGCCGCGCGGGCGCAGTTCCGCGTCGCACGCGGCGCGCAATTGCCGGCGCTCGACGCCAACGGTGGCTACACCCGCCAGCGCGTCTCGGCCGCCACCTCGCAGACGGGCAGCGGCTATGAGTTCAGCCAGTTCTCGGCGACTGCGGCGCTGACGAGCTTCGAGATCGATCTGTTCGGCCGGCTCCGCTCGCAAAGCGAGGCCGCGTTCGAGCGCTATCTCGCCTCGGACGAAGGACGACGGGCGGCGCGTATCGCGCTGATCGGGTCCATCGTCGATGCTTATCTCCTTGAGCGACTGGCGGAAGAACAGCTCAGTCTCACCGAGCGCACGCTCGCGGACTGGCAGGCGTCGCTCGACATCACCCGGCAGTTGCATGCCGCGAGCCAGGTGAGCGGGCTCGATATCGCGCAGGCCGAGGGCCAGGTAAGGCAGGCCGAAGCCGATCATGCGATGCGCACTCGCATGCTCGCTGAAGCGCGCAACGCCTTGCAGATGCTGGTAGGCGCACCGCTGCCGGACGGCCTGCCTGCGCCGATCCCGCTCATGGACCAGCCGATCCGCACGCAACTGCCGGTCGGCCTGCCCTCCGATCTTATCGTCAACCGGCCGGACATTCGGCAGGCCGAACATGAGCTTGTGGCGGCCAATGCCGATGTCGGCGCGGCACGCGCGGCCTTCTTCCCGCGCATCTCGCTCACCGGCCTGTTCGGCTTCACCAGCCTCGCGCTCGATCAGCTGTTCGATAATGACAGCCGTACCTGGTCCTTCTCGCCGCAGGTCACGCAGCCCATCTTCCATGGCGGCAGCCTGCGCGGCGAATTGCGTCTTGCCGAAGTCCGCAAGTCCATCGCCATCGCCAGCTATGAGCGCGCTATCCAGGCAGCATTCCGCGAGGTTGCCGATGGGCTCGCCGGGCGCGAGACCTTCACCCGCCAATCCGAGGCACAGCGGGCGACACAGGCCGCCGCCGCACGTCGCGCTGAGCTATCAGAGTTGCGTTATGAGGCTGGCTTGGACGATCGGCTGGAGCTGCTCGACGCGCAACGCAGCGACTATGCCGCGCGCCTCGCCCTGCTGGACCTGCGCCGCCAGGAACTCTCCAGCGCCGCTGGCCTATATCGTGCCCTGGGCGGCGGCGATCTGGGCAGCGACGATGAGAATTGACGGCAATAACGGGGTCCGGCTGACGTAAGCGCTGATCCCCCCGATGCCGATCAGTTACGCGCGGCAACGACGATGATTTCAACCTTGTACGCGGGCGTCGCCAGCGCGACCCCGCCGGTTGCACGTGCCGGGGCATCCCGGCCGTCTACCCAACGATCCCAAACCGCGTTCATCTCGCCGAAGTCCGCCATATCCGCGAGCCAGATGGTGGCACTCAGAATGCGCGATTTGTCGCTCCCGGCCTGACCGAGCAACTTTTCGATCCGCGCCAGAATGGCTTCGGTTTGTGCAGTAACGCTCTCCCCCGGCGCACCCACCTGCCCGGCCAGATAAACCGTGTCGCCATGGATGACCGCCTGGCTCATCCGAGTCCCCTGCTCCAGACGCTCAATGTTCATGGACTATTCCTTCTGAGACTGTTGATCCGCATGTGCTCATCGGGCTGAGTAGCGCGAGATGTTGAAAAGACCGACACGATTTCCGGGGACCACGCTGCCCTTCCACCCGGGCCCTCAAATGATGTCACCGCCCAGCGGACCAGTTCATGCTTAAGCCGCCAGGATCGCACAATCCTGGCGGCTTAAACTGCCTACCATTATAGGGTTCTTACGAGTTAGAACTGATAAGAGAGTCCAATTCGCAAACCATGGTCTTTCCAACGATCCGAGAGGTTCCCGACATAGGCTGCGCCGATCGAGCCGCCCGGCATAATGTTCGCTTGGAAGCCCGCTTCGATCAAAGCAGCATTCTTGCTGACCGGCAGCCCCGCAATTCGGAACGACTCTCCGGTCGAGAGAACATTATCACTCCGTCCCTGAACATCGCCGAAGGCATGCTGCCAGGCGACTGAAACCCGCGGGGTGATCGAGGCCCTGTCGGTGACGGGGAGATCCGTGCCGAGGCGCAGACCCAAAGTCGAGAAGGTTACATCGCGTTCGATTTTACCGATGCCAAGCGCCGCTCCCTGCCCAGTTTCATCGAACGCATCCGTCCTGACATTGACATAGTTGATGCCTGCGAACGGCTCGATCCGGCTATTCCCCAAGCGCGCGGCATAGCTGAGTTCACCGAAGCCCGAGATGCTCCTTCCGTCCGTCGCTCCAGTCACGTCCTCGGAGAAACCCTGGAACGCGACAGTGCGATCTCCGCCGATGTCGTGCCACCCATAAGTTGCGCCGGCCCGAACGCGCAGGGCATTCCAACCCCCACCGGCATAGATCGAGGCGGTCGTGCTCTGCACCTTCGCGTGTGAGGCCAGTGCGTTGACATGCACCTTGCCCTCGGTGTGCCCGACCGCGGCGCCGATGCGCCAGTCGCCGACGGAAGTATCGAGACCGGTCAGGAAGCCGATCTGATCCTGAATGCCTCCAGCGTTCGTCCCATTGCCCTGCACCTTGTTCCAGGATCCAATCACCTGACCCCAAATGGCAGTACCGTCGCGGCTTGAAGATGCTGCACTACCGCTGTTAGCGAGCGCGCTGCTGAGGACGTCAGCCTGTTGCAGCCGGCCCAGCACCAATTCACCCGAGCGCCGGGACTGGTCGATCATGAAGGTGGCTGTCGTGCCCCATAGCTCGCCAGACAGGGCCTCGAAGGCCCGCTGGGCATTTGCTTCATCGGTCTGAGCAGACACCGCCCGGTAGAGGTCGCTTTCCTGCGGACTCCCGTCCAGTGCACCCGCGACCGCTGCCTGATTGGCAGTGACGGCAGCGCTCGCGAAAGTGCGATCGTTGCGCGTAAGGGTTAGTACGACATCCGTAGGCTCGTAGCTCAAAGAGGCCGCCAGGAAAGGCAGGTCGACGTCCGGATCGCCGAACCGACCCTCAATGCCCTCAGCGGCCGAAAGGATGACATAGTCGCTGGTCCAGCGGTAATTGCCTGCCGCCGCCAGCACCGACACTTCGGCGCCATCGATATAGGCAGTTCCGGTTGCGATGATCTTGTCGCTGTTTCCAGCCGCGTCGACTTCCACCTCGAAGACCGACCCGGCCGCAAAGTTGACATCGCCCGTCACATGCAACGTGCCGATGGAGTTTCCAGGAGCCACCGTCGCGCCATTATTGGCATTGATCTGGCCAACCGTTCCATTGCCGCCCAGGACAGCACCTTGATTGACGACGATCGATCCCGGCAGCGAACCGTTAACAGCAAGGCGACCGCCGTTGACATCCATCTGACCGGTGAAGTCACTGTTCCCGGTAAGGTTCAGCGAGCCGTTGCCATCCTTGATGAAAGCACCACTGCCCGTGATGTTTCCGGCAAACTCCGTGTCGTCCGTCTGGTTGACCGTCAGGGACCCGGTCGTTCCCAGCGCCAGTGTGCCGCCGGTGCCGCGGAGGGCGGACACTTCCTGCTGCGTATCGCTGAGGTCGAGCGTTCCATTACCGACATCGAGCTCGGTTTCATTGCTCAACTGAGAGGTCACTTTGACGAGGCCGCCCTGGATGACCGTTGATCCGGTATAACTATAGTCGCCGGAAAGGGTGAGGACGTTATCGCCACGCTTCTCCAGGCCACCGCTACCGGAAAGGGCGCCGGTGTAGTCATAGTCGGCGATCTGGTCGAAGATCAGGGTGCCGTTGTTCACGGTATCGGCGAGCAAGTCGCCGTCGGTTTGGCCATCGCCGACCTGTAAAGTGCCATTGGCATTGATGACGACGGTGCCGCCCAGAGACCCTGTGAGAAGGATGTCGCCATCGTTAATGGACAAGGTGCCGGCGTAGGCATGGCCATCGCCAGCAAGTTCCACTTGCCCTGCGCCACCCTTCGCAAGATCGCCAGAACCCGTCAGGATGCCATCGAGGCGGATATCCGATGCCGCATTCAGTGCAGCCCCGCCGACACCGATCTCGATCTGATCGATATCGCCTGCTCCGGTCGCGGTCCAGCTAGCCCCATCGGACAGCAGAAGATTGCGGACCCCATAAACCCCACCTTGAAGCTGAGACGCTTCCACGGTCAGATCCGTATAACCACTGGTCTTGGTACCAAGGTCCGAAATATTCCCCGTCGCGCTGGTGCCGTTCACCAGAAGGATACTGGCGACGCCGGTTCCGTTGATGTCCAGCGACCGGTCGGCGGTGAAGAGGTCACCGCCAGTCGATGAGACGACAGAGTCAATGATCGAAAACACAGCTTGGCTGCCATCTACGACGAACGCCTGCAATGACGCCGCGCCGCTTTCAAGGGTGCTGTTCGAGATCTGGATCAGGCCGTCGCCTGCGATGAACGCGGCAGCTGCCCCGTCTCCGCTTGCCTTGATCGTTACGTCAGTCGCGACGATCGTGGAATCACCCGGCGCGCCGTTCATGGTGGTAACCAAGGCATGTCCGCCCGCGCCAGTGGTCGTGACCGATCCACCATTCAGCACGATCTCGCCGCCATCCTGAGCGAAAACGCCGAGGCCGTCCACACCGGAGGTCGTCACGGCGACATTCGTGGCAGAGAGCACACCGCCACCGGTCATGCCGCTGTCGCTGGCCTGTGCATGCAGGCCGATCCCACGCAGACCGCTAGCGGAAACCGAGCCGCCAGTGACGGTTATGTCGCCGCCAACGGCGGCATAGACGCCATTCGCGTCGTCCCCATCAACGGAAATCTCTACATCCGTGGCCGAAATCGTGGCGAGCATGTTGCCAGTGGATCCGGACTCCCGCTTCGCAAAGAGGCCATGGGACAGAAAACCATTGGTGGTGATGCTTCCGCCATCGAGCACGACGGTCCCGCTGCTATCACTATCAGCATGAGCGTAAACGCCGCGCCCCCGATCGCCGGATACGTTGATCGCAACGTCCGTTGCGTCGATAGACGCGCTCCTTAGTGCGAAGAGGCCGCTTTGCCGCCCCCCGGAGGTCTCAATGGACCCGCCGGAGAGGGTAACGGTGCCTCCGTTGATTGCGTAGACCGCCCCGGTTTCATCGACATTGTTGTCAGCAACGGCATTTGTGATCGCCACATTGGCAGCAGTGATCGTGCCTCCATCGGCATAAAGCGCCCGAGACGCGGCGCTAACTGAGCCGCCGGTAAGGACGATGGAACCGCCCTCATTCGCACGTGCCCCTGCCGCGCCCGTTCCGCTGACCGTGACGGCCGTGTTCGTCGTCTCGATGCGACTACCTTCGAGAGTCGAAACCAGGCCGTTTGCGCCTGTGCCGGTGGTCGTTACCGACCCGCCCTCAAGTGTGATAGTGCCGCCCTGGGTTGCGAGGGCGCCAACAGCATTCCGGCCGGACGTGGTGATGACAGCGTCGACGAGAGACACATCGCTGTCATCCGCGACCACGCCATCAGCATTCTGCCCCGAAGTCGAGACGGTCACGTTCGAGCCACTGATGTTGCTCCGGACTTCCCCGCTGTAGAGCCAGGAATATATCCCGTCCGCGTTACTGCCGCTCGTGGTGATCGAGGTATCCGCAAGCGTAATGACAGCACCCCGGTCGGCTGTTACGCCGATGCCTCCAGCCCCCGTGGTCGTGACCTGGGTGCCAACGAGGTTAATGCGGGCGTCGAGCTTCTCAGCCTGGACGCCAACCGCATCTTCTCCGGCTACGTCGATCGTTCCGCCGTTGATGTTGATCGTCGATGCCTGCGCGCCATCGCCATCGCCATAAGCAAGAACACCGACCGAGAGCGTTCCCGATGCACTGATTTCCACGTTATTCGCGGTAATGACTTCGCCCATGCCGCCTTCGGTCTGGAGGGCTAAACCGCGCACTGCACCGGTTGCCGCAACCGACCCGCCGTTCAGAACGACCTGTGCGCCATCGTGGGCAAAAACGCCGGAGCTAGGGCTTCCGAATGGGTTAACCCCGGGATTGGTGCCTGACGTCGAAAGCTCAACGCCGTTTAGCTGGACGTTCGACCCAGCTCCCGCATAGACCGCGTTACCCCAGCCATTGGTGCGGACATTCGCTATGCGTCCGCCGTCGACGACAAGCTCGCCATCCACGACATGGGCAACGCCTTGGAGCGATCCGCCATGCGCGCTTTCCAGATTGGCGGTATCGATGGTCGCCGTCCCACCGCTCTGCACAATGACACGGCCAGCCGTCACGGCGCCTTCAAATGTGCTGCCTTCTCCCGTGACGGTCACGGTGCCGCCGGGCGACGAGAAATCACCCTCATGTGTGGAGCCCCCGCCGATGGTAAGATCTACCGCGACGGCCGGGCCGGCGAAAAGCATCAATCCCGCGATCGCTGTTGACGACAAACAAGCTTTGCGAACTGACTTTTTCATAGAAGGTTTCACAGAACCATTCCTTTCCACGTGACCATGATTGAGTTTGATCGGCTATTCGTTGATTCTTGGGCGAAATCAGCGCGCGCTGCGGCTTTTGCGCCGTCCCTGGGATGCCTCAACGGCATCGCCGCCTTGATCGGATTGCCTGGCTTCGGCCTTGCCCAACGCGCTCGGCGAGACGCTCCACCATGATGACAGCATGAAAGCACTGCCCGGTGTTGCGCCTCGCCTTCCCATGGTGCGACCCGAGGGAACCGGCCTGAAAGAAAAAAGGGGAACTGCCGAAAGTCGTTACGATGCTTGTGGCTTGGTCTCGATTGCCGGCTGAACCGAACGCAGAGCGGCTGTCCACTGATCCACATCATATGGATGCTGTCGCTGATCACAGGGCTTCAGCCAGGATCGCTGGGGCGCGCGACGGTAGCCCGGCAAGATAAAAGCTCGGAAAACGCCTGGCCCTGAGTGCATGTCGTATGGACTTACGACCACTGCGACCCTTTGCCCACATAACAACCCCCTGTCGGGACCGAAGTCCAAGTCGATACAAAGGGCAAACCGCGCGCTAGCACGGCTCGACAAAGGAAATCGGCAGCCCCTCCAGGGGACCGGCATGAGCAAGCAACGACGATGCTAGATATCTAGCTCAGCTGGCATGATCTTGAAGACAAGTCGTGGCATGCATCGGCGATGCTCAGGCGTTTCCTTTGGTAACCCCGCTACCCCTCAACGAGGGGCCGGAAGCTTTGCGTCCCGCCGTTGCCGACGGTTTGCCCTTGTCAAAGGCAACGGGCGCCCTTGCACGGACGACCATCGACTTTGTAAGGTTTGATTAATCGTTTTCGTTGAGAGTTTCAATTGGAAAGCGTCAGGGGGCCGGGCCTTTTTCTCCCAAACTGGTCGCTATTCAGATACATCAGCACCATTTCGGACTTTACGTCTGGCTTGCAGACCTCAGTTATGGTTGCGAACTGGCGGGTTGGGCCTGACCAGCAACATGGCTAGAAAGCGGCGAACCGGCATATTTCGGTCCCTCGCACTCTACGCCTCTCTTCGATTCTGGCTGCTGGCCGGCTTACGATTGAGGATATCATAGGCGAGGTGGGAACGCTCGCACCGGGAGATTTCACCGGAGAGGGTGGCCCGCATCATTCCCATACGCGGCGTAAAGCAAACATAGAAAAACCCCGCCAAGTCGCGAGACTTGCGGGGTTTTCCATGGTGGGCGTGGCAAGGATTGAACTTGCGACCCCTGCGATGTCAACACAGTGCTCTACCACTGAGCTACACGCCCACTTGAGAGGAGTGGGCCTTACGCAAGGCGCCCCAACCGCGCAAGCGCAAAAATTCCCCGCGCTGGCGCAAATGTCAGGGCATGCCTGTCGCGCTGTCGCGATCGAAGAGACGGTCCACCTCCATGACGAGGTCGCGCAGGTGGAAGGGCTTGGAGAGCACTTTGGCTTGCGGCGCGACTCGTCCGGCTCGCAGCGTAACGGCGGCAAAGCCGGTGATGAACATGACGCGCGTTTCCGGCGCCACGGAGGCGACATGCTGGGCAAGCTCGATACCGTCCATCTCCGGCATCACGATATCGGTCAGCAGCAGATCGAACCGTTCTGCGGCGATGAGCGGCAGCGCGGCGGTCCCGCGATCGACCGCCACCACCTCATAACCCGAGCGCTCCAGCGCCCGGCTGAGATACTGCCGCATCGAATCGTCGTCTTCCGCCACCAGGATGCGAATCATGCGTTGCCGAGACCCCCGAATTTCCTTTTGTCGTGCAGGGCGGCCACCGGAGACTGTCCGGGCTTGGCCATGCGGCCCCCTTTATGCGACAAGCCATTAAGATTTTCCATCGGAGCGCGCATCCGCTCTCAGGAAAAATGCATGACGCGCCGTTTGCGCCCGGATCGTGGAGGACCATTGCGACCAAAGCCCGCGCAGAGCCATGAGGCCTATCATCATTACGGCGCAGCAGGCACGCACGGCCCCCTGGTCTTCGCGGTGCCGCACGCCGGGCGACTCTATTCGCTTGAGCTACTGGAGCGCGCACGCGTGGCTCCGGAAGTCCTGGCGCGGCTGGAGGACCGCTATGCCGATCTGCTCGTCGAGACACTGATCGACCAGGGGCATCATGTCCTCATCGCGCGGCAGCCCCGGGCGCTCATCGATCTCAATCGCGACGAGCGGGAAGTCGATCTCCGCGGCCTCACCGGCGTTCCCTGGAGTTTTCGCGGACAGAGCAGCGCAAAGCTGCGCGGCGGACTCGGCCTCATTCCCGAGCGCCTCGCCTCGGTGGGCGATCTATGGCGCCAGCCCCTCCCCTTCGAGATGCTCCGCCGGCGGATCGAGCGGGTTCACCGGCCTTATCACGATGCCCTGACAGCCGCGCTGGAGGCAGCCCGCAGCCGCCATGGTATTGCCCTGCTGGTGGACATTCATTCCATGCCGCCGCTGCGGCCGACGAGCGCCACGGCGCCCGCACCGCGCGTTGTGATCGGCGACCGCTTCGGCCGCAGCGCCATCGACCGGCTGACCGATCTATGCGCGGACTTCATCCGCCGGCAGCGAATTCCCATGGCGATCAATGCGCCCTATTCCGGCAATCATATCCTCGAACGACATGGAAACCCCCAGGACGGCATCCATGCCATCCAGATCGAGTTCGATCGTGCGCTCTATCTCGATGAGTCGCTCATGGAGCCTGGGGCCGGCCTGCCGGCCATGCAGTTCTTGCTATGCGAGCTTGCACTGGCCCTGACGCAGGAACTTGCCGGGTCCGCCCGCCCGCTGGCTGCGGAATAAGCATTCACTGCCCCGCGAGGGCCGTGCGGCCTAGCTGCCCATCCCCCTCAAAGAAAAAACCACCCCGTGCGTAGCACAGGGTGGCCCAGGTTCAGGGAGGAGACGTCCCGAAAGGGCGGGACGCCCACGCAAAGGCTCGAAAGGGGGGAACAAGCCAGTGCGTATGCTCAACCTAAGTGAGCGGCCGGACCTTTTCAAGTCCGACCGCGCCAACATCCTGCGATTATTTGATTCACGGTTTCCGCCCGCCGGCCCGAGAGACCGATTCGACGGAAAGCCGGGGACGCTTAGCTGATCTGGAACGCCGGCGCCGGGCCGAGGCCGAGTTCGCGCTGCGCGAAGAACAACTCGCGCATACCCTGCAGCGAGAAGAGATGGGCGTACATGAGAGGCAGTGCGCCGCTCTGGGCGAACTTGCGGAGCTGATCGCCACGCAGGTCACGCAGCTTCTCCTCATTCACCATCTGGAAGCCGCGATAGATGAACGGCTGGTCGGAATCAGGGATCTGGATGCTCAGCTCGCCATCCATCAGAAGCTCGGCTTCCTTCAGCTCAGTCACGAACTGGCCAGTGCGCATCGCCGCTTCCTCGAACTGCTGGCAGAAAGCGAGCAGATCCTTGGTAAGCTGGCTTGCCTCACCATTCTCGATGAGCGGGCGGCCATCCTCATATTCTCCGATGACATCGCTGGTCGGATCGAAGCAAAGCGAAAGATCCTCCGACTCCGGACGCAGACGCACCAGCATCCAGGGATAGCGACGAATATAGGCGGGCACATAGCCGTCGCTGCGACGCAGCTTGCCTTCACTGTCCACCAGCGTGTTGACGCCTTCGTTGAGCCCCATAAGCGCCAGCGGCACAGGATTGGCGCCGCTCGAAAAGACGATGGGCAAGAAGCGCTGGCACTGGGCGAACTCGTCCAGCGTTAGGGGAACGGCATGTACGCCCACGATATGCGGAGCGGTATTGTACTCGCGCACCGTATACTTGCCATGCTGCTCCACGTTGAGCGGCACCAGATCATTATAAAGCAAGGGTAGGTTCTGGGCTTGCGGCGCGCTGGCCATGGCGTCGGTCTCCTGAAGCGGACGGTGGACAGCCCTTCACCCCTGCGGGCCGGCTGAATGGTGCCCGGCCATAAAGCCGTCATTCAGCCTAGGCAAGGGGCACGAGCTTGCCTGGATTGAACAATCCAAGCGGATCCAGTGCCTGCTTGATGGCGCGCACGGCATTGAGCTGGGCGGGCGGCACAAGCCGCGCGAACTCGTCGATCTTCATCTGCCCGATGCCATGCTCCGCCGAGATGGAACCGTGCATCGCCACGACCTGATCGTTGACGAAGCGCGTCGCTTCCGCGCCATGGCTCGCGATCCAGTCCGCTCCGGTCCCGGCCCCTTCTCCCTGCGGCGCACGGACATGGAAATGCACATTGCCATCGCCCAGATGACCGAAGGATGAGGCCGTAGCGCCGGGAAAGCGCCCTTCGCAGGCTGCCGCCGCCTCGACCATGAAGCGCGGCATCGCGGCAATCGGCACGCTAATGTCGAACTGGAGGGCCGCACCCTGCGCCCGCTCCGCTTCCGAGGCGCTCTCGCGGAGTTTCCAAAATGCCTCTGCCTGCGATTCATTAGCGGCGATAGCGGCATCGATCAGCAGCCCTTGATCGAAGGCCTCGGCCAGCGCCGATTCCATGCGCGCGGCCGCGCCCTGCGCCTCATCGGCGCTATCCAGATCGATTTCGATAAGGGCGTTCCATGGCGTCTTCGTCTCGATGGGGGCGCGGGTGCCGGGAATGACGGAAAGGACGAAACCCAGCGTATCCGCCGCGATCACCTCAAAGCCTTCCACCACCGGGCCGAGCCGCGC
>Ga0160433_100525_pt1 | contig 17603 bp, 17 predicted proteins | sample HID1972K_E0MG_FD_108235 | JGI IMG/M metagenome (GOLD analysis project Ga0160433, IMG submission 108235) | Enriched pill bug-associated microbial communities from UW Madison campus, WI, USA - HID1972K_E0 MG | ecosystem: Host-associated > Arthropoda: Insects > Digestive system > Unclassified ... | reverse complement strand
GGCGGGTCTTGCCGGGACGCCGGACCGCCGCGAACACGGGCGCAGCCCGGGCCATACAACGATGGTGTCCAGGTGGGCCTCTTCGCGGGCAAGCCCGCTCCCACAGGACATGAGGTGCATCCACAGATATGTTCTCTGCGCGACAGCGCGGCGCCAGGGCGGCGGGTGGACTCTCATAGAACAAACGCTAACTCATAGCCCGCACGCACCCACCTCCTCCCCTTGTTCACGGCAGTCCGAGCCCTACTACACATCGTTTCACCCATGAAACATCACACTTGATGTGTTTCCTCCGGCGTTACCGAAAATGCTCACTTCTCTCGCATGGCATCGGAACATGCGCATTTTCCGTGCAAATTCGTGCCATATAAAAAACCTTGTTTCATATATAAAACGCAATGCTTGGCGCGGTAAATTCATAACTAATTAATTAATAAAGACTTTTCAATAAAAAACGACTTTTCCTACACCTGGCATTGTTCATGCACTAAACGGCGTATCACCTATAAAACAGACCAGAGAGCGTCCCCAATGGCTGTGAAAGAGATGTACGCAATCGCCTCGCCCTGGAACGCCGCCCATATAAAAAATGAGCCGGCGCCCACAGAAATCGAGTTCCGTAATGTCGGCAAATCCTTCCCGGCCAAGGGTCAATCCGAGGCGCCCTTCGCCATCCGCGGGGTGAATTTCACGATTCGCCGCGGCGAGGTGGTGTCGATCATCGGCCCTTCCGGTTGTGGCAAGAGCACCATTCTCAACATGGGCTCGGGCCTGTACCGTCCCACCGAAGGCCAGGTGCTGGTCGGGGGCGAGGAAGTCACCGGCCCGGTCCCGAAGGTCGCCTTCATGTTGCAGAAGGACCTGCTGATGCCCTGGCGCAGCATCCGCCGCAATGTCGAGCTGGGCCTGGAAATCCAGGGCATGCCAGCGGCCAAGCGCCAGCCGATCGCTGAAGATCTGCTCAAACGCTGCCACCTGCAAGGCTTTGCCGACCACTACCCCTTCCAGTTGTCCGGTGGCATGCGCCAGCGCGCCGCCCTGGCCCGCACCCTGGCCATCGACCCGCAGGTGCTGTTCCTCGACGAGCCGTTCTCGGCCCTCGATGCGCAGACCAAGATGATCCTTCAGCAGGACCTGGCGCGCATGCTCTTCGAAGAAAAGAAGACCGCCCTGTTCATCACCCACGACCTGGTAGAGGCGATCGCCATGTCCGATCGCCTGCTGGTCATGAGCGCTCGCCCGGGCACGATCATCGAAGAGATCGAAGTCGACCTGCCGTTTCGCGACAACCCGCTGGAGCGCCGCAAGCTGCCGGAGATCGGCCCGCTGGCCGGACGCCTGATGGCGTTGCTGAAAGTCGGCGAAGACCTCGAGCTGCATTGATCAACGCGCCACGGCCCATCCCTCGACAGGAGTAAGCATGTTCACTTCACCTCTCAAGCACCTGGCTCGAACCACCCTGGCGGCCATCGGCCTTGGGCTGGCCCTGCAGGCCTACGCCGAACCGACCAAGGTCACCTACCTGCTGCCGGCCCCTGCCAGCATCCCGGCCTTCGCGCCCTGGATCATCGCCAAGGAAAAGGGCTACTACAGCGCGCGCAACCTCGACCTGACGTTCATCGCCGCCAAGGGTGGGGTCGACGTGGCCAAGCAGATCGGCGCCGGCAATGCCCTGGTCGGTGGCGCCATCGGTGACACGCCGATCATCGTGCGCCCCAACGGCGTACCGGTGCGCGCGGTGGCCGTGCTGGGCGCCGGCGGGGTGACCATGATCGCCACCAATGCCGGCGAGCAGATCCGTTCGGTGAGCCAGCTCAAGGGCAAGACCCTGACGGTGATGTCCTACTCCGACACCACTTACTACGCCCTGCTCGCTTCCCTGCGCAAGGCGGGCCTGGGCAAGGACGATGTCGATATCCAGGCCGCCGGCCCGTCGGGCGTCTGGCAGCTGTTCTCGGCGAACAAGGCCCAGGCCATGGCCGGCGTGCCGGACTGGGTGGTCAACGCCGAGGATGCTGGGCTCAAGTACGACCTGATTCCTCGCGAGCAGGTGTTCGAAAGCATGGCCCAGGCCATCCTCGCTTCCGATGACGCCATCGAGCACCACCCCGAGCTGGTCCGCGGCGTGGTCCAGGCCACCCTGCAAGGCATGCAGGACATCATCCAGGACCCCAAGGCCGCCGCCGCCACCTTCGTCCGCGCCGTGCCGGCCTACGCCGGCAAGGAAGCCTCGCTGGAAAAGACCCTGCGCCTTTACGTGCAGTACGTCTACGCCGGCCAGCCGGTGCTCGGTCGTATCGATCCAGAACGCCTGGACGCGGTGCGCCGCTTCTATGTCAGCGAAGGCATCGTGACCCGCGAGCCGCGGCTCGACGAGCTCTACAGCAACCAGTTCATCGAAACCAGTACCGCGGCCAAATGACTGCAACCAAGGTAATCGCCTGATGAAAAACCTCAACACCTCCGTGCTCGGCAGTGTCGCCCTGCTGATCCTGTTCCTGCTGCTCTGGCAATGGGGCCCCGGGCTGCTCGGCATGCCCGAGTTCGTCATGCCGCAACTGAGCCGCGTGGCCCAGGAAAGCCTGCTGATGTGGCAGTCCGGCAACCTGCTGCAACACACCCTGATCACCGCTTTCGAGATCATCGTCGGCTTTGGCCTGGGCGCCCTGCTGGGCGTGGCCATCGGCGTCTCGCTAGGCCTCTCGCCATCGGCCGAGGCCATGCTCTCACCCTACATCCTGGCCTTGCAGATCGCGCCTAAGGTGGCCTTCGCCCCGCTGTTCGTGATGTGGCTGGGCTACACCATCTACCCCAAGATCCTGATCGCCATCCTGATCGTGTTCTTCCCGGTGATGATCAACGTGCTCTCGGCCATCCGCACGGTCGACCCGGACATGATCAACCTGGTGCGCACCATGAACGCCAGCCGCTGGCAGATCTTCCGCCTGGTCGAGTTTCCCTCGGCCATGGCGGCGCTGTTCTCCGGCCTGCGCATCGCCTCCACGTTGGCGGTGATCGGCGTGACCGTCGGCGAGCTGGTCGGTGGCAACCAGGGCCTGGGCTTCCTGCTGGTGGACGCCGAAGGCCAGGGCAATACCGCCGGGGTCTTCGTCGCCATCGTCATGCTCACCCTGATTGGCGTGCTCGCCTATGGCGCGGTGGTCTGGGCCGAGAAGCGTGTCCTGCACTACCTCCCCAAAGCCATGCTGAGTACCCAATGATGACGTCCTTGAACAACCTGCTCGAAGGCCGCCGCGTGCTGGTGACCGGCGGCGCCCGGGGCCTGGGCTATGCCTTCGCCCAAGCCATCGCCCAGGCCGGTGCCCGCGTGGTGATCGCCGACATCCTCGCCGGCCGCGTGCAACAGGCCGCCTGCGATCTGCAAGCGCTGGGCCTGGACGTCAGCGGGGTGACCCTGGACCTGGCCAGCCCCGAGTCCATCGACGCCTGTGTGGAGCGCACGGTCAAGCGCCTGGGTGGCCTGGACGGCCTGGTCAACAACGCCTCGATCACCAACTCCGGTGGCAAGAGCTGCGAGGAGCTGGACATCGAGACCTGGGACCAGGTCATGCAAGTCAATGTGCGTGGCACCTGGCTGATGACCCGCGCCGTGCTCCCGGCCCTGCGCGACAGCGGCCGCGGGGCGATCGTCAACCTCGCCTCCGACACCCCGCTGTGGGGCGCGCCCAACCTGCTGGCCTATGTCGCCAGCAAGGGCGCGGTGATCGCCATGACCCGCAGCCTGGCCCGTGAACTGGGCAACGCCAACATCACCGTCAACGCCATCGCCCCCGGCTTGGTGCTGGTCGAAGCCACCGCCTACGTGCCCGAGGCCCGTCACCGCCTGTACACCGAACAACGGGCCATCCAGCGCCCGCAATTGCCCGACGACGTCAGTGGCGCGGTGCTCTTCGCCCTGTCCGACCTGTCGCGTTTCATCACTGGACAAACCCTGCCGGTCAACGGCGGGTTCGTCATGCCCTGAGCAAGGAGAAGACCATGACCGATCTTTCCGTACAACACGACGCCCCCAAGTCCTGGGAACAACCCACCGGGACCGACCTGGCCGGCTGGATGCAGACGCGCATCGCCCGCTACGAGACCCGCCGCTACGACTGGAACGCGCTGAAGTTCCAGGCCGACTACGACCCCAAGTTCCGCCGCGCGCAGATGCGCTACGTCGGCACCGGCGGCACCGGGGTGGGCAGCGACATGAACACCATTCCCTCGGAGCACTTCACCTTCTCCACCATGGTCATCCCGGCCGGCCACGAAGGCCCGCCGCACCTGCACACCGACGTCGAGGAAGTGTTCTTCGTGCTGCGCGGCAAGCTCAAGGTGATCATCGAGAAGGACGGCGAGCGCTTCGAGACCGTGCTCACCGACCGTGACCTGATTTCCGTGCCGCCAGGCGTGTACCGCGAAGAGATCAACATTGGCGACGAAGACGCGCTGATGTGCGTGATGCTTGGCGCGAAGAAGCCGGTGACCCCGACCTATCCGCCAGAGCACCCGCTGGCCTCGATCAAGCGCGGATAAGCCAATGAACCTGGTCACCGACAATCCCCTCGCCCCGCTGCAATGGCAGCTGCAGCAAAGCTTCGCCGAGCGCCTGGTGCGTCTGGACGACGGCCAGCAGGCCGTGCGCGAGGCCGGCCGCGGCGCGGCCATCGTGCTGCTGCACGGCATTGGTTCCGGCGCGGCGTCCTGGTTGCAGGTGGCCATGGCACTGAGCGACCGGGCCCGGGTGATCGCCTGGGATGCGCCTGGCTACGGCCAGTCCACACCCCTGCCGATGCCCGCGCCGACCGCCCGCGACTATGCCGCGCGCCTGGGGCAGCTGCTCGACGCCCTGGGTATCGAACGTTGCGTGCTGGTCGGCCATTCCCTTGGCGCGCTGACCGCCGCGGCCTTCGCCCAGGGTCAGCCGCAGCGGCTCAGCCGCCTGGTGCTGCTGAGCCCGGCCCGCGGCTACGGCGCGCCCGAGCTTGCCGAGCAGGGCCAAGCCGTGCGCGGCAAACGCCTGCAGACCCTCGAGCAACTGGGTATCGCCGGGATGGCCCGTGCCCGCAGCGCACACATGGTCTCCACCGCCGCCAGCCCGACCGCCCTGGCCTGGGCGCAGTGGAACATGGCGCGCCTGCTGCCCCAGGGCTATCGCCAGGCCGTCGAGCTGCTGTGCGGCGATTACCTGCTGCGCTACAGCGCCCTGCAGGTGCCCTGCGAGGTGCATTGCGGCAGTGCCGACAGCATCACCCTGGCAGCGGACTGCCAGGCCGTCGCCCGCGCCTTCGCGGCCCCTTTCAGCCTGATTGCCGGTGCCGGCCATGCCTGCGCCATCGAACAACCCGACGCGGTGACCGGGCGCCTGGCCCTGGCACTGGACGCCTCTCTCACAGGTAGAGCGCTATGAACGATACGGATTCGTTGAAAGAAAACCAGGACAAGTACATCGTCCCAGGCCTCGAGCGTGGCCTGCTGCTGCTCTGCGAGTTCAGCCGGCAGAACCGCACCCTCACCGCCCCCGAGCTGGCCCGGCGCCTGGCGCTGCCCCGCTCGACCATCTTCCGCCTGCTGACCACCCTGGAGACCATGGGCTTCGTCACCCGCAGCGGCAATGAGTACCGCCTGGGCATGTCGGTGCTGCGCCTGGGCTTCGAATACCTGGCCTCGCTGGAGTTGACCGAACTGGGCCAGCCGCTGCTGGCGCGCCTGTGCGACCACTTGAACTACCCCAGCAACCTGGTGGTGCGCGACGGGCGTTCGATCGTGTATGTGGCCAAGGTCTCGCCGCCGTCGGTGTTCTCCAGCGCGGTCACCGTCGGCACCCGCCTGCCAGCCCACGCCACGGTGCTCGGGCGCGTCCTGCTGGCCGACCTGAGCCTGACCGAACTGCGCGAGCTGTACCCCGAAGAGCACCTGGAACAGTACTCGCACTCCACGCCCAAGACCGCGCTGGAGTTGTTCGACCTGGTCCAGGCCGACCGCCTGCGCGGCTATGTCAGTGGCGAGGGTTTCTTCGAGTCGACCATCTCCACGGTTGCGGCACCCGTGCGCGATGCCAGCGGCCAGGTGGTCGCGGCCCTCGGCGTGACCATTCCAACGGTGCAGATCGGCCACGTCAATTTCGCCAACCTGCTCGGCCAGGTGCGCGGCAGCGCCGATGAACTGTCACGCCTGCTCAACTACACGCCCGCCAGTAGCCACGGCCGTGTCACCGCGCTGATGAGGGATTGAGATGAGCCTTTATCAACTGCAAGACAGTACCGTGATCGTCACCGGCGGCTCTTCTGGCATCGGCTATGCCTGCGTCGAGCAACTGCTCGAAGCCGGCGCCCGGGTGGCCTTCTGCGGCCGTGATGGCGAGCGCCTGCGCAGCGCCGAAGCGCGACTGCGCGAGCGCTTCCCCGAGGCGCATCTGCTGGCCCAGGTCTGCGATGTGCTGGACACCGAGTCGGTGCAGGCCTTCGCCGCCGCCAGCCAGGCGCAACTCGGCCCGGCGCGGGTGCTGGTCAACAACGCAGGCCAAGGCCGGGTCTCGACCTTCGCCGACACCAGCGACCAGGCCTGGAGCGACGAGCTGCAGCTGAAGTTCTTCTCGGTCATCTACCCGGTGCGCGCCTTCATGGCGCAACTGCAAAGCCAGCCCGGCGCCTCGATCGTCTGTGTCAACTCGCTGTTGGCCAGCCAGCCGGAGCCGCACATGGTCGCCACCTCGGCCGCCCGTGCGGGGCTCAAGAACCTGGTGCGGTCCATGGCCTACGAATTCGCCGAACACGACATCCGCGTCAACGGCATCCTCATTGGCCTGGTTGAGTCCGGGCAATGGCGCCGCCGCTTCGAAGCCCGTGAAGCACGCGAGCTGGACTGGGGGCAATGGACCGCCCAGCTGGCGCAACGCAAGCAAATCCCCCTGGGCCGCCTGGGCCTGCCCAAGGAGGCCGCCCAGGCCATCCTGTTCCTGGCGTCCCCCCTGTCGGCCTACACCACTGGCAGTCATATCGATGTATCCGGAGGCCTGTCCCGCCATGCGTAACGAAAACACTGTCACCGTCGGTGCCGTCATCACCGCGTTTCTCGAACAATGCGAGGTCAAGGCCGCGTTCGGCGTGATCTCGATCCACAACATGCCGATCCTCGATGCCTTCGCCGTGCGCGGCAACATCCGCTTCGTCATGGCCCGCGGCGAAGCTGGCGCGACCAACATGGCCGACGCCTATGCCCGCACCACCGGCGGCCTGGGCGTGTGCCTGACGTCCACCGGTACCGCCGCCGGCAACGCCGCCGGGGCCATGGTCGAGGCGCAGACCGCCGGCACCCCGCTGCTGCACATCACCGGGCAGATCGAGACGCCCTACCTGGATCAGGAGCTGGCCTACATCCACGAGGCCCGCGACCAGCTGACCATGCTCAAGGCCGTGTCCAAGGCGGCCTTCCGCGTGCGCAGCGTGGAGACCGCGCTGAGCACCCTGAAGCTGGCGGTGCAGACTGCCCTGACCGCGCCCACCGGTCCGGTCAGCGTGGAAATCCCGATCGATATCCAGTCCACCTTCATCCCCATGCCCAGCGACCTTTCGCCCCTGCCGGTGCCGGTCGCGACGCCCGCGCCGGAAGCCCTGGACCTGGTCGCCGAGCGCCTGGCCAGCGCCACCCGTCCGCTGCTCTGGCTCGGCGGCGGTGCCCGGCATGCCGGCGCGCAGGTCAAGCGCCTGCTGGACATGGGCATCGGCGTGATCACCTCGACCCAGGGCCGCGGCGTGGTCAACGAAGACGACGAGCGCTGCCTCGGCGCCTTCTCGCAGAACAAGCTGGTCGAAGGCTTCATGCAGACCTGCGATGCGCTGGTGGTGGCCGGCTCACGCCTGCGCAGCAACGAGACCTTCAAGTACGCCCTGAAGCTGCCGCGCACCACCCTGCGCATCGACGCCAACCCGGCCATCGAAGGGCGCAGCTATGCCAGCGAACTGTTCATCTGCGGCGATTCGGCCCTGGCCCTCGAAGGCCTGGCCGACCGCCTGCAAGGCCGCCTGCAGATCGATCCGACCTTCCTGGCCGAACTCAAGGCCGTACGCGAGCAGGCACGCCAGCAGCTGGTCGCCGACCTCGGCCCGTATTCGGCCATGGTCGAGCAACTGCAGGCGATGACTGGACGCAACTTCTCCTGGGTGCGCGACGTGACCCTGTCCAACAGCATCTGGGGCAACCGCCTGCTCAACTTGTACCACCCCCTGTCCGGCGTGCACGCCCTCGGCGGCGGGATCGGCCAGGCCCTGGCGATGGGCATCGGCGCGGCGGTGGCGGCGGCAGAGACCGCGCCAGGGCGCAAGGTCTTCGCCCTGGCCGGCGACGGCGGCTTCATCCTCAACCTGGGCGAGCTGGCGACCCTGGTCCAGGAAAAGGCCGATGTGGTGATCCTGCTGATGAACGACCAGCGCTACGGGGTGATCCGCAACATCCAGGATGCCATCTACGGTGCCCGCCACGCCTACGTCGAGCTGCACACCCCTGACTACGCCAAGCTCGCCGACTCCCTCGGCCTGCGCCACGGCCTGGTCAGCGACCTCAAGCACTTCGGCCAGGTGCTCGACGGCGCCATGAGCGAGCCCGGCCCGTTCCTGCTGGAAGTGGACATGCTCAGCGTCGGCGGCTTCGCCACCCAGTTCGCCGGCCCGCCCAACAGCGAAACCAAAGCCCAGAAGGCCACGGCCTGAGGAACGCGCCATGTTGCATATCACCATGATCGGCTGCGGCGCCATCGGCGTCGGCGTGCTGGAGCTGCTGGAGAAAGACCCGCAGCTGTGCGTCGACGCGGTCATCGCCTCGGCCGGTTCCGAAGACCTGGTGCGCCAGCGCCTGGCCAGCTTCCGCCAGCCGCCGCGGGTACTCACCGCCCTGCCTGCCGATGCCCGCCCGGACCTGCTGGTCGAGTGCGCTGGCCACAAGGCCATCGAGGAACACGTGCTGCCGGCGCTGGAACGCGGCATCGCCTGCCTGATCGTCTCGGTCGGCGCGCTCTCCGAGGTCGGCCTGGTCGAGCGCCTGGAAGCCGCGGCGGCCCGCGGCCACACGCGGATCGAGCTGCTGCCCGGCGCCATCGGCGGCATCGATGCACTGTCGGCGGCCAAGGTCGGCGGCCTCGACTCGGTGGACTACATCGGCCGCAAGCCGGCCAAGGCCTGGAAGAACACCCCGGCCGAGCAGGTCTGCGACCTGGAGGGCCTGCGCGAGCCGACGGTGATATTCGAAGGCAGCGCCCGCGAGGCGGCGCGCCTGTACCCGAAGAACGCCAACGTCGCCGCCACCCTGTCGCTGGCCGGCCTAGGCCTGGACCGCACCCGCGTGACGCTGATCGCCGATCCGCTGAGCGAGGAGAACGTCCACCATTTCGAAGCCCGGGGCGCCTTTGGCGGTTTCGAGATGAGCCTGCGCGGCAAGCCCTTGCAGGCCAACCCGAAGACCTCGGCGCTGACCGTCTACAGCGTGGTCCGCGCCCTGGGCAACCACGCACACGCCATTTCCATCTAGGGGACCGCCAATGACTCTGGAACAGACCTTACCCATCTGCATCGCCGGCACCTGGCGCCTGGGCGGCGGCGAGCGCTACGCCACCCGCTACCCGGCCACCGGCGAGCCGGTGGCCTGGCTCAACGCTGCCAGCCTGGACGATGTCGAGGCCGCTGTGCAGGGCGCGCAGCACGCGTTCGTGCACAGCGGCTGGGCCCAGCGCAAACCCCATGAGCGCGCCGCCGTGCTGTACCGCATCGCCGGGTTGATCCGTGAACGCAGCAAAGAACTGGCGCAACTGCAACGCCAGGACAACGGCAAGCCGATCAACGAAACCCGCGCCCTGGTGGCCAGCGCGGCCGGCACCTTCCAGTTCTTCGCCGCCGCCTGCGAGACGCTGGAAGAGACCATCACCCCCTCGCGCGGCGACTTCGTCAGCATGAGCGTCTACGAGCCAATGGGCGTGGTCGCGGCGATCACCCCGTGGAACTCGCCGATCGCCAGCGAAGCGCAGAAACTTGCCCCGGCCCTGGCCGGCGGCAACGCCGTGGTGATCAAGCCAGCGGAGATCACCCCGCTGCTGGCCCTGCAACTGGCGCGCATCTGCGAAGACGCCGGGCTGCCCAAGGGCCTGGTCAGCGTGCTGCCGGGCAAGGGATCGGTGCTCGGCGATGCGTTGACGCGCCACCCGCTGGTCAAGCGCGTGTCGTTCACCGGCGGCACCCGCACCGGCAAGCACATCGCCCATATCGCCGCCGACAAGATGATGCCGGTGTCGCTGGAGCTGGGCGGCAAGTCGCCGACCATCGTGCTCGAAGACGCGGACCTGGACCACGCCGTGGCCGGGGTGCTGTACGGCATCTTCAGCTCGTCAGGCGAGGCCTGCATCGCCGGTTCGCGGCTGTTCGTCGCCCGCGCGCTGTACGAGCCGTTCATGACCCGCCTGACGGCCGCCGCCGCACAACTGCGCCTGGGCGATCCGGCCGACGAACGCACGCAGATGGGCCCGCTGATCAGCGCCGGCCACCGTGAATCGGTGGAGCGCTACGTCGCTCTCGGGCTGGCCGAAGGCGGCCGCCTGCGCCTGGGCGGTGAACGCCCGAGGGGCGGGCTGTTCGACCAGGGCTACTTCTACCCGCCGACCATCCTCGAAGGCCTGGGCAACCAGCAGCAGGCCTGCCAGGAAGAAATCTTCGGCCCGGTGCTGGTGGCCATGCCCTTCGACAGCGAAGCCGAGCTTATCGAGCAGGCCAACGACAGCCTGTACGCCCTCGCGGCCGGGATCTGGAGCCGCGACTACAAGCGCGCCTGGGCGCTGGGCCGTAGGCTGCAGGCGGGCACGGTGTGGATCAATACCTACAAGCAGTTTTCCATTTCGACCCCCTTCGGCGGTTGGCGCGACAGCGGGCTGGGCCGGGAGAAGGGTCGCCTGGGCATCCTGCAGTACATGGAACAGAAGAGCCTCTACTGGGGCATGAACGAACAACCGCTGGCCTGGGCCGGCGCGGAGGCAAGGCCATGAGCGTACTGGGCATCGACGAAGTCACCTATGGGGTGGAGGACCTGGACAGCTGCGCGCGTTTCTTCGCCGACTGGGGCCTGACCCAGGTCAGCGAACAGCCGGACGAGGTGATCTTCGAGACCCTCAATGGCTGCCGCGTGGTCTTGGCCGCCATCGACAAGCCCGGCCTGCCGCCGGCCATCGAGCCTGGCTCGACGGTGCGTGAAGTGGTCTGGGGCGTGGAGAACGAGGCGGACCTGGCACTGTACAGCGAGCGCATCGCCAACGACCTGGGCTTCGTCGAAGGCAACGGTCGCATCGGCTGCACTGATCCCAACGGCCTGGCGATTCGCCTGCAGGTCACCCGCAAGCGCGCCCTGCAGATCGAGTGCAGTGGCCACAACACCTGGCAGACCAAGGGCCGGATCAACAAGCCGGCGCCGGTCTATGAACGCGCCACGCCCATCGAAGTTGGCCATGTGGTGTTCTTCGTCAAGGATGTCAACGCCTGCGAAGCCTTCTACCACGACCGCTTCGGCTTCCAGGCCTCGGACCGCTACCCGAACCGCGGCGCCTTCCTGCGCACCGCCGAGGAAGGTGGCCACCACGACCTGTTCATGCTGCAACTGCCGGCCCCGCGCGCCGGGCTCAACCATGTGGCCTTCACCGTGCGTGACCTGCACGAAGTCTTCGGTGGCGGCATGCACATCTCGCGCTGCGGCTGGGCCACCGAGATCGGCCCGGGCCGCCACCCGGTCTCCTCGGCGTTCTTCTGGTACTTCAAGAATCCCGCTGGCGCGCTGGTCGAGTACTACGCCGACGAAGACCAACTGACCGCCGACTGGCAGCCGCGCGAGTTCGAGCCCGGCCCGACGGTGTTCGCCGAGTGGGCGATCGCCGGCGGCATCGACGGCAACACCCGGCGCCAGCAACACGTCGACGCGCCGCAAGGCAAGTTCCTCACCGACAAGCCCAAACCCTGAACAGGAGCCGCACATGTCTTCCCTGAACATTGCCATCGCCGGTGCCGGCATCGGCGGCCTAACCGCCGCCATCGCCCTGCGCCAGGCCGGTCACCAGGTCACGGTGTTCGAACAGTCCAAAGCCTTCCTGCGGGTCGGTGCCGACATCAACCTGACGCCCAACGCCGTGCGCGCCCTTGATGGCTTGGGTGTCGGGCCCGCGGTGCGGGTTTGCGCGGCACGCCCGACCCACCGGATCAGCCGGATGTGGGACACCGGCGAGGAAACCTCGCGCCTGGAGATGGCCGACGCCGCCGAAAGCCAGTACGGCGCGCCGCAGCTGACCATTCACCGCGCTGACCTGCTGGCTGCGCTGGCAGAGGTCTTCCCGCTGCAAGACGTGCAGTTCGGCAAACGCGCCGAGCAGGTCCTGCAGGATGCGACCGGCGTCGAGCTGCGCTTCAAGGATGGCAGCCAGCACCGCGCCGACCTGCTGATCGGAGCCGACGGCATTCACTCGGTGGTGCGCAACGCGCTGTTCGGCGAAGAGCAACCACGCTTCACCGGCGTGGTCGCCTACCGTGCCGTGGTCCCGGCCAGCCGCGTGGCCCAGGTACCGAACATCCAGGCCTTCACCAAATGGTGGGGGCCCAACCCGCAGAGCCAGATCGTCACCTTCCCGCTCAACCAGGGCCGTGACATTTTCATCTTCGCCACCACCGCCCAGGACAGCTGGCACCTGGAATCCTGGACCACCGCTGGCGATGCCGCCGAGCTGCGCAGCCATTACCAGGACTTCCATGCCGACGCCCGCGCCCTGCTCGACGCCTGCGACGATGTGCTCAAGACCGCCTTGTATGAGCGCGACCCACTGCCTTACTGGTCCGAGGGCGCGATTACCCTGCTCGGCGATGCCTGTCATCCGATGATGCCGTTCATGGCCCAAGGCGCCGGCCAGGCCATCGAGGATGCCGTGGTGCTTGCCCGTCATCTGCGCGGCGTCGACAGCCAGGCACGGATAGCCGCTGCCTTGCAGGGCTATCAGCAGGCACGCCTGGAACGCACCAGCCAGATACAGATCGGTTCGCGCGGTAACCAATGGCTCAAGGCCGGCGGCAATGCCGACTGGGTCTATGGCTACGACGCCTGGTCCGTGCCGACCGCCAGCGCAGCCTGAGGCATGGCCATGAATGAACACACTGGAGGTCAATGACATGAGCAATACCGAGCGTTATCTGGAGCCTCATCAGGCCCGCAAGCGGCCCAACACCCCGTTCGAGGAATTGCTCGGCGACTCCATCGAACGCGCCTACGGCAATGGCGTGAGCGAGCTGGACGACCTGCTGGCACACCTGAACCTGGCCGGCCCGCCCTGCCCGCTGACCACCGGAGAGTGGACCGCGGACGCCTATAAAACCCTGATGGCTCGGCTGGGCGAATGACCCGCCGGAGGTAGAACACGATGAACATGCACGTAACCGTCGACCCTGTTGAACAACACCTGGCCAATGGCCTCAAAGACCTCTGGTTTCCGGTCCTGCCGTCGGAACTGCTGGGCGACAAGCCCGTCTCGGTGCGCCGCCTTGGCTACAAGATCGCCCTGTGGCGCGACAACGACGGCAGCGTCCATGCCCTCGAGGACCATTGCCCGCACCGTGGCGCGCCACTGTCCCAGGGACCAGTGTTGGGCGACCGCCTGCAATGCCCGTATCACGGCGTCGAAGTGCGCTGCGACGGCACCGTCACCAAGGTTCCCGGCAGCCCTGGCTGCAAGCTCGAAGGCAGCCGCCCGACGCGGATGTTCCATACCCGCGAGGCCGCCGGCGCGATCTTCCTGTTCAACGCCGCCGATCCGCACCTGGACACGCCGCCCGAGCTGGTGCTGCCCGAGCAGTTAACCTCGCCCGAGTGGAGCAGCTTCCTCTGCTACACCGAGTGGAAAGGCGACTACCGCTACGTGCTGGACAACGTCATGGACCCGATGCATGGCACCTACCTGCACAAGATGTCCCATTCCATGAGCGAAGGCGAAGCCACCGCCAAATTCGTCACCCGCGACACCGACCAGGGCTTCTTCTTCGAGAAAGAAGGCCAGCGCGGGGTCAACTTCGACTGGACCGAATTCCTCGACAACGGTTGCCACTGGCTGCGCCTGGAAATCCCCTATCCGAAGACCGGCGGCCCTGGCGGCAACTTCACCATCATTGGCAGCTATACCCCGAGCAGCCGCGCCCTGTCCGCGGTATTCCACTGGCGCGCTCGGCCACTGACCGGCTGGCAGCGCGACACCTGGCGCTTCCTCTACAAGAACCGCCTGGAAGCCCGCCACTGGGCCGTGCTGGAACAGGACCGGGTGCTGCTGGAGTTCATGGAGTTCGACGCCAACCAGCGCGAGAACCTCTATCAGCACGACCTGGGCGTGGTGCGCCTGCGCCGCTACCTCAAGGGCAAGGCCAAGGAACAGCTGGCTTTGATCGAAACGAAACAACTGCCATGAGCCTGGCCGTGGCGCGTATCCAGGTCGCTGGCCTGGATGCGCTCGACATTGACGTGCGCACTGCGCCATCGAGGTGACCGATGTCCAATTCCTCTACCATCAGCGCGCAGGTTCACACCCTGCGCCATGAAGCCGAAGGCATCATCAGCGTCGAACTGCGCCCGTGGGGCGACACCGTGTTCGCGCCGTTCGAGGCCGGCTCGCACATCGACCTGCACCTGCCCAACGGCCTGGTGCGCAGCTACTCGCTGCTCAACTCGCCGAGCGACAGGGGCCGTTATGTGGTCGGCATCCTGCGTGACCGCGCCAGCCGTGGGGGCTCGAAGTTCGTCCATGAGCAGTTGCGCGTCGGCACCCAGCTGACCATCTCGCAACCGCGCAACAACTTTGCCCTCGATCCGCAGGCCAGCCACAGCGTGCTGGTGGCCGGCGGCATCGGCATTACCCCGATCTATTGCATGTTCCGCCAGTTGCTGGCGCTGGGCAGATCCGCCGAGCTGATCTACTGCGCCCGTTCGCGGCGCGAGGCCGCCCTGCTGGAGGAACTCGCCGGGCTCGACGCCAAGGTGATCTATCACTTCAACGACGAGAAAGGCACGGTGCCGAACCTGGCCAGCTACCTGGCCGGCAAGCCCAGCGACACGCATTTCTACTGCTGCGGCCCGACGCCGATGCTCGATGCCTTCGAAAGCACCTGCGAAAGCCTCGGCTACCCGCACGCGCATATCGAACGCTTCACCGCCGCTGAACTGCCGCCCTCCGAAGATGCCCAGGCCAGCTACAGCGTCGAACTCAAGCAGTCCGGCAAGACCTTGAACGTCGAACCGGGACTGAACCTGCTCGATGTGCTGCTCGAAGCCGGCTGCGACATCGAGTACAGCTGCCGCGAAGGGGTCTGCGGTTCTTGCGAGACCCGGGTGCTGGAAGGCGATATCGATCACCGCGACGGCGTGCTGACCAAGGCCGAGCGGGCGGCCAATGCGTCGATGATGGTGTGTGTTTCGGGGTGCAAGAGTCGGCGCTTGGTGCTCGACCTCTGAAATGACCGATGTGCTCACGCGTAAATTTGACCGGCTCATTGGAGTCGGTTTTTTTTGCTTCGGATTATGAGCTGTCGGGCATGGCCTCTTCGCGGCGCTCCGGCGTCCCGGCTTGCCCGCGAATGGGGCCCCATCACCGTCTTGTCGTGAACTTATGCACATTGACTGGGCACATCTGTAACCCAACTCAAGCCCTGTTTCAGATACGGCACAAATTCATATGTTTCAGATATAAATAATTGTTTTATATAGAAATTTAAACTTCAAATAATACTGGCACAGAACCTGCTCTGTCTTTCAGGCATCCACTCTCGAAACAACGTATCGCCCATAAAACAATAGAACCAACACAACCAGTTATCCGACGGTAAAACAGGTCTGCGAGCAAACGCCCTATTTAGGGCGAGGTCCCCGTATTGCCCATCGGAAACTGCCCAACCTTGCAGGGCATGGTATGAACAGATATGTGATAAGCCTCGGTCTGATCGTCAGCAGTTGTGCCAGCTTCGCCTCCGAACCCGGTCCGGCCGCTCCCGACCAAGCGCCGGCCAGCAAAAAGCCTTTTCCGCACATCGCCTGGCGCAGCGACGATGGCCAGAGTTCGCTGGATATCGGCGGCGCCCTACGGGTGAACTACCGCGATGAACATTGGGACACCACCGAGAACAACGGCCGCTTCCTGTTCGACACCTTCCGCCTGGATCTGCAGGCGACCCACAAGCAACTGTTCAGCGATGTCGGCTATTGGTTCCAGGATGACGGCAAGCGGTCCGTCGACCGGGGCTTCGTCGGCTATCGCTTCAATGCCCAGTCCAACCTGCAACTGGGCGCGCCGCTCAAGCCCTTCGGCCTGGAACCCTACCCGCAGTTCGGCTGGAGTTATCACATCCCCTTCTTCATGGGCTATGGCGTCAGCGCGGGCACAGGCCTGAAGTACAGCTACAAGGACAAGGACTGGGACCTGCAGTTGGGCTACTTCCCGCGCATGCTGCCAGCAGACATTCGCTATTCGCCGGAAGTCGGGCGCTATGCCGACCTCGATGACAACGCGGTGGCCTTCACCCAGGCAGGCCAGGACAACGAGAAGCGCAACCAGGTCAATGCCCGCATCGCCCGAACCTTCAGCGGTGACGGCTGGAAAACCGAGATCGGTGCCTCGCTGGCCGCCGCCGAACTCTACAACGCCACCACCCACGACGACGGCGACTACTGGGCAGGCGGTGTGCACGCGATCGTCAACGCCGGCCCTTGGACCCTGACCAGCCAGGCCATCCGCTATGAATACGATCCGAAAAATCCCGCCGGCGTCAGCGATGACGCCGTGCTGATGGGGGGTAACGGCCTGACCCCGGCGTTCCTGATCGCCGCCAAGGCGACCCTCGCGTCGGTGAACCTGGGTTACGACATCGCCACCCCCAGCCTGGGCCAGCTGAAAAAGGTCAAGCTGTACACCGACTACAGCCGCATGATGAAAGACCAAAGCGGCTGGGACGACTCGCAGATGTTCACGGTCGGCGCGCAGTTCCTCGCCATGCCCGTCATGGCCTGGGTCGACCTGACCTGGGCCCGCAACGCCAACCCCTTCGGCGGTGCCGAAAACGGCACCGGCTGGACCAGCACCAACTCCACCGGCAGCAACGACTGGTACTACCGGACCAACATCAACATCGGCTACTACTTCTAACCAGCGGCCGCGGCTTTATGTGGGGGATCGCCCAACCCGCTGGGCTGCGCAGCCGCGCAGAGAACAAGGTCTGCGAAGCGCGGCGGCCACCCTGTAGGAGCTGGCTTGTCCTGCGATCGGCCGCGAAGCGGCCGTAAAGCCAGCCATCTCGATCTGTCTGGTGCAGCGCGGTTACAGGGGTTGCGACCGCTGCGCGGTCGATCACGGCACAAGGCCCGCTCCTACAGGCTGGTGCCGCGCTTTGCAGGCCTTGTTCTCTGCGCGACAGCGCGGCGCCAGGGCGGCGGGTGGGCTCTCATAGAACACACGCTAACTCATTGATTTAGCTGAACCCTGTGGGAGCGGGCTTGCCCGCGAACACCGGCGAAGCCGGTGCCATACACCGCGGTGCCTGCTTCGCGGGCAAGTCGGAGCG
>Ga0160433_100524_pt1 | contig 17607 bp, 14 predicted proteins | sample HID1972K_E0MG_FD_108235 | JGI IMG/M metagenome (GOLD analysis project Ga0160433, IMG submission 108235) | Enriched pill bug-associated microbial communities from UW Madison campus, WI, USA - HID1972K_E0 MG | ecosystem: Host-associated > Arthropoda: Insects > Digestive system > Unclassified ... | reverse complement strand
TTTTTAACTTTTGATATGCTGTTTCTGCGCTCTGTAGATCTAAAGAAGCGTATTCCGGGTCAATTTTTACCAACACCTGGCCTTTTGAAACTCTTGATCCTTCTTGAACCATAATTTGAGTTAATCTTCCGTTTGTTTCCGCAAGCAGACTAAGATCTTGTTTAGGTGCAAAGTTCCCATTGGCTGTAAAGTCTAAGTTTAAACTTTCTTTTTTGGCTACCTCCGTTTTTACTAAAATAGCGCCGCTGCTTTTAGAAACAACAGCGGTTTTAGCTTCATTTTCTTTTTTATTCGACGTAAGTATCCAAGCAATTAATCCTATAATAACAATTACTATAACTGCAGTCAATATTCCTCTTTTCATTACTCGTTTATTAATGTTTTGATGTTTCCTTGTGATTTTATTAATTCGATTTCAGCAACCTTGTAATTTAGCAAAGCCTGGTTGTAACTATTTTGTGCACTTACCAATTCTGTTTCAGCGGTAAGCAGATCAGTTAAATTAGCCAAACCATTGTGATAATTATTTTCTGTACTATTATATACCTCTTCCGCTAAAATTTTATTCTGGTTTTGTGTTTCAATTGTATTCAAACTATTCTTAATCTGTATCCTGGCATTCTCATAGCCCATTTCCAACGCATTTGTTGAATTGGCCAGATCCACCTGAACTTTCTCTATATCAATTGTTGCTTGCTTCACCCTGGAATTTCGTGCCCCTCCGTCAAAAATCGGAATCCGCAGCGTAAGGGTAACAGCCGACATATCATAGTTTAGCGCATTATTAGTATAAAGATTAAACTTATTACTTTGCGTATTGTACATATAATTCGCTCCTAGAGAAAGATTAGGGTAATATTCGGCTATATATGCCTTCCTTTGAAATTCAAGCAATTCTTTCTGCTTTTGAAGTACCAGATAAGAGCTTAATCGATTCACATCAAACTTGGTATCTAATAATCGGGCTTTAGCTGTTCTTTCTAATTCATCCAGGCTTGTCTCCGGAATAGATATTTGCTGAGTAACCGGCATACCCATATAGTACTTTAATAAGTTCTCTTGTTGGGAAATAGCATTTAATAATTGTTCCCTTTGAGAAGACAGATTGCTGCTATTTACTTTCACTCTGTCTAAATCAATTTTTCTGGCTAAACCAAGCTCAAACTGACTGCTGACTATTTTTTCCAGTTGGTTATTTCGTTCAATATTAGAGTTAACAACTGCTAATTGTTCCCGGGTAATAATAACCTGATAATAGTTGGTAGCAACCTGTTGAATCAGATTCTCTTCAGCTAATTGTGCTGCTAAACGGTAGTATTCCTGTGATGACTTCGCCGCCTTTAAACCGGTAAATACTTGCTGGTTGAATAACTGTTGGTTCAATTGCACCTGCGCCATAGAGCTCCAGGTTGTACCGGCTTTTACAGCTATGAACTCACCGGGTTGACCACCCATAAACTCTGCTGGAAGAATAAATTGCTGTGCCAAAATATTATCGTTTAAATTTACTGTACCATCAATCTGAGGTAATGCGCCGGCACGAACTTCCTTTACTTTCAAATCACCAGACAAAATGTCAAGTTTGGCTTTCCTTACTGATTCGCCATTATTCAATGCATAGGTTATTGCCTCCTGTAAGGTAAGAGGTTGTTGGGCAAAACAGATATTAAAGCTTAGGCAGAAAAATAAAAGAAGAAATATCAGTTGTTTTTTTATACTCATAATTTAAAACTTACCATTTTTTTAAAAAACTCAATCAGAGAAAATTAGAGTTAACGCATCTATTATTTGTTACAAATATTATGTTTTTGTTATTTTCAAAATAATTGCAAAGTTACAGTATTCATTTTATATCCTTATTTCGGTGGATTAATTAGATTCCTTTACCTTTGGTATTCAAATAATACTATTATTCACTATGAATATAATCATCCAGGAAAATATATCATTAAAAGAGCACAATACCTTTGGTGTAGATGCAGTTGCTAAATACTATGCCAATATTGAAAATGAAAAGCAAATAGCTGAACTTTTTGAAAAAGAGGACGTTTTGACAGTTCCAATGCTGATTCTTGGGGGAGGAAGTAATATTTTGTTCACCAGGAATTTTCCCGGTTTGATTTTACAAATCCAAATCGAGGGAATTAAAGTCAAGAAAGCGGGGACAGATATTTTCGTTACTGCAGGAGGTGGTGTTGTCTGGAATGACTTGGTGAAATTTTGTGTCAGTCATGACTTTGCAGGGATTGAGAATTTAAGCTTGATACCTGGTACGGTAGGAGCAGCGCCCGTCCAAAATATAGGTGCTTATGGTGTCGAACTAATGGATGTATTTGAATCTTGCCGGGCATATGATCTTCTTGAAAACAAGATAGTCGAATTTGACAAAGAAGCCTGTGAATTTTCTTATCGGGATAGTTTCTTTAAACGGGAAGGTAAGGGCAGATATATTATTACGGAGGTTACCTTAAAGCTTTCAACAATTCCAACGTTAAACATCAGCTATGGAGCCGTTCAATCAGAGCTACAACAGAGAGAAATTCTTCGTCCAACGATACAAGACGTTTCAAAAGTTATTTCGGAAATACGTGTAAGCAAGCTTCCTGATCCTTCAACCATCGGAAACTCAGGGAGTTTCTTTAAGAACCCTATTATTGAGTATGAACAATTTGAAAATTTGCAGTCTGCTTTTTCAGACATCGTATACTACCCTATACAATCTGATAAAATAAAATTGGCTGCTGGCTGGTTAATTGAACAGTGTGGTTGGAAGGGATTAAAAGTTGGTAATACTGGTACCTGGAAAAATCAGGCATTGGTTCTGGTTAATAATGGAAATGCCACTGGTAGAGAAGTTTATGATTTTTCTGAAACGATTATTAAGAGTGTTTACGAAAAATTTGGTGTTCTTATAGAACGCGAAGTCAACATTATTTGATAAAAATTAAATTAACCAACTGTTTATTTAATGTTAAATTATGAAACATTGAGACTTTAGCACGGTTGTTGCAAAAGGTTTAGGCAAATGCATTTTTAATTAATATGATTTTTTAAAACCTGAGCAGAACGGCCAAGATGGTACCCGACGCTCCCTAAACCCTACAGAAATGACTAAGTTTGAATTTAAATCAATGGTTTCGACCCATGCAGAATCCCTTAAAATGTACGCTTTGCATTTTACCCACGATGATGAAGACGCGAATGACTTAGTTCAAGACACAGTGCTCAAAGCAATTACCTATCACGATAAATTCAAGGAAGGCACAAATTTGAAAGGATGGTTATACACCATCATGAAAAATACTTTTATCAACAATTATCGTCGGTTGGTTAAAATTAGTTCAATGGTTACCAAATCAGATGAAATCTCTTCGTCTAATTTAGTATATAGTTCTACCAGAAATCGAGGCGAGAATCAGTTTGTAATGGATGATATTCGTGAAGCCATGAACAAACTTTCGGAAGAATATTACGTGCCTTTTACAATGTATTTTGAAGGATATAAATATCATGAAATAGCCGATCATCTTGATATTCCAATCGGAACAGTAAAAACCCGCATACATGTAGCGCGTAAGTCGCTTAAAAAGTCACTGAAATCTTATGCTTTTGGCATGCAGCCATCTATGTTTGCAGGCGTTAATTTCTAATAAATAGTCTGAAACAGAAACGGATTATCGATTAAAATAGTCCGTTTCTTTTTTTTATTCTAGATCTCCGTTAGAAAAAAACCAACTTTTTCTTTTTGCGATCCATTGCATATTGCTTTGTTTTTATAAAGCTTTTCTTTCTCTTCTAATGGAAAATGAATATATATGACCTCAGAAGTTAAGACGAACATTGACTGTAGATGCGTTGAGCCTCCAGTCATAAGCGGGATATATCCGTAAGGAATACCTTTCGTTTAGTTCTCTTATTTTAGAATCGGCATCTTGATATTCTTTACTCTTTTTTCCTCCCCCTATTAGTTTCCCAGCATCAATTAGGCCCCATATTCCAAGTGCTACTCCCGAAGTCACACCTACAATTAGAACTGTTGTTCCTATCCCCTCCATGAACGCGTCGTCATCATCATTATTCATAACAATATATTCGTTGCCTTTAATACCCCCATACAATAAAGCGCCGCCAAATAACGGACCAACAATAGTATTTGTAAGTGCTTTTCTCTTGCGAACTAGTGTTTGCTCTTTTCGTTTCTCATAAAAGCCGATTAAAAGGTCCTTGGCTAAGGGGCTATGTGTACGCGAAAGTGCATTCTCTAAAAAGTTTTTTCGCTGTTCACTATATGTTCCTTTCCAACCTCCTTTGCTCTCATTATTGTAGTATGCAAGTGTATAATAGGCATTGTTAACCTGTTTCAAGGCTTCATCATTTCCTTCCGTTGCTGCTTTTTTAAATTGATCTATCGTATTTTGTGCTCGGCTTTGTGCTGCATACTCTCTATCTAAGCGTGCATCCCGGTCTGCCTGCATACTGGACAACATATTTGCACCCAGACCTGACAGATCATCTGTCAGTTGCCCTACTGCTTGACTACGCTGTTGCCTGTCAGCTTCTTCTTTAGCTATCTTCGCATATATTTTTTCGGCCTCCGCCTTATCATAAGCAGCCTTATCAACCTTTCTGGCACCGCCTCCTTCTTTTTTAAAATAATTTCCTTTATCATCTTTAAAATATGCTCCCTCCTGAACATCGTTCAGGCCTCCTTTAAACTCTGAAGCTGTTTTAAAATTTTCGTTTTTGATTGTAGAGATATTAGCAGAATTGGTCTGGCTTGAAGTATGTGCATTTTGGTCTGATGTTCTAGAACCAATATTTTCTTTTTCAGCTGAAAACTTTTCAGACTGATTTTTTTGTGCGCTATTGCTACTTACGGTGACAGTCGATGTTTCCCGTTTTTTCTTCAGTCGCTCTAAATCATTAGCGAAAGCTTCCCGATTGCTTCTTAACTTCTCAATCGAACTATTTGCATTTTCCTTGTTCCTGAATTTTGACGACACTTGAAAACCATTAACCTTACTATTTATTTCAGCTATTTTGCTATCGATATCTTGTAGGACCTTATTCAGCTCGTCCTCATTGCCTCGGTCGACATTACGAGTTAGCGCATCGATTTGCCCACCTAAACTTTTCATATAGGTTTTATAAGCGATGTAATTAGTTGCAGGAAAGCCATCTAACATGACCTCGTTATCGTTTAATTTGAAATTAGAAGGAATAGGATATTCTTCTCGGGAAAAGCGCTTTTCAGAAGACTTGCCACTGGGAATCTGTATACGATGTCCTTTATAGGTAAACGAAACATCGAACCCCGGCACGAGGCTTCGGAATCCCCAGTCTCCACCACCTTCTTGTGTAGCTAAGTCAATTCTAACCATTAGCCCTTCGTTTAGATAAACTTGGCTGCTTGCTTGCTGGGAAAATAGCAGGCACAGCAGCCCCATGATGCTTACAGAAATGTTTTTAATTGCTCTCATATTTATTTTAAATTAAGTATTACAAAGCAAACACATTTTCAGACACCAAAATATCGCTAGCCCTAGGTATTTTGAGCGGCCGTATAACCATATTCGGGAAGTATCTTGCCTGCTTCTGTATTGTTGCATGACATGGAAGACCTGTACCTTCAGAAATAGCTACACGAACAGTTGGAGCTGTGAGTATTTAGGCACTTCTGTAGATGAAATTAAGGAATCGGGCGATGAATACTATGTCAAATACTCATAAGAAGAGTCGAATAGTATGTTTGTGAGTAGTGAAAGTGCTCTGTTTCAAACGTGAAAATTCAGCAACCCCTTTGTCTAAAAAAGACAAAAGCTTCAGTGTAAAAACTTAAGGGTATAAAAGGTTGATTAACTCGTTAATTTAAATTGGCTAAGCGCAGTAAATTGATTGATACGCTCAGAGATGGCAGCTGGATCCAACTGCTCAATCCTTTCGGTGCCAAACTTTTCCACACAAAAAGAAGCAAGAGCAGAACCGAAAATGACTGCGTTTTTCATATTGTTAAAGTTGATTGTGCCCACTTTCGCTAAGTAGCCGATAAAGCCACCCGCAAAGGTATCGCCAGCTCCCGTCGGATCAAATACATCCGCTAATGGTAAGGCCGGGGCAGAAAATATCTGATCATCACCAAAAAGCAATGCACCATGTTCACCTTTTTTGATAATCAAATATCGCGGTCCCATGGTCAATATCTTATTCGCTGCTTTTACTAAAGAATATTCACCTGAAAGTTGACGAGCCTCTTCATCATTAATTGTCAGCACATCTACTTTTTTAAGTACCTTCAGTAAATCGTCCAATGCAATATCCATCCAGAAATTCATCGTGTCCAATACGACAAGTTTCGGTTTTTTATGAAGGCGCTCCAATGTAGTTAGCTGGATTTGCGGCGTTAAGTTTCCAAGTAGTAGATATTCACAGTCCTGATAAGAATCAGGAATAATCGGATCGAAATTTTCTAACACATTGAGCTCTGTTATCAAGGTATCGCGGCTATTCATGTCGTTATGGTATTTTCCGGACCAAAAGAACGACTTTTCTCCTTCTATAATTTGCAAACCTTCGATGTCTATGCCTTTGGAAGTAATTTTATCCAGATTTTCTTTGCCAAAATCATCACCAATAACACCAACTATTTTGATGTTATTGAATAAATAGGATGCTGAGATGGAAGCATAGGTAGCGGCACCGCCGACAATTTTATCCGTTTTTCCAAAGGGGGTTTCGATGGCATCAAATGCTACAGTACCAATAACTACAAGGCTCATACTAAATTGCTTTAAACAAAAAAACCGGCTTTAGACCGGTTTTCTGCTCCTGAAGCTGGGCTCGAACCAGCGACCCTCTGATTAACAGTCAGATGCTCTAACCAACTGAGCTATTCAGGAATTTCTTTATTTGGTTATTAATATTTCAAATGTAATTTTGCTTTTTAAGGCTTGCATTACTGCAATTCTGCTCCTGAAGCTGGGCTCGAACCAGCGACCCTCTGATTAACAGTCAGATGCTCTAACCAACTGAGCTATTCAGGAGTGTTTAAATCCTAGTAAAGGCGGTTTCCTGCTATTTACTTCCCTGTTTTTGGGACTGCAATATTCGGAATTATGTTTCGAATTAGCAAAAAAAAGATCAACAATTTTTTATAATAATTTTCGCTAAGATTTGAATCCGGATGTTTTAGAGGAAACTAAAGTATATCCGGCAAAGTGGATGTCGGCTACCTTCAGCTTTAGGAGATTAACCTGACGAAGGAAAATCCATAAAAGTGCGCATATTCATATAGCTGTTTATGGTAAAGCTATGGGTATACACAATTAAATAGTAAAACTATATCAGCTTTACAATACTTCTATAATAAGCCTATAATACGTTTACATGAGTGTGCACTTAGTGTGTAGTCAGTGTGCACTCAGTGTGTACTTTCTAATAATAGTGCACACTATGTACACACTGACTACATATTATTAGCAGAGGAAAGTAGAGCTAATTACGACGTGTTATAGAGTTGCTGTAAAGTTATTCTATAACCAATTATTTTGAAATGTTTAATTACACACAGATTTTTAATCATCGTCCTATCGATGTAACATTTTATGTTCCTCCATTGTTTCTCCAATCTTCTGGTTTCATCGCGATGCCAGATAGAAATGTCTGGTTCGATTAAGGCCTTAATTAGGTTTTTCTTTTTTATAATTCTGTAATTTTAAATTAGAAATCAAAATGCCTAATTTAGCAGCCCCGTAATCAGGCATGGATTTACATCTTGATAAAGGACAAATTTAAAAAAGATGAAAACAACATTCGATTTTGAAAAACCCATTGAAGATCTGCAAGTTCAACTGGAAAAAGTAAAACAGGTTGCTGAAAAAACAAAAGTCGATATGTCAGCTACAATTCTTGAGTTGGAGGGACAGCTTGAGAAAACCCGTGATGCAGTCTATAACAACCTTACGGGATGGCAGAATGTTCAGATGTCAAGACATCCTGAACGTCCGCAAACTTTAGATTATATTTCCATGATCTGTGAAGATTTTATTGAACTTCATGGGGACCGAACTGTGAAAGATGACAAAGCGATTATTGGAGGTTTTGCAACAATCGGAGGGGTGTCGGCGATGGTTATTGGCCATCAAAAAGGAAAAAATACGAAAGAACGCCAATTCCGGAATTTCGGAATGGCAAATCCTGAAGGATATAGAAAAGCATTGCGCTTAATGCGGTTAGCTGAAAAGTTTAATAAGCCTGGAATTACATTTATTGATACCATGGGTGCTTACCCTGGCTTAGAGGCAGAGGAACGTGGACAAGGGGAAGCAATCGCAAGAAATCTATTGGAAATGTCTGTTCTAAAAGTTCCAGTTATCTGTATTATCATAGGTGAGGGTGCTTCAGGAGGTGCATTGGGAATAGGAATAGGAGATAAAGTCTATATGTTAGAGCATACCTGGTATTCGGTAATTTCTCCTGAATCTTGCTCTTCCATATTATGGAGAAGTTGGGATTATAAAGAGCAAGCAGCAGAATGCTTAAAGCTTACTTCTGAAAATATGTACGGCAATGGTCTGATTGATGGAATTATTCCAGAACCATTGGGCGGAGCTCACCAAAATCCTGCAGAAATAGCAAACACAATTAAGCAACAAATCTTAACGGATATTGCTGACCTGAGTGTAAAAGATACCGATGTATTGATCTCTGAACGTATTGATAAGTTCTGCAAAATGGGTGTTGTTGTGGAATCATAACCTAATTTTAAAGTATTATATAAAACTTCTGTATTTTACTTTCATTCTAAAGGGGTATGTTGATAAACTCATTTTGTCAACATACCCCTTTTTCGATAATTTTATAGGGCAAATTATTTATCTTTGAAATTGTGTTATTGACACAAATTATAACGCCAAACCATAAATAACCTATAATGCTTACATTTTTAAATCATCAGCTTATTTCTTTCCGCAGGAGTCAAAATCAAGCAGGCAATATAATTGCGCGGATCGTAATGTTGCTTTTTGTTCTTTATTTTTTAGCAATGGCTATTGGGGCTGGTTTTTTTATGAATAAGCTGATCCATTCGTTTTTTCCTGATAGAAATGCAGTAGACGTATTCAACGGATTTATCCTATATTATTTTCTTGCCGATTTTTTAATGCGGGTTCAATTTCAGGAATTGCCTGTTTTAAGCATTGCCCCATATCTGCATCTTAATATTACAAGAAAAAAAATTATTGGATTTTTAAATATAACAGGTCTCTTTTCTGCTTTTAATGTTTTTCCAATATTTCTTTTCCTTCCTTTTATTAGCACCACTATTGCAGGTATCTATGGCAGTTTTGCCGCTTGTATGTTTGCGTTTGCCATTCTATCTCTTATTGTTTTCAATAACTATTTAGTGCTTTATCTTAAGCGGAAATGGTTTTCAAATTTTACATTCATTTTAGTGGGTATATTGGTTCTTGCCGCTTTGGCAACATTAGATTACTTTAAGATCATTTCAACCGCTGACATTTCCATGGCTGTGTTTAATGGGATAAATCAGAAACCCTTGCTTGCTTTCGTTTTTACACTGATGGCTTTGGCCATCTTTCTGGTGAATACAAAATACCTCAAACAGAATTTATACCTTGAAGAATTAAGCACTAAAAAGGAAAGCAAAACCAGTACAGATTATCCTTTTCTAAACAGATTTGGAAAGGTAGGGGAACTGGCCGCGTTGGAGCTAAAATTAATTCTCAGGCATAAGCGTTCCCGGTCATCATTGTATATGGGCTTTCTGTTTTTGGCTTATGGCTTTATTTTCTATAAAGAACCTTTGATCGCAAATAATAAATTTGGTTCCTTGCTGTTTGCAGCCATATTTATGACGGGTATTTCCATCATTATGTACGGACAGTTTATGTTTGCCTGGCAAAGTGCACATTTTGACGGCCTACTGGCCAATAAAGTGGATTTGAAAAATTTTATAAAGGCAAAATTTTTATTGTTTACCATCAGCTGTACACTCATCACCTTGCTAGCTACATTCTATGGGTTTGTGAGCTGGAAATTGTTAATGCTCCATATTGCCGCTTATCTGTATAATATTGGTTTTGGAACGGTGATCGTATTATGGTTTGCCACAAAAAATTACAAGCGCCTTGATCTTTCTAAGGGAGCGAGTTTCAACTGGCAGGGGACGGGGGCTGTTCAGTGGATTATGAGTCTTCCATTAATAGTTCTTCCCTTTGTGATCTATTTGCCTTTTGATATAATGGGTAAACCATTTATAGGCTTGCTTGCCCTCTCCATATTTGGATTAATTACATTGTTAATGCGCAATTTTTGGGTCAATCAGTTAACAAAGTTATTTATTAAAAAACGCTATAGAATTGCCGAAGGCTTTAGAGAATAATATGATTATAGAGATAAAACAACTGGTGAAAACCTATGGAAGCAAAACAGTAGTCAATATTGAAAACCTGCAAATAAACGAAGGAGAAACTGTCGGGGTTGTAGGCAATAACGGTGCAGGTAAAACTACCCTTTTTAGGATGTTACTCGATTTGATCAGGCCTCAGGCTGGAGAAATACGATCCGAAAACAAAAATGTATCGAATAGTGATCATTGGAAAAGTTATACTGCATCTTATCTTGATGAAGGCTTTTTAATAGATTACTTAACACCTGAAGAATATTTTGAATTTATCGGAAGTCTGCAAAATATGAGCAAGGCCGATGTACGTGAATATTTAAGTCAGTATCGTGAATTTTTTAATGGCGAAATACTAGCTAGTGGAAAGTATATTCGTGATTTTTCTAAAGGGAATCAGAATAAAGTAGGGATTGCTGCGGCAATTATGCAAAATCCGAAACTTCTGGTGCTTGATGAGCCCTTCGCTAACCTGGATCCAACTACCCAAATAAGATTGAAAGCTTTATTAAAGGATTTAAATATTCAACAGCAAACCACCACGATTATTTCGAGCCATGATTTAAATCATGTAACAGACGTATGTTCACGTATTATTCTATTGGAGAAGGGTGTCGTGGTACAGGACCTGCAAAAGAATGAAAATACGTTGCAGCAATTGCAGCACTATTTCTCGGATGGTAAAAACGTAGTAGCTTAATCAACAACTTGCCTTAAAATGGTTACTATGTAATTATTATAGTAATCTATTATTATAGCCTATAAAGCAATAAAGCCGGCACAAAATTAATGTGTCAGCTTTATTGCTTTATGAATAGGTTAATTTCCTATTACTAGTTCATCCCTGATAGTTGATAACGGTTTTCAAAGTTTTTGAATAGCTTTTTGATCCGTTCGTTTTCTTTGTTCTGTTTATATTCATCGGTTAGTAAATCCATCGAATGTAAAACATACATACCCAATTGAATATTATTCATCTCCAGATTGGACTTGGTTTCTGCTATCGCAAAGAAATAATTCAGGTTTTGTTCAATATAGTCTGTAGTCAAAGAAATAATCCGGTTTCCGTTTTTGATATCACCAACCATGTATAAGCTCTCAGCCATGGATTCCTTCTGTAGGGTTTCCCTCATCGCGTAAATCTTGTCAGGAACAACCGTTAAGCTACGTTCCATCACAGCTTTTGCTTCTTTTAATTTCCCTTCCTTCACAAGTTCATTGCTTAGCGAATTGAAATTATTCATAATCAGATTCAGCATCCCATACGATTCAGGATCAAGATAGTTGGCATTTTTAATATTCCCCCAAACAAATTTGTTCATGGTGTTATCATACATTGCTTCTGTATTGATTTTTTCACTTTGCATGTCCGGGTTTTCTTCATTCTACGTCTTTATTGGTACCAGGCGGTATGTAAATCCTTCAGATACCAGATAGTTATCCAATCCCATATAATTGTCGCTAGGTACCGTACGCGCAAAGTAAATCGGTCTTTTCCAATCGTTATGAACCAAAATATCAAGAATTGCCAGTTCTGCACGGGATACATAGTCTTTATTATATTTCCATACCATGGAATCAACAATCTGATCTTGCCAGCTTTTTGGAACGACGTTGTTTTTAATAACATCGTCCTTGTTGATGCTCAATTTAAAGTTTTTAGTAGGAAGGAAATTATCCCTGGAACCATCTTGCATTTGCTGCTGGTCCTGCGGGTTATCTGAAAGGAGGACGGCAAGTATGTTCTGCAGTTCAATGTTTTCTGTTATTCCATAGTCTGTATATCGGATAATATCCCGTTTTCCTTGTACAAATTGATCGTCCTTCATGGATATCGGTAAGCCTTCCGCTTCATTCACTTTGCCTTTCATCTGTCTTAAATACCAATCGGCACTTAACAGACTTAAGTTTACAACGCGGACATCCGGACGGATATTTTCAACTTCCTGAACATACCACAACGGATAGGTGTCATTGTCCCCGTAGGTAAATAAGATTGCATTGGGGGCGCAACTTTCAAGATAATCGACTGCCAGATCTCTTGCAGTGGTTTTTTGAGAGCGGTTGTGATCATCCCAGTTTTGCGATGCCATCAAAACCGGTGCAGCCAAAAGTGCAATTACGGTTGCTGCAATAGCAGCCGTTTTGTGATTTGTTTTTTTCTTAAAGAAGTCACTGATTGCCAATACGCCAAAGCCAATCCAAATGGCAAAGGCATAGAACGATCCGGCGAAAGCATAATCACGTTCACGTGGCTGTAAAGGGTTTTGGTTTAAATAGAGGACAATGGCAATTCCGGTGAAGAAGAATAGTAAACCTACAATACCAGCATCTTTCTGATTTCTTTTGAAATGCCAGAAAGCGCCTAAAAGTCCCAGGATCAAAGGCAGGAAGAAATAGGTATTCCGGGAAGGATTATTCTTTTGTGAGTCAGGTAAAGCATTTTGTCCCCCAAGCCGCATTTGGTCAATAAACTTAATTCCGCTTATCCAGTTACCGTCTGTATAGTTTCCATGCCCTTGCTGATCATTTTGCCTGCCTGCGAAATTCCACATAAAGTAACGTGCATACATATGCCCGATCTGATAAGAGAACAAGAATTTTAAATTATCGCCAAAGGTTGGCGATTCATTTTCTCCTAAATGCAGCCAATTCCGGTAAACGCTGATATGTCTTGGATCTGAACTATAGATTCTGGGCAAAAGCGTTTCCCGATCGTATGCATATTTTGGTTTATTACCAACTTTAATATAATTGTCTTCCCCTTTTCTATAAATTGAAGAGCCTTCAATATATTCAATTGGCCTTGAATCAAAGTATGGTCCTTTTAAAAGAGGGTCATCTCCATATTGTTCACGGTTTAGATAGCTCAATAGCGCAAAGGTATTATCAGGGTCATTATTATTTAATGTCGTATTCGCTTTTGCACGAATCACAATCATTGAAAAAGAACTGTATCCAATCAGTATGAATGAGATACACAGTAAAACGATATTTAAGGTTGGTTTATGGTGTTTAATAGAATAAATGATTCCGTAAACAAGTCCCCCTATAAGTAGTATTGAAAAAAGCCAGATACCGGAACCGAAGCCTAATCCCAATGTATTTACAAAAAACAGGTCAAAATAAGCTGCAAATTTAATTGAGTACTGTATGATACCCCATAGGATCAACGCTAAAACAACACAGCCAATCAACATGGCTTTCAGGGCACCCGCATTGCTTGGGTTCTGATTTTTGCGGAAATATACGACCAGCGCCAATGCAGGAATGGTCAGGAGGTTTAATAAATGGACACCAATGGAAAGACCCATTACATAGGCAATAAGAATCAGCCATCTTTCAGAATAGGGTTCATCTGCATGTGCATCCCACTTTAGAATTGCCCAAAACACGACAGCAGTACACAAAGATGCCATGGCATAAACCTCGGACTCAACAGCAGAGAACCAGAACGTATCTGAAAAAGTATAAGCCAATGCTCCAACTAAGCCGGCACCCATAATCTGGATGATCTGAGTTTCGTTAATTTCTGTACCCTTTGTGGCAATTACTTTACGGGCTAACGCTGTTATGGTCCAGAATAAAAATAAAATGGTCAATCCGCTTGAAACTGCTGACCCAACATTCATCCAATAGGCGATCAGGTCTGGTCTCCCCATTGCAAAATTTGAAAACAGATTTTGTAACATTAGAAACAATGGAGCGCCGGGCTGATGGACAACTTGCATTTTATAAGCAGCAGCAATGAACTACCCACAATCCCAACACCTCGCTGTTGGTTCGAGGGTTAATATGTAGGTAAGGGTTGCTATAATAAAAGTTAGCCATCCTAAAAGATTATTAATTTTGCTATAATTCATGATACTGATTCAATTTGACGTCGAAAATAAGTATTTGAATTGACTTATCGATACATTTCAGGCATTTCCGGACGCTTTTAACATTTAAAGAAATAAAAAAGTAAAATATTTTTGCATCATATTAAATATCGCTCTATATTTGCAGTCCGTTAACGGAGATGCCCACAAAAGGCAGATTGCCCGATAGTATAAAGGTAGTACATCTGATTTTGGTTCAGATTGTCTAGGTTCGAATCCTGGTCGGGCAACAAAAGAAAAACTCGGATTGTTTTATATCAATCCGAGTTTGTATTATATACAATAACAGCTGCAACAGCATATCATCATGCCCTTACAATTTAACAAAGTACAACTTTTCGCCGGATCTTCTACACAAGAGCTGGCCGAAAAAATTGCTGAGTCCTATGGTAAAGAATTAGGACAAAAAACGCTTTCACGTTTCAGCGACGGTGAAATCCAACCTTTTTATAATGAGTCAATAAGAGGCAGTGATGTATTTATTATCCAATCTACCAATACTCCCGGCGATAATATCCTGGAGCTGTTGATGATGATTGATGCTGCGAAACGCGCTTCTGCACATTATATTACTGCGGTTGTTCCTTATTATGGATATGCACGTCAGGATCGTAAAGACAAGCCAAGAGTTGCTATCGGTGCTAAGTTGGTTGCAAATTTGATCACTGCAGCTGGAGCACACCGTATTATGACGATGGATTTGCATGCTGCTCAGATTCAGGGTTTCTTTGATATACCGGTAGATCACTTGGATGCATCGGTAATTTTTGTGCCGCATATTAAAGCATTGAACTTACCAAACCTAACGATTGCTTCACCGGATATGGGTGGATCGTACAGAGCAAGAACGTTTGCAAAATACTTTAATGCCGAGGTTGTTATTTGTGATAAACAACGGAAGCGTGCTAATGAAATTGAATCAATGTCAATTATCGGTGATGTTACCGGGCAGGATATTGTTTTGATTGACGATATTTGCGATACTGCCGGAACGTTATCAAACGCGGCATCTCTAATTATGGAGAATGGAGCAAATAGTGTTCGTGCGGTATGTACACATCCTGTTTTATCTGGAAATGCCTATGAAACGATTGAAAAGTCTGCTTTAACTGAATTGATCGTAACTGATACAATTCCTTTAAAACACCAGAGTGAAAAAATTAAAGTCTTATCAACTGCTGATTTGTTTGCCAATGCAATTACAAATGTAAATGAGCACGGATCGATAAGTAACCTCTTTCAAATAAATAATTAATAATTAATAATAAATAAAATGAAATCAATTGCTATTAGCGGTTCTCTCAGAGAGAACGTAGGGAAAAGAGACGCTAAAGAATTGCGTTATGAAGGCAAAGTGCCTGCAGTTCTTTATGGTGGAGAAAAACAATACCACTTTGCAGTGTCGGCAGCTGATTTGAAATCGTTGGTTTATACACCCGATGTTCATTTCGTAGATTTAGACTTAGACGGTCAAAAATTTCAAGCTATTGTACAGGAAACTCAGTTTCACCCTTTGAACGATTTAATTCGTCATATTGACTTTTTAGAGTTAAATGACAAAAAAGAAGTTACAATGAATATTCCGGTTTCTTTGACCGGAACATCTCCAGGTGTACGTAGCGGGGGTAAACTTATTCAAAAACTTCGTAAGTTACGTGTAAAAGCATTGCCAAATGCAATTCCACAGGTAATTGAGGTTAGTTTAAATGCTTTAGAAGTAGGTAAATCTGTTCGTGTAAGCGCAATTAAACTAGAGAATGCAAGAGTACTTAATAATGCTGATGATACAATTGTATCAGTAGTTATGTCTCGTGCACTACGTCAGGCAGAACAAGAAGCTGCAAAAGCTGGTAAGTAAAATCAGAACAATTTTAATACAAAAAAAGCAGCGGAGTCTCCGCTGCTTTTTTTTGTAAATCTATTTTTCTTTCTGCTTATCTAATAATTCTTATTTTTGAAAAGGAACAAATTTTAATTGATGAAATATCTTATTGTTGGTCTTGGCAATATTGGCTCAGAATATGCAGATACACGTCATAATATTGGCTTTATGATTGTTGATGAGCTGGTTAAAAAGGCCACTGCTTCGTTTTCGACTTTGCGCTATGCTTATTATTCAGAATTTAAATTTAAAGGAAGGACGATTCACGCAATTAAACCCACTACTTATATGAATCTTAGTGGAAAGGCAGTGAATTATTGGATGAATGAATTAAAAATACCAATAGAAAATGTATTGGTTGTTGTTGATGATATTGCCATTCCCTTCGGCAAAATCAGATTGAAACCCAAAGGAAGCAGTGCCGGACATAATGGATTGAAAAATATAGAAGCACTGTGTGGAGGTCAGAGCTATCCCAGACTTCGCTTTGGAGTTGGTGATAATTTTTCAAAGGGCAGGCAGGTTGACTATGTCCTGAGTGGTTTCGACAAGGACGAATTAATTGAACTTCCGACTCTTATTGAGCATTCTGTGGAAATGATTTATAGCTTTGTGACCGTAGGCCACGAACTTACTATGACAAGATTTAATAAATAAACAATAGATAATGGTAGATGTATACGGAATAAAGAACTGTAGTACAGTCAAAAAGGCATTGAATTGGCTTGATGAAAATAACATTCAATATTCATTTCATGATTATAAAAAAGAAGGAATCTCTTCTGATAAAATCATAGAATGGCAAAAACAGTTTGGTTGGGAACCGCTTATTAACAAAAAGGGAACAACCTGGAGGAAACTGGATTCGGAACTGCAAAAATCGATTACTGATAAAGAATCAGCCAGTAAATTAATGCAAGAAAATACCAGTCTAATCAAGAGACCGATAATAGATGGCGATAAAGTATATCTACTTGGTTTTGATGAGGAGGAATATTCAAATCAACTTTTATAACCTTATAAACGGAATAATCTTCCGCATTTTATTAATTCATCGTAATGGATAATACGCTCACGACAGCTTCGTTACCACTTAGAAACAATTTATTTCAATGAAACCATTATGGGTTTACAAAAATCACAAACCCGAGATAAACAATTCATCCATAATAGCTTCATCACCATTAAAAACAAATTAGTCAGATGAAAACAAATCATATTATATCAATCAAAGCCTTTATTATCCTGTTGTGTTTTTCTGTAGCTGCTTTTGGTCAGACAACAAGCAATTACGATTATGTAACTGCTTTTGATCCTATATTTTATCAAAAAAATGGCAACGAGTTCCGCTCTGCCAGCGGAAAGCCAGGCCCTAAATATTGGCAGAACGCGGCTAATTATCATATTGCAGCCACTTTGAACGACGA
>Ga0160433_100522_pt1 | contig 17683 bp, 21 predicted proteins | sample HID1972K_E0MG_FD_108235 | JGI IMG/M metagenome (GOLD analysis project Ga0160433, IMG submission 108235) | Enriched pill bug-associated microbial communities from UW Madison campus, WI, USA - HID1972K_E0 MG | ecosystem: Host-associated > Arthropoda: Insects > Digestive system > Unclassified ... | reverse complement strand
CCCAGCGCAAAACTTGAAACTATCATTCCTTCAATTAATAAATGAGGAATATAGGTCATTAAATAACGATCCTTAAATGTTCCGGGCTCAGACTCATCTGCATTACAAACCAAATAACGCGGAACCCCTTCTGGTTTTGCAAGGAAACTCCACTTCATTCCCGTTGGGAAACCTGCACCCCCACGACCGCGAAGACCAGAAGCTTTCACCTCTTCAAGCACACTTTCAGGGCTCATCGTTTTGATTGCTTTTTCAACAGCACGATATCCTCCCATACGACGATATACCTCGAATGTATTTATTCTTGGTACGTTAATATGTTCAAGTAACAATTGACGAGTCATCTTACCCTATTTATTATTTTTTAGCTCTTCTATTAATTGGCTTACGCTTCCTTCTGTTAGGTTCTCATAAAAGGTATATTCAGGTCCGATCTGTAAAACAGGGCCTTTGCCGCATGCTGCTATACATTCTACACCTCGCCAACTAAATAAGCCATCATCTGTAACTTCACCTTCTTTTACTCCCAATGTATTCTCGATATGCTGCATTATTTTTTCAGCTCCTACCAGACAACAAGGGCCGGTACGGCATACCTCCAAAACATATTTACCTTGGGGTTTCAAAAAGTACATGGTATAAAAGGTTGCAACCTCATATACCTCAATATATTCTAAATTTAAGAACTCCGCTACCCTATTCATTGAAGGAACACTAAGCCACCCGGCTATTGCCTGCACTTCATGTAAAATTGGTAACAAAGCTGATTTCTGTTTACCTTCTGGATAGCGACTAACAATCCCGTTGAATTTCTCTATCAATTCTGGAGTAAATTCAACATTCTCAATGTTATCCGTATTATTTATACTAAGCATCTAATTCTCCTGCTATAACATTTAAACTACTCATATTAATAATTGCATCCGACAGCAGCATCCCACTACTCATTGGTGCATACATTGCATAATTAATAAAAGACGGTCTACGGAAATGCAAACGATAAGGCGAACGACCACCATCATTTATTAGATAAAACCCAAGCTCTCCATTTGCGCCTTCAACAGCATGATAAACTTCTGATTTTGGCGTATCCAATTCTCCCATTACTATCTTGAAATGGTAAATCAACGCTTCCATATTATTATAGACTTTCTCTTTCGGAGGAAGATAAAACTCAGGAACGTCTGCATGAAAGATACCACTTGGCTCTTTCTCTAATTTCGATAATGCCTGCTCAATGATCCGCATACTTTGACGCATCTCCTCATTTCTAACCATATAACGATCATAAACATCTCCATTGGTTCCAACAGGAATATCAAAATCAAAATCTTCATACGAAGAATAAGGCTCCTGAACTCGCACATCATAATCGACCCCTGTTGCACGAAGAATCGGACCGCTCCAACTATATTCTAAGGCTTTTTCCGGACTTACTGCTGCCACACCGGAAGTTCGCTCAATAAAAATCCTGTTTCTGTCAAATAGCTTGGTAAACTCATCTAATACAGCTGGGAAATCTTTAAGAAACGATCGTATCTTAGCAAAGGATCGCTCATTAAAATCTCGCTCAAAGCCTCCAATACGTCCAATGTTAGTTGTTAGCCGAGAGCCGCAAATTTCTTCATAAATCTCATAGATTTTCTCGCGCTCATGCATTAAATACAAAAAGCCAGAAAAAGCTCCTGTATCCACACCCAAAATACCATTACAAATAATATGATCTGTAATTCGGGCTAACTCCATAATAATTACACGCATATAGTCTACCCTTTTTGGTATCTCTATATTCAGTAATTTCTCCACGGTCATATGCCAGCCCATATTATTTATGGGTGATGAACAATAGTTTAACCTGTCTGTTAAAGGTGTAATCTGATAGAATGGCCTGTGCTCTGCTATTTTCTCAAAAGCCCGGTGAATATACCCAATTGTAGAAACACCACTTACAATACGCTCTCCATCCATCTGAAGAACATTTTGAAACACACCATGAGTTGCAGGGTGAGTAGGTCCAAGGTTTAACGTTATCAGATCCTCTTGAGAATCATTATCGTTATAAACTGGTATATTATTCGTTATTCTAGTGATCGGGTCGGCCATAATATTATCTCTATCGTCCAAAAAAATAATCCTTCTTATCAACACGGTTCGGATCTTCTAGCGGAAACTCTTTACGCATCGGGAACACTTCCATATCATCCACATTCAGGATGCGGTTCAAATCTGGATGGTCCAAAAATCGAACGCCATAAAAATCGTATGTTTCACGTTCCATCCAATTAGCTCCCTTCCATAACACAGTTGCACTTGAGATCTCAGGGTTCTCTCCATTAATAAATACTTTTAATCGAATTCTGAGATTATTTACAAAACTATGGAGGTGATAAACCACACCAATCGAAAGGTCACGCTCCGGATAATGAACAGCCGTAATATCAGTTAGATAAATAAACTGTAATTCCTCGTCTTTCTTTAAGAACTCCAGCACTTCAATGATTTGATCTTTACCAACTTCAATAGTAAGAAGGCCATATGGCGCATCTGTATTCAGAATCGTATCCAGAAACCGATCCTTTAAACGCGAAAGAAGAGTTTCATTATTCAACTTATCTATCATTATCCGTTTGAATTCCATATTTCTCTAAAAGCGCTTTATACTCAGGCGTATTTCTTCTATTCAAAGACTCATTCTTTACAATTTCCTGTAAGCGCATAACTCCATCAAGAATAGCTTCTGGCCTTGGCGGACAACCGGGAACATATACATCTACCGGAATAATCTCATCAATACCCTGTAATACAGAATAGGTATCAAAAATACCCCCGCTACTTGCACAAGCTCCTACAGCAATAACCCAGCGAGGCTCAGCCATCTGAATATAAACCTGCTTTAAAACCGGAGCCATTTTTTTTGCAATGGTACCCATCACAAGTAACATATCTGACTGTCGGGGGGAGAAACTAGGTCTTTCAGCACCAAAACGAGCAAGATCATAATCTGCACCCATGGTAGCCATAAATTCAATTCCACAACAAGAAGTTGCAAATGGCAAAGGCCATAATGAATTTGCACGAGCCAAACCAATCACTTTATCTAAGGAGGTAGCAAAAAATCCAGCACCCTCTACCCCTGGAGGAGCGGCTCCTAATTTTATATCAGTCATTCCAATTTCTTTTATGAATAAACTTAATGCCGGCCAGAAATCCTCGACAAATCTATGAGATATTTATAGTCAAATAAGTCAATAATATAATTTAGAAATATTCTATATATACTATTCTTACTCGTCCCAATTAAGAGCTTTCTTTTTGATTATATATATAAAGCCCAATAAAAGCAATCCCATAAAAACAAACATTTCTATAAGACCATTTATACCGAACTCCCTAAAGTTTACAGCCCAAGGGTACATAAATATAACTTCAATATCAAAAATCACAAACAAGATTGCAACCATAAAATACTTTATTGAGAATGGTTGGCGTGCATTTCCCACAACCTCTATTCCAGACTCAAAAGAAGATAATTTATTTTCGGTTCGAACCTTCGGACCTATCAAGTGTGTAACAACAATTGTTGTTATACCAAAGCCGGCAGCAACAATTATTTGAAATAAAATAGGTAAATAATTCGCAGAACTATTTATAACCTCAGTTTCCATAAATGTATTCGGTATTATTAATCTTTTTCCACGTCAAATATACATATTTTAATCAAAAAAGCGCCAACAATATATATTGCTGACGCTTTCTTGATTAAAATATTTTTTACGATTGAGGCTCTAAATTAGTTAAAGCCTGTTGTGCGTATGCATCTGTAGGATCTATTTCTAATGCACTTCTAAAGCTTTCTCGTGCTTTTTCGTAATCTCCGCTTAGTGAATAAAAAGCGCCATTCACGCTATAAGCTTCTACTAAATTCTTCTTATTCTGAGCGATCGCTTCAGCACCTTTACCAGTAACTATATCAATAAATTCCTGAAAATAGGGAACAAATGTGCCTTTAGGGTTTTCCTGATCATCTAATAATCGATTTGCCCTCGCACGGAATAGATAAGCAGCATCCGTTGTTGGTGCCAATTCAGTAACCTTTCCAAATGCCTTATCGGCTTTCTCCAATAAAGTCTTTGATGGTTTAACTTCATCATTCATGCGTGTTGCATAATCGAAATACAAAGCATAGCCCATATAGAAATAATCGTATAGATAATTTTTTGAATCAGGGTTCAAAGTAGCTACTTCAAATATACGCGCTGCCGGACCATATTGACGAGCTTGGAAGAATTCCATTCCAATCTCATTTAAATCCTCAGCAATCGAAGAATCTGCTTTAACAGCTTTTTCCATATTCGCAACCGCTTCACTTAACAAAGTAGTATCAACAGTGTTATTAACTGTATCCGATGCTAAACGTATATCTGCAAGCCCTAAAAATAAGTAATCGCGCGCAATGATACGTTCAGGTTCTACCTTTGATATAAAATCAGTGATAGCAGTTTTACTTTCCTGGTAATTACCATTTTCATATGCTGCATATCCCAAATAGCGCAAAATCCTTGGATTCGCTTGATCTAATTTAGCCATCTCATTCGCTTGAACTTCTAACGTTGCATAATCCTTTGCATAAATCAAAAAGTCAGCATATCTCATTCTGGATTCAAGAGAATAATCCGTTAAATCCATGTACTTTTTATAGTATTCTAATGCTTCTTGAAGCTTCTGATTATATTCTTCAACAGTAGTTACCCTTCTGGACCATAGGTAATAAGTTTCAGCAAGCTCGCGGTATGTTGGCGCAAAATTAGGATTCTCAGCAACGATTGCCTGTAAATCAGCTGATGCTTCAGGGAACGCATAAGCTTCTTTACTAATTACCGCTAATTGAATTTTTGGATTCAATAACGTATTATCTAAACTGGATGCATCACGGTAAGCAGTATAAGCTTCGCTATTATTTCCCATGCCAAAATAAGCATTACCGATCGCTAAATCAATTTCAGCATCTTTTTGGCCAGTAGCTTTTGCCTTTAATAAATATTCAAGCGCCTTATTATAATCTGGATTAGCTCCTTTCAAATAAGCTTTACCAGCTGCTAATAATTCTTCATAATCTTTCTTTTTTAACTTAGCTGTTGCTTCGTTAAATAAAGTTTGAGCACCAGCTGCATTGCCATTAAGCAATTCAATAGTACCTAAACCTACTTTGTTTATAGTATTTTTAGGATCAGCTGCATCACCTTGTGTAAATACAGCTTTTGCTGAATCAAGATAATCATTAACAAGATACACCTCTCCAAGATAAAAATAGTTATCCCCTTCTTTTGAGTCATTTTGAACCAAGTTCTTCAAAGTCACTTTAGCCTTTTCGTATTGCTCTTGGTTAATGGCAACCTTAGCATCTTTTAAACTTTGAGCAAAAGCACCAGAAACTACAAAAGACAAGGCTAACCCTATGTTTATTGCTTTCTTCATCATTTTCATTATATTAATTTAAATTTATTTGATTTCTTATATTAATTTCTCGAGGCGGAATACTATCTGGTAATAAACCAGACTTAAGAATAATCCGTTGTCCCCGTTCCCCTGCCAAAAATGCAGAGAATCCAACTCCCAGACCCATCACACCCTGACAATTGATAACGTACAAATCACGCGCCAAGGCATATTTTCCAAGAGCTAAATTATTTTGTGAAGGTTTATAATAAGCATCGTCTCCATCCTTACCATGCTGATTTTTAACTCCTAACACTTTCAACCCTTTTGTGTACTCCAACAAATCCCGATCAGGTTGAGCCATCCAATTTATACCAACCACTCCAACAGCATGTGGATTATTATATACATATTTTATAATATCTGCATTCGAGCTTAAAGCATATACACGTTCTTTTGGAAAGTCAGTAATAGCTGCCAACTCTTTTAAGAACCTCACTGTACTCGAATTTGGATTATCAAAAACCAATGTGCCAATCGCGGATGGTCTTCCATGAAGAACATCAATAATGTCATCAACAGTTACCACAGAATCCAGATTATCTCTACTAGTAATCAATGCTATTCCATCAGTCGCAAAGTGAGTTATTTTAGGAACAATCTTCTTAGACTGAAAAAACTGCATTTCCTCTTTCGTTAATGTTCTGGACAGAATTGCAATTTTAGCAGAATCATTCATCAAATAATTAACGGCAAGTTTTTCAGGCCTGTTGACTAATGTAATATCTGCCTCCAAATAGGTATTCTCAAACACTGTCAGTTGATCCTCAACGATAGGCTGAAATGTTTCATCAACCACTATTGAAACAATACCTGTTACAATAGTATGCGCCTCTTTCGTTGGAGGTGCGCTATTACACGATATAATTAAAGAACTAACTATTACAGTCAGAAACAAATATGCATTTTTTTTAATAAAATCCATTGCACAATTTCAAAATTATAATTTAATACTTATTAGTAATGTAGATGCATTATCTATAAAGATTTCATAATATGTGCTTGGATATCAATGTTTATTAACCCGATTCTGCCATAAACGCGCAAATCTTAAAAACGAATAAACAATTAACACTACTCCGAAAAGAATCCGGTAGGTTCCATTCATACGGATTGGGAAATCGGACCAAAAAATAATGATCATACCCAGTACGAAATACAGGGTGAACATGAAAAGTCCTATAACAGACAGAAATCGCTTTGTGGGCGATTTCTGTCTGTTATCATTCATATTGCTTTTATTCAACATCTATTGTGCTGCTAAATTCAACTGAATAGGCAATGTAAACTGAACCCGAACAGGACGACCATTTTGTATACCTGGTTTCCATTTTGGAGCTCTTTTTAACATTCTAACTGCCTCTTCCCCGGTACCGTATTTCAAATCCCGAAGAACTTGAATATCAGTAAGAGATCCATCTCTTTCAACAACAAACTGTAATAGCACACGACCACTTACACCTTGTTCCTGAGCTTGAGCAGGATAGTTGTAATTTCTACCCACATACTTGTAGAACTCTTCCAATCCTCCTTGTGGAGAAGGAGCAACTTCTACAGAAGTAAAAACCTTATTAACATCCTCCGTAACTTCTTGATCCTTAGGACCTTCAGCGACAGGTAAGTCAATACGGATATCTGCAGTAGGATCACCGGCTATAGTCTTAGGACCCGGATCAGCTACTTTTAATTGTTCAACTGTAGGAGGTTCTTCATCACGAACCTGCGCCGCCTCAACAACAACCGGAGGTGGCATTCTAACCTGATCCACGCGAGGTGGAGGTGGTTCAACAATCGGAGGCGGGATTGGCGCTTCCTCATCTACAGGAGGAGGTTCCGATAGCACCACTTCAGTTTCGATAGTTCGAGTAACGTCAGCGTCACTTCCAGTATCAATGAGGCTTATTAACATCGGACTTCCTACTGCAAGCAGGAATAATATCGACCCGATGAATAATGCCTTAGTGGTATCGGTATCTGCCGTTTGTCGTAACTGGTAAGCCCCATAGGACTTGTTACGACCCGCAAACACTAAATCGAGCCACTCTTTTTTAAATATGTCTAATTTAGACCCAAACATGTTTTCTCAATTTAAGGTAAAACCTATATTATTAATTGTATATATTCTCTCGTGTTAGAAGCTCTACTTCAGCAGAACCAATATCACCAATCATATATTGTTTGGCGTCAACAATCTTCATCTCATCAAGAATATCAACTAGGTTCTTATAGTTTGCTTTATCACTAGGCCTAATAATTACAATTAAACCCTTTTCCGGATCACCTGTAATCTGAGGAACTTGTTTAATTTTCTCTAATAAGATAGGACGAATTCCATTCTTACCATAATCAACTACTGTAGGCCCCTCAATCGGGCGATCCAACAAACCCATGTAATACTCTATCTTATTGTCACTTCCTAATAACAAAGTAATAGTACGATTATCCGCCACATCAAGCTGATCTTGAGAATTTTCCTCAGTCTTATCTGGCATAGCTACATCCATTGCGTAGGGCTTCGAGATAGAGGTGGTTAACATAAAGAATGTAATTAACAAGAAGGCTAAGTCAACCATCGGTGTTAAATCCACACTGGGCGCACTCTTTTTGCCCGTATTTAATTCTGCCATTTGCTATATCTATTTAATTTATATTAATCAGCTATACGTAAATTCGTAATTAAGCTAAATTTATTAAGACTTTGCTCTTGCAAAACATCAATAACTTTCTTAATTGCTGGATAATCCTCCTCAGCATCGCCTTTTATAGCAACACGCATTTGTTCGTTATTTACCTCTGCTGTTGCCAAACGAGCTGCTAAAACCCATTCTCTCAATTGATTATCTGTAGAATCTGCAGGTATTCCTGTCTGAAATCCAGAAGAAACACGTTCAGCATTATCCATAGCGATCAATTGTTTTAACCGGCTGATAGGAACTCCAAAGCCATCGATCAGAGAAAAACGTTGTTTCTCTTCATCAGTGAACGTCAAATTATACTTTTCGCTAATACGATTCAACATATTTACTCTAACATTAGGACCTGTAACACCAAAGAACACTTTTCCACCATCACCAACAGTTAATGTTCCAAGATTTGTATCTGGGACCTTTATCTGAACGGTTGAAGCAGGCATATCAACTGGTAGAGGTTCAGGCTGACGAGCTGTAGCCGTTAATATAAAGAACGTTAAGAGAAGGAATGACACATCGCACATAGCGGTCATATCTACCTTCGTACTCGCTCTTTTTATTTTTATCTTACCCATTGCTTCAATTTATAATTTCTAAAATTAATTGTTTTAACTAATGATGATCAAACATCAGCGATTCCATAAATCGCTGGTATATTTTTTCAAAAATTAATTATTATGAGTTGAAGCGTAGGTTTGAACGATTGAATAACCCGCCTCATCAATAGAATAAGTAAGTTTATCAATCTTAGAAGTAAATACGTTATACATAACAACGGCAATTGTAGAGGTAAAGATACCAGTTGCAGTATTGATCAACGCTTCAGAAATACCGTTTGCTAATTGTGCCTGGTCAGGAGCTCCACCGGTTGCCAAAGCAGCAAACGCTTTAATCATACCTGTTACTGTTCCTAATAGACCCGTCAAAGTACCAATAGATACCAAAGTAGCAATAATAGTCATGTTTTTCTCAAGCATAGGCATCTCTAAAGCGGTTGCTTCTTCGATTTCTTTCTCAATTGCAATACTAGCTTGCTCAGAGTTAACACGAGTATCAGCTGAAGCTTCTTTGTATTTTACTAAACCTGTTCTGATAACGTTAGCAACAGATCCTTTTTGTTTATCACACTCAGCGATTGCTGCATCGATATTACCAGTAGCTAAGAATCCTTGAATACGTGTTACAAATTGATCTACATTTCCAGTTCCTGATGCTTTATTAATTACAAAATAACGCTCAAAAGAAAATACAATAGTCATTGTCAATAATCCTAATAATACCGGTACGATAAAACCAGCTTTGTATACCATCCCGAAATAATCACCTGGTAATGGTTGTCCCAGTTCTGGATCCCCGCCTTCGAAATGTGACGGACTACCCATGATATACTTCCAAACAATATATCCAATAATAAAACAAATAATGATAGCTAAACTTGCAAAAAGGTTAGAACCTGACGAGCTACCTTGTTTCTTTGCCTTGTTTGGTGTTGGTGCATTTGCCATTTTTTTAAATTTTAGTTTTTAGTTTTTAATGATTTATGTTAATTAGTTAATAGTTTACTCTTCCATTTCTGTAAAAGCCTAAAGCAAACTTAAGATTTTACAAAATAAAAACAAATAAAGTTTTTTTAATTTTTAAGTCTTTGGTCTCGGCGTGCAACAGCGGCATCAACGCCTAAATGATTGTTTTATTTATACAAATATTGCTATTTCATTTAACAATATTCTACAATAGAAACCATTTTTTTTCAATATTGCAAATATTTCTAATAAAAAAATCAATCAGGGATTCCATTGCGAAACAGCTAATTTACCTAACTCTTATCTATTCAACCCTCCTAGTTATGTTTAATTATCTAATTTACAGTTCGGTAAATTATTTGTTACACTAACCTCCTGATTGTTTAACCTTATAGCCCGCCGCAAGTAATAATTCCATTACACGTTTTCTAAAATCACCCTGAATTAAAATTATTCCATCTTTAACTGAGCCCCCAACTCCACACTTCTGTTTTAATATCTTGCCCAAGTTGTCCAGATCTCTATCTTTACCCACAAAACCAGTAATTAAAGTTACCGCTTTTCCTGCCCGTTGTTTTTTATCCAGCGTAACACGCAAATCTTGCTGTTTAGGTAGTAATGTCTCTTCTTCTCCTGATTGATTCTCCTCAATAAAGTTATAATTTGAATCAGTTGAATACATAATGCCGGAAAATACTTTCTTTTTAGACTTTGCCATCCTTCAATATATTAATATCTTCTCAATAAATAACCTGCAGTGATTTCGGATGAACAGTTATCTCCAGATTCTTTCCCAAAGAGATAGGTTGTCCGTCAACATGTACATCTCCTCCAACCGCTCGATTTATAAAAATCTCTTTACCCTTGATAATATCGATATACTCCGATTTATCAGCTGTTTTATTAAAGAGATGGAATAACATTTTGGGAAATAAATACAGTGGAAAAGGCTTTACAATACAAACATCTAATAATCCATCCCAAACAGATGCATTGGGAGATACATATGCATTATTACCATATTGAGAAGAATTTGCCAAGCTGATCATGAAAGCCTCCCGCTTGAATTTCTTTCCATCAATAATAAAATCATACACCTGCGATTTATAATTGGTAATTTCTGAAAAGACCGTTTTCATATAACCATAAGGCCCTCTGATACTCTCCTTATCAAAACGGTTGCTGATAACAGCATCAAAACCGATACCTGCCATATTAAAGAAAAAATGACCATTCAATACGCCGCTATCAATGGCTCTAACTTGAAACCTGTTCAGAATTACGATTGCTTCCTTAACTCCACTCGGAATTTCAAGAAATCTTGCCAACCCATTGCCGGATCCTTCAGGTACAATTCCGAGAACCACAGAAGTATTGACCAACGCTTTCGCGATTTCATTAACCGTGCCATCTCCTCCAACTGCTACAACTACATCATAGTTGCCATTAACAGCTTCTGCAGCTAATTCGGCACCATGATTCGGTCTCTCCGTGAACCTATATTGAGCATCAAACAAATCATGATTAAGATAAAGCTTAGCCTGCTGCTCAAAGTTGCGCTTACTCTTTCCTCCCGAAATCGGATTAATAATAAACAATAGCTTCTTTCTCATTGTACACATCTTCTCTAACCACTTAAATCACAAATCTAAATCATTTAATCGAAGGGATAATTAAATACAATAAAATAATTTCTTCTTAACAGTTAGTTAAAGTAGATGTAAGAATCAAACAATAAGACAGCAGTTATTTGAAAATAGTTAAACAAGGACCAAACAGGAGTCAAACAGGGACCAAACAGGGGCAGGACAGTCATATTTTCCTTGTTTGACCCTTGTTTAATCCTTATACAGTCCTAATAATATCCCTTATTATATTAGGGGAAGCTATAATGTAAATTATAAGAATATCACAATAGAATTACGCTTTTAAAATCTTTACTCTATTAAGAAAATAGAGATTCTTTTAACTCATGAAATTTATTGTACTTTTGCCTTAAATTAAGAATGTGGATTGATTTGCTGCACTGTAAAAAGGTGCCAAGATTGCAACCACAGTAAAAAAGTGCTAAAGCAAACACCTTCCTTTGTTTGTTTCTCCACTTAGTTTACAAGGCAATCAACATTTTAAATGGTTCATTAAAAAAACTCTTAAACGTTAATCATATGCCTTATTTATTCACTTCAGAATCAGTATCAGAAGGTCATCCGGATAAAATCGCCGATCAGATTTCAGACGCATTAATTGATAATTTTTTAGCGTGGGATCCGGATTCAAGGGTTGCGATAGAAACACTTGTAACAACCGGACAAGTTGTTCTCGCTGGTGAGGTGAAGTCTAACACTTATTTAGATATTCCACAAATCACACGGGATGTTATCAAAAGAATCGGATATACAAAATCCGAATATATGTTTGAAGCAAATTCATGCGGTATATTATCAGCCATTCATGAGCAATCAGCTGATATTAATCAAGGTGTTGACCGTGTGAAAAAGGAAGACCAAGGTGCAGGGGATCAGGGTATCATGTTTGGTTATGCTAATAACGAAACTGAAAACTACATGCCATTAGCGTTGGATCTTTCTCATAAGCTATTAATTGAACTTGCAGCTTTAAGAAGAGAGAATAAGGAGATAACTTACCTTCGTCCGGATGCTAAATCGCAAGTAACGATTGAATATAATGATGATCATAAACCTTTACGGATAGACACCATTGTTATTTCTACACAGCACGACGAGTTTGATGAAGAAGCAAAGATGTTGGCGAAAATCAACGCTGACATTATTAATATATTAATTCCACGAGTTAAAAAATCATTAAAACCTGAGTTGCAGGCTTTATTCACTAAGGATATTAAATTCCATATTAACCCAACCGGAAAGTTTGTGATTGGCGGACCTCATGGGGATACCGGCCTGACAGGAAGAAAGATTATTGTAGATACCTACGGTGGTAAAGGTGGGCATGGAGGTGGCGCTTTCTCTGGAAAGGATCCATCTAAAGTTGATCGATCAGGCGCTTATGCAACTCGTCATATCGCTAAGAACCTGGTTGCTGCCGGCGTAGCAGATGAAATCCTTGTTCAGGTTTCTTATGCCATTGGTGTAAAACACCCAATGGGGATTTACGTAAATACATATGGTACCTCTAACGTTGATTTCTCAGACAGCGAAATAGCCAATAAAATTGAGTCGATGTTTGATATGACTCCTTATGGTATCGAAAACCGTTTGGGCCTGCGAAATCCAATCTATGCTGAAACAGCTGCATACGGGCATATGGGCAGAGAGCCTCAAAAGGTCACAAAAACCTTTAAGGACATTCATAACGAAGTAAAAACAATAGAGGTGGAATTATTTACCTGGGAGAAACTAGACAATGTTGAAAAAGTAAAGAAAGCTTTCGGTCTATAAATCTGCTGGCTTTATATAATTCATGTCGATGAGAAAAGTACTTGGATATATCCTTTCACCGATACATTATTTGACTTTCGGTTTTTTATTGCTATTATTTCATCCCCTTCAATGGTTAAGTTTAAAACTAGGAGGCTATGGAGCACATAAAAAAACAGTTGATATATTCAATCTTTGCCTTTTAGCCAGTTATTACCTTCTGGGAAATAGTGTACGCTTTACCAGGCGATTTGATTTACCTACCAACCGCCCTATTCTTTTCATATCCAATCATCAAAGCATGTATGATATACCTCCTTTAATTTATTTTTTAAGGAAGTATCATGCAAAGTTCATTTCAAAAATTGAATTAACCAAGGGTATACCTAGCATCTCTTTTAATTTGAAACATGGTGGAGGTGCGAATATAGATAGAAAAGATAGCAAGCAAGCTATAGGTGAAATCCTTAAATTAGCACAGCGAATGAAAGCAAATAACTGGTCTGCAGTTATATTTCCCGAAGGAACACGTGCCAAAACAGGGAATTTAAAGCCCTTTTCTGCTGGTGGGATAGCGAGCATTATTAAAAAGGTTCCGAATGTGCTGGTTGTTCCTGTTGCTATTAACAATTCCTGGAAGATGGTTCAATATGGCACTTATCCACTTAATACGTTTATCAACATGAGCTGGACAATTCTAAAACCTATTGAACCGCAAGGTGCGTCTATAGATGAGGTTGTTAAAGAAGCCGAAAATGCTATTCGAGATCACATTGAATCGCTAAACTCTTAAGGTTTTAACGAACCATCCTTCCCTTCCACAGGTACTTACCACTGTTGCCGGCAATACCGATGAATATCAAGTAAAATATATGCAGCAGAGATAAAAAGGGCAGGTAAATTAAATAAGCTGATCGTTTAGCAAAGCTGCTTACAGGCAATAAGAACACAAGCTCCATCAAGATTTTAAAGGAAAGACAATAGTAAACAACCTTCCATAGACTTGGGTTAAACAAAGCACTTACCGTATTTATAACCAGAAATACATTAAATAGCCAAATACAGACTCCCAAAATAACGATCGACTTATTTTTATACTTCGTGCTTTTTGAAGCCCATCGTTTACGTTGACTTATAAAGGATGTTAAATTTTCCTTTGCCTCTGTATAAACAATTGCATCCTGGTTTTTACAGAATCCTACCCGGTTAGGATATTTTTCTGACACTTTATGTAAGAATAACTCATCATCGCCGGAAGCTACTTCATCTATGCCTTTAAACCCATCCAACTCAAGAAACACATCTCTTCGATATGCCAGGTTTGCTCCATTACAGGTGGAAGATTTCTTATTTCCAATGCTAGCGGCTCCTAAGCCAATCAGGTAAAGAAACTCCAGGGTTTGCAGCCTTTCAAACAGGTTCTTTTCATTATGATACATAACAGGGCCGGAGATAAAGAGCAGATCTTCGGCTTCATACATCGAAACCAGAGCATTTAGCCACATAGGCTGCATACGGCAGTCGGCATCGGTTGCCACGATTAATTCACCCGATGCATAATTGATAGCCTCGGAAATCGCCTTTTTCTTATACGAGTTTAAGGGTTCTTTCTCATTCAGCTGAATCAATCGGACTCCTTTATTTGAAAAAGAACGAACAATTTCAGCCGTATTATCGGTAGAATGATCATCTACTACAATAACTTCGAGTAGATGAGTGGGGAAGTTTTGGTTTAATATGTCTTGTAGCGTTAATGCAATATTCTTCTCTTCATTCCTAGCTGCTATTAAAACACTAACAGTTGTATGTAGTGTACCCTTTGTTTTAGGTGTTTCTAATAGATACCAGCCTCTTATTAAATACAAGATAACGGATCCATAAAATACTGTCAGGGCTAATGTAATATAGTTAATTATTTCTGGTACCAAAGAAGTTGATTTTAAATACGAAAACGGATCCAATAATTGCAGGAATTATTAAGTTAACAAACCACACACAGGCAGTAATTGCCATTACTGCAACGATATGTGGAGTAATAAAACCAAAAAAGTAACTTGCTGTAACACTCCTTACTCCAACATCCAGCAAATCTAAGGAAGGTAAAGCAGACTGCACAAAGAATAAAATAAATATCATCGGAATCATTTCGAAAATCGGCATATCCGGAATGATTACTTGCATTAATATACAATATTGTGAAGTAAAAATAACATAACGCAACATGGAATAAAGAAATACACGGTGGATATCCTTTCTCTTATAACGCAGCAATAGATCAAGAAAACGTTGATACTTTTTTAGGAACCATATTTTGGATAACCATTTATTGATCAGCTTAATGTTAAAATATAGCAATAGGAAGAAACTTATGTAAACGAGTCCGGCTAAGCATATCAAAATATAAAACATTGAACTTATGCCCAGGAATTTACCGATAAACCAACAAACTGCGATCATACCTATAACATTGGTAATCACCATTTGTGATATGGCACCAACTAACATGCTAATTACTCCAAACACTCGCTTTCTTGGCTTAAGAAAAAGTACCCTCCCTCCATATTCTCCTATTCTATTGGGTGTGAAAACAGCCCATGATAATCCGCAGAATACAGACTCTATTGCTTTTCTTAATCCGATAGGTTGAAATTGGCTGCATAAGAATTTCCATTTAAGAGCTTCTACCAACCAGTTCATTAACATCATTAAGAAGATTATTGAAAGGATAAAGTAAATACGAACGGGATTAATTTCAAGAATTAACTGATAGAAATCCCGGATAGCATTATTGTTCGTTAACAGTTTATAACAATACCAGATGACAAGAATAAAAATGCTTATCTTTAAGATATAGCCGATCGCTCTTTTCAATTGTGTATTCAAGAAATCTATTTTTAATTCAAAATTATACCATGGGTCTTTACGGACCTTCTTAGAACTGTCAAAGAAATACAAAAATCTCTGGATTTAACGTAATATTGTAAAATGAAGTTACAAAGCAAAGCTGAACGTATAATTTTGGGTATAGATCCCGGAACTTCGATCATGGGTTATGGGTTAATAAAAGAAAGTGGCAATGAAATAAGTCTTATCACTCTTGGTATTATTAAACTTGATCATTTAAATAATCATGCATTAAAGCTTCAATCTATTTTCAATAAGACTACCGAAATCATCAATGCCTACAAACCTGATTGCATTGCGTTAGAAGCTCCCTTCTTTGGTAAAAATATACAATCTATGCTCAAGCTTGGCAGGGCTCAGGGCGTCGCTATGGCTGCCGGCCTAGCCTTAAATATTCCAATTTTTGAATATGCTCCCCGTAAAATAAAGCAATCAGTAACAGGGAATGGAAATGCGGGCAAAGAACAAGTTTCTGCAATGTTAAAAACCCTGTTAAAATTTAACGAAAGCCCTCAATTCTTAGATGCAACAGATGGTTTAGCTGTAGCGGTTTGTCATTCTTTCCAAAATGCAAAAGGGAACAGCAACTTACAAAGTTATTCAGGCTGGTCTGCTTTTGCTAAGAACAATAAAGACAGAATAAGCTAGTCTTCTAGTTTCTTACTAAGCGCTTGTCTGATTTTTAATGAGTCTTCTGCAAATTCGCTCTCACTTAACTTCAATTTTTCCCGGCTAAAATCCATATCTGAAACATTGTTAATAGGAATTAAGTGAATGTGTGTATGAGCAACTTCAAGACCTACCACAGCAACGCCAATCTTTTCACAAGGGAATGCATCTTTAATTCCCTTCGATACTATTTTGGCAAACATCCATAATCCGATGTATTCGTTATCTTCCATATCAAATATATAGTCGGTAGGATTTTTTGGTATTACGAGAACGTGTCCTCGCGCTAGTGGATTAATATCCATAAACGCTAAAAATTCGTTTGTTTCTGCCACCTTATTAACAGGAATGTCTCCTGATATGATCTTAGAGAAAATAGTTTCCATAGCTTTATTTTTCTTCGAAAATACAAAAAAGCGGCTCGTTAAGGAAGCCGCTTTTAATATTATTCATTATACATTCAATATTATTGCCTTATCTGGATATTTCTATTATCTCCAATTCAATCATGCCTGCCGGGACTTCTATCTGGGCTTTGTCTCCAACAGACTTACCTAAAAGCCCCTGAGCAATTGGTGACTTTACTGAGATCTTTCCTGCCTTTAGATCTGCTTCAGTCTCTGAAACCAGTTGATAGGTCATTAGCATACCATTCTTTAGATTCTTTAATTTCACAATAGATAGCGCTAAGACCTTTGAAGCATCTAATTTAGACTCATCAATTAGCCTTGCATTCGCTAATACTTCGCTAAGTTTCGCTATCCTACTTTCATGGTGTCCTTGAGCATCTTTCGCGGCGTCATATTCAGCATTTTCTGACAAATCTCCTTTATCGCGTGCTTCGGCGATAGCCTTTGCAATTGCAGTTCTTCCTACAGTTTTTAACTGATGTAATTCCTGTTTCAATTTCTCAAGTCCTTCTGCAGTGTAATAAGTTATTTCTGCCATATATATTATAGATTAGAATTCATACAAAAAAGCGGCAAGACCATATACGCTTAAT
>Ga0160433_100520_pt1 | contig 17759 bp, 18 predicted proteins | sample HID1972K_E0MG_FD_108235 | JGI IMG/M metagenome (GOLD analysis project Ga0160433, IMG submission 108235) | Enriched pill bug-associated microbial communities from UW Madison campus, WI, USA - HID1972K_E0 MG | ecosystem: Host-associated > Arthropoda: Insects > Digestive system > Unclassified ... | reverse complement strand
TTGCCGGCATAGATCGGCCGCGTGAAGCTGTCCGGCCCCTCCACCGACAGGATGTCACTCACCTGCATGACATTGAGCAGGGCGGCGACGCGCGGCGCGATATTCTTGCCAGTGGTGGTAGCCGAGGCGAGGAAGGCGTCGTGGCTCTCCATCAAGCTGACGACCAGCGGCGCAACATTCTCGGGCAACTGGTGCTCCAGCGCGGGACCATCGGCCAGATGCACCTTGGAGACCCCGGCGATTTTCGCCGCTTCATCGGCCACGGCGGCGCAGCCCGCGCCGGCGACCAGCAGATGAACCTCACCCAGCTTGGCGGCCGCGCTCACGGTGTGAAGGGTCGCGTCCTTGACGCTCGCATTGTCATGCTCGACCAGAACCAGCGTCTTCATGCCGCAACTCCCAACGCCTTGAGTTTTTCCACCAGTTCATCGACGCTGGCCACCTTGATGCCGGCCTGCCGCTGGGGCGGTTCGGAAACGTTCAGCGTGGTGAGGCGCGGCGTCATATCCACACCGTAATCCGCCGGTGTCTTCTGCGAGAGCGGCTTGGATTTCGCCTTCATGATGTTGGGCAGCGAGGCATAGCGCGGCTCGTTGAGGCGCAGGTCCGTGGTGACGATGGCGGGCAGCTTCAGCGCGACCGTTTCCAGGCCGCCGTCGATCTCGCGGGTGACGTTTACCGTCTCGCCGCTCACCTCGACCTTGCTGGCGAACGTGCCCTGCGCCCAGCCAAGCAGGGCCGCGAGCATCTGGCCGGTCTGGTTGCTATCGTCATCGATCGCCTGCTTGCCGAGGATGATGAGGCTGGGCTGCTCCTCGTCCGCCACGGCCTTGAGCAGCTTGGCCACCGCGAGGGGTTCGGCCACGCCGTCATGCGTGATCAGGATCGCGCGGTCCGCGCCCATGGCCAGCGCCGTGCGCAGCGTGTCCTGCGCCTTGGGTTCGCCAATGGAGACGGCAACGATCTCGGTCGCCACGCCCTTTTCCTTGAGGCGAATGGCTTCCTCGACCGCGATCTCGTCGAACGGGTTCATGCTCTGCTTGACGTTTGCGAGGTCGATGCCGCTGCCGTCGGCCTTCACGCGCGGCTTGAGATTATAGTCGAGCACCCGTTTCACCGGGACAAGGATCTTCATGAGACAGCTCTCCGCAAGGCAATGGCTGAATTGCTATGATATATTACATTCCCCGTCAAATCGTGACGTATCTGTCAGGGAATTTCTGTCTCGCCTATAGACGCGTGATGCCCTGAGTTCAGCAAACTTTGCGTTGCAGGGGGTGCCACTTCGCCTTGTCCGGGCTTGCTGGCGTTTCGCGATGGAAACGCCAGTGGCAGCCCGGTGGGCACCGGAAGGATCAGCCCGCCTTCCGCACCTCGGCCACGATCTTGCGCGCCGCATCACCCAGATCGTCCGCCGGCACGATTGCAAGGCCCGAACCGGCAAGGATTTCCTTCCCTTGCTCCACGTTCGTGCCCTCAAGCCGCACAACCAGCGGAACCGAGAGATTCACTTCCTTCGCCGCCGCGACGATGCCCTCTGCAATGATGTCGCAGCGAATGATGCCGCCGAAGATGTTGACGAGAATGCCCTTCACCGCCGGATCGGAGAGGATGATCTTGAACGCCGCCGTCACCTTCTCCTTGGAGGCGCCGCCGCCCACGTCGAGGAAGTTGGCAGGAAACATGCCATTGAGCTTAATGATGTCCATCGTCGCCATGGCGAGGCCGGCGCCGTTTACCATGCAGCCGATGTCGCCATCCAGCTTGATATAGGCGAGATCATATTTGCTCGCCTCCAGTTCCATCGGGTCTTCCTCCGTCTCGTCGCGCAGCGCGGCGAGGTCCGGGTGGCGGAACATGGCATTGCCGTCGAAGCCGACCTTGGCGTCCAGCACCTGGATCTGCCCCCCTGCGACGGCGAGCGGGTTGATCTCGATCTGGCTTGCGTCCGTGCCGAGGAAGGCCTTGTAGAGGGCGGCCGCGACCTTGGCGGCCTGCTTGGCGAGATCGCCGGAAAGCTCCAGCGCGGCGGCCACGCGGCGGCCATGATGGGGCTGGAAGCCGGTTGCCGGATCGATGGTGATGGTGTGGATCTTCTCGGGCGTGGAGTGCGCCACTTCCTCGATGTCCATGCCGCCTTCGGTCGAGGCGACCATGGCGATGCGGCCGGTGACGCGGTCCACCAGCAAGGCGAGGTAGAATTCCTTCTCGATGTCCACGCCATCAGTCACATAGAGGCGGTTAACCTGCTTGCCAGCAGGGCCGGTCTGCACGGTGACGAGCGTATTGCCGAGCATGTCGCGCGCGCTGGCTTCGACCTCTTCGAGCGTCCGCGCCAGACGCACCCCACCCTTGGCATCGGGGCCGAGTTCCTTGAACTTGCCTTTGCCCCGGCCGCCGGCATGGATCTGCGCCTTCACCACATAGAGCGGCCCGGGCAGCTTCTTTGCAGCCTCGACCGCTTCCTCGACCGTCAGGGCCGCATGGCCGGCAGGCACAGGTGCGCCGAATTTCGCGAGCAATTCCTTGGCCTGATATTCATGAATGTTCACGAGCGCGCCTTCCTGATGAGAAATGTTGGGCACGCCATAGCGCTATTGCCCGGCATACGGTTTGCAAAGTTGCGAAGTGCTGGTGTCAGCGCAGCGAGCAGCCGATCGTCGCCGATGCCGTGACGCGCAGGATCTTGGGATCGCCCAGTGCCCTGATGTGATGCATCAGCTCGTCCACGGTCGTCCGGTGCGGATCGAGGTCCTTCGTGTCGGCGAGGGATGCGAGCCTGCGAAGCTGGGCATTGCTCAGTCGGTCAGTCAGGGATTCCGCCATGCAGCCGGCCATGGGCGGGCTTAGGCCAGCCCGCATGAGGCCAGTCCTTATCCGGCTTTCAGGTGTGGCGCAGGCGCTCAGCAGAATGACGGCGGGGAGGGTGGCGGCGACGAGCGCCCGAGCGATGGCTGGCTTCATGATCCTGTTGTATACTCCCGACACTCCGTCGCCTAGGGTTTACGAGAGAGAAACGGGGCATCCCGGTGGTATAAAACGGTTATGGATTGCCCAGGAGTCTACAGTGATAGATCGGATTTTTTCGAGATTCTCCAGCCTACTTTCCAGTTGGGCCGGTCAGCCGTTCACATTCGTGCTCGCCTTCTGCGTGGTTATCATCTGGGCCGTGAGCGGTCCTATATTCCGTTGGTCCGATACCTGGCAGCTTGTCATCAACACGGGCACCACCATCGTTACCTTCCTGATGGTGTTTCTCATTCAGAATGCACAGAATCGGGATGCGAGCGCGATGCAGGTGAAGCTCGACGAACTGATCCGCGCGCTGGAAACCGCCAAGAATGACTATATCGGAATCGAGCATCTGACGGACGCTCAGATCGGCCGCATTCGTGAAGCGCTGGAGAAGGATCAAGATGTTCCCAGCGAACTCCTCACGCAGCGGCGGGTGGAGTTGAGCCGGTTGATACAGCGCCGCTGAGCCCTGTCGCGCCTCTCCCGACGCCAATCGCGCCGTTGGAGAGGTGCTGTCATGGATTGCCGAGCCTCAGCTTTCGCTGGGCAAGGCCTTGGGATCGATCGGCCAAGGATGAGGCGGCGCGGGTTTGGAAAGGCTGCTGTCAGGGCTTAGCCGAGCTTTCCGAGTGGCGGATCGAAGACCGCCAGACAGATCGGCTTTATCCTGAATTTCGCCCAGGCGCTCCTTGATCTGATGAGCGCTCTTCCTAGCCTGCTCCTTATAGGGTTCGAGCCGGCCTTCATCATTCATCTTCTTGAGCTTAGATCCAATGATCGCTGCGGCAGCGCCGTATAGGAATGCCTTGAGCATGTCCGTCTCCATGATTTGAGTTTTCAAGGCTTCAACGGGCGTCCGGGCCGGCAGTTCCGGCCCGATCCGCCGCCCAGGTTAGCGGCAGCGCACCTCGCCACGCTCAATGGCGCGACCGGCCAAAGCGCCGCCCGCAGCGCCCAGGATTGTGCCCAAGGTACGGTTGCCGCCGGGCGCGATGATGTTGCCCAGCACGCCGCCGGCGAGACCGCCGATGATCAGCCCGCGGGTGCCGTCCGGCTTGCGGCAATAATAATTGCCTTGGCCATCGCGGTATATCTGGTCGTCATTTCCCAGCACATACCCATCATTGTCCGAAGCATAGCGAGAGCCTCCCATGCCGAGGTCGCTGCAACCGGCGAGGGGAAGGGCGGCGATGGCGATTGCCATGAAGGGAGTACGAAGCGTTGAGAATGTCATATCCTTGCCTTTCTGAACCTTCTACCTGTTGCAGTTGCACAATGAACGGGTGGCGCAGATGTTCCGGCATTGGCGGAGCCGGCACGTCGGTTCGTCGCCAACCTTCGTGCTCTGTTCAGCCGAGCCGGTGCTCCAGCGTGATTTCGGCATTAAGAAGTTTGGAGACGGGGCAGGTCGCTTTTGCTTCCTCCGCGATCCGTGCGAATTCGGCTTCGTCGATGTCCGGAATGCTGGCTTCCAGCACGAGGTCCGAGCGGGTGATGGTGAAGCCGCCCTCGCTCTGTTCGAGCTTTATGGCAGCCTTCGTCTCCAGCGTCCCGTCCTTGTAACCGGCGCGTTCGAGCGCGAAGGAGAGCGCCATGGTGAAGCAGCCCGCATGGGCGGCGGCGATCAGCTCTTCCGGGTTGGTCCCAGGCTCATCACCGAAGCGCGTGCCAAAGCCATAGCTTTGCTCCTTGAGGACGCCGGATTGTGTGGTGATGCGGCCCTTGCCGTCCTTGCCCATGCCTTCGTAGCGGGCAGACGCGGTGCGCGTGGTCATGGCCTTCTCCTCAATGGGTGAGAGACCAGGAAACGCCCGCCGGGTAGAAGAGTTGCCTCTTGCTATTCCGACGAGCGATTATGGCATTCCTGAGCCTTTGATGACCCGAAGGATCACTGGCAGGCGAGGCACTCGTCATAATCGGTGGATTCGCCGGTGCTGAGCTCGATCTTCTTGAGTTCCGCCGTATTGTCGGCCTCCACGCCGCCTGCGAAGCCGGCGCGCTGGATCGATTTCGAGCGCAGATAATAGAGCGATTTCACGCCCAGTTCCCAAGCGCGGAAGTGGAGCATCAGCAGATCCCATTTCTCCACATCGGCCGGAATGAACAGGTTCAGCGACTGTGCCTGATCGATGAAAGGCGAGCGGTCGGCAGCCAGTTCGAGCAGCCAGCGCTGGTCGATCTCGAAGCTGGTCTTGAACGTGTCCTTCTCTTCCTGCGTCAGGAAATCGAGATGCTGAACGGAGCCGCCCTTCTCCAGGATCGAATTCCACACATTCGTTGAATCCTTGGACTTCGCCTGCAGCAGCTTTTCCAGATAGGGATTCTTCACGATGAAGCTGCCCGAGAGTGTCTTGTGCGTGTAGATATTCGCCGGGATCGGCTCGATGCAGGCGGAGGTGCCGCCGCAGATGATGCTGATCGAAGCCGTCGGCGCGATCGCCATCTTGCAGGAGAAGCGCTCCATCACGCCCTGGTCGGCGGCATCGGGGCAGGGGCCGCGCTCCACGGCAAGCTGCATGGAAGCCTCATTGGCCTTGGCATTGATATGCTTGAAGATCCTGAGGTTCCAGCTCTTGGCCATGGCGCCCTCGAACGGAATGCTACGGGCTTGCAGGAAGCTGTGGAAACCCATGACGCCGAGGCCGACCGAACGCTCGCGGCTGGCGGAATATTTGGCGCGAGACATCTCGTCGGGGGCGCGGTCGATATAATCCTGCAGCACATTATCGAGGAAACGCATGACATCCTCGATGAAGACCTTGTCGCCGTTCCACTCGTCCCAGGTCTCGAGATTGAGCGAGGAAAGGCAGCACACGGCCGTGCGATCCTTGCCGAACTGGTCCTTGCCGGTGGGCAGGGTGATCTCCGAGCAGAGATTCGAGGTGGAGACCTTGAGCCCCACATCGCGATGATGCTTGGGCATCATCCGGTTCACCGTGTCGGAGAAGACGATATAGGGCTCGCCCGTGGCCAGGCGCGTCTCGACCAGCTTCTGGAACAGGCTGCGTGCATCCACCTTGCTGCGCACGCTGCCGTCCTTGGGGCTCTTGAGTTCGAACTCGGCGCCCTCGCGCACCGCTTCCATGAACTCGTCCGTAAGCAGCACGCCATGATGCAGGTTCAGCGCCTTGCGGTTGAAGTCGCCCGAGGGTTTGCGAATCTCCAGGAACTCCTCGATCTCCGGGTGGGAGATGTCGAGATAGCAGGCGGCCGAGCCGCGCCGCAGCGAGCCTTGGGAAATCGCCAGCGTGAGCGAATCCATCACGCGCACGAAGGGGATGATGCCGCTGGTCTTGCCATTGAGGCCGACCGGTTCGCCGATGCCGCGCACGCTGCCCCAGTAAGTACCGATGCCGCCGCCGCGCGAGGCGAGCCAGACATTCTCGTTCCAGGTGTTGACGATGCCTTCCAGGCTGTCGTCCACGCTGTTCAGGTAGCAGCTGATCGGCAGACCACGACCGGTGCCGCCATTGGAGAGCACCGGCGTCGCCGGCATGAACCAAAGGCGTGAAATATAATCGTAGAGCCGCTGGGCATGCGGCTGGTCGTCCGCATAAGCGGCCGCGACGCGGGCGAAGAGGTCCTGATAGGATTCGCCGGGGAGGAGGTAGCGGTCGCGCAGCGTCTCCTTGCCGAACTCGGTCAGCAATTCGTCGCGCGCGTTGTCGGTCACCACGTCGAATCGACGCGCGTCGATGCTGTTGGTTGCGCTCCGCTTGCGTTCCACGGGCGCCGGATCGGCGTTTGGCCGGGGACTTTCCATCGTCGCCTCCGCCGCCAGAGCCGTATCTGCTGATCCTTCAGCCTGCAAATCACGAAACTCCATGCTCAAGACCCCCATGTTCTCAGTTCGCTTGCTTCATTCAAGACCTGGCCGTGGCCTTTGGTCTATAATCCCACGGTTCGGCGGGCATGCGCCGCTTGCTCAGCAGCAAGCGATTATGACAGAGGCACAATTTATAGCGTAGCCCCGCGAACCGAACCACCAGCGATAGTGCCACAGTGAAGCTTCGATGCAAGGCGTAATGGCACTGCTAGCCCGGCGGTTCGTCGATTAAAAGACTCCTCTCAGCGAGTTGCTCCGACTGCGGCAGGGGCGGCGCGCGGGATTGCAAGGCCTCGCCGGAAAGCAAGGTGGAAATCAGGAACGAAAAATATTTTTCTGTGGACAGAATGGCAGGCGGCGCGGCAACGCGAGGCGTCGTTCGGTTAGTCGCCTTGGCAAGGTGGCGCGGGGCGACTTATAGTCCGCGAAACCAGCGGACACTGAACTTTCCGGGAGGGGATTTTCATGAGTATGACCCAGAGCGTCATCCTGATCATCGTCGCATTGGCCATGGCTATCCTGATCATCTGGCTCCTGCGCTCGCGTACGGACAACGCCGGCGAGCACGTCGATACATCCGTGACCGCGGTGGGCGCGGCCGCCGAAGCGGTCCGGAACGTGGCGGAGGATGCGGCGCAGGTCGTCGATGATTCGCTCAAAGCCGATGTGGCGGCCAGCGGCGCACGAGCCGATGACGGGCCGGCCGGGATGAGCAACGCGGCAGCGATCATGGCGAGCGGCGGCGCGGCGGCCGGAGCTGTGACGCTGACGAACATCGGGGTGCCGCCGGCGGCGGGCGCGCCCGATAATTTGCGACAGCTCAAGGGCGTGGGCCCCAAGCTGGCCGGCCTGCTCACGCAGCTCGGCATTACTCGCTTCGATCAGATTGCCGCCTGGGACGCAGCGCAGATCGCCACCGTGGATGCGCAACTCGGCACCTTCAAGGGCCGCATCGTGCGAGATAATTGGGTGGAGCAGGCGCGCTTCCTTGCAAGCGGCGATCTCGCCGGCTTCGAGGCGAAGTTCGGCAAGCTCGACAAGCCCGGCAATAGTTGATCGGTCGGGCCGTGCGGGATGAGTGCTCTTCCACCCCGCCCGGCGATGGCGGCGATTCCGAAGCAAAGCTTCCGCTCGGCCAGATCATCCTGCTGGCGGCGCTGACCGCGCTGCTGCCAGCCTCGATTGATGGCCTCTCGCCCGCCCTGCCGGCTGTTGCAGGCGCGCTGGGCACGGAGCCGGCGCATGTGTCCGCTGCGATCAGCGCCTTCGTCATCAGCTTTGCCCTCGCCCAGCTTGCCGGCGGGATGCTGGCCGATGCTTTAGGACGGCGGCCGGTGGTGCTTGCCGGCGTTGCCATTTACGTCGCTGGGGCGCTGCTCAGCGCCTTTGCCTCTAGTTTTCTCCTGCTGCTGCTTGCGCGCGTGCTGCAAGGAGTGGGCGCGGCTGCGGCGGTGCTGCTTGCCCGCACTATCGTGCGCGACCAGCTTCCGCGTGAGGCCGCTGCGCGTGCGCTGGCGCTGATCGGCATCTTCTTCTCCATGACACCCATCATCGCCCCGCTGGCCGGCGGCGTGCTGGTGGCCCTGGGGGGCTGGCGTGCTCCGCTGTTCGCCATGGCGCTGCTCGGCATCATCGTCGGTCTTGCCAGCCTGTTCCGGCTACCCGAGACGCTGGCGCCGGACAGGCGCCTGCCGCTCGACGTGGCGGGGCTGCTGCGCTCTCTCAGCCGGCTGGCGCGCTCTCATGCGCTCATGGCCTATGTGCTGGCCAATGCCTTTGCCTATAGCGGCGTGCTGCTCTTCTCGGCTGCGGCGCCCCAAGTGATGATCGGGACGCTGGGCCTGCCGGCGGTCACTTATGCGCTGCTCTTCGCCCTGTCGACGACCGGCTTCCTGGCCGGCAACGCGCTGTCCTTCCGCCTCGTGCGGCCGCTTGGCGTCGATGCGACTCTGAGGACAGGCGCTCCTTTCCTGCTCGCCGGGCCGGTCATCATGATCCTGGCGGCCCATCTCTGGCCGAATGCCTGGCTGGCGATCATCCTGCCGCAGGTGCTTTACACGTTCGGCTGGGGAATCCTGCAGCCGCAGACGCAGGCCGGTGCGCTGTCCACCCATCCGGAGAGCATCGGGCAGTCCTCTGCGCTGCTCGGCTTCCTCCAGCTTGCGATTGCCGGCGGTATCGTGGCGGTCTTCTCGCGGCTGACCGGCGGCACGTCCCTGGCGCTCGCATTGGGCATGGCTTTTTGCGGGGTAACGGCGCTGCTCTGCGCCTGGGGTCTGATCGGGCGGCAGCGCGCCGCCAATTGAGAAGAAATAAAAATGGCGGGCAGGGCAAGAACCGCCGCCGAGCAAGGAGCGGATGATGATCGAGGTGGAGACTGTCGCGGAAGGTCTGGAGTTCCCCGAGGGGCCGATCGCCTGCGCCGATGGATCAGTGCTGGTGGTCGAGGTGGCCCGACAAACGCTGACGCGCGTGCGGCCGGACGGGACGCTGGAGATCGTGGCGCATCTGGGCGGCGGGCCCAATGGCGCTGCCATGGGGCCGGACGGAGCGGTCTATGTCGCCAACAATGGCGGCGCGCTGGAATTCCCGGAAGGCTGGAAGGAAGCCGGCAAGCTGGGCCTGCCCGCACATTACGAGGGCGGCTATGTCCAGCGGGTGGATCTGGCCACGGGGGAGGTGTCGACACTATACAACAGCTGCGAGGGTTTGCCGCTTAATGCCCCTAACGATCTGGTCTTCGACGAGACTGGTTCTATGTGGTTGACATGTTTCGGTTTTTCGGATGGCGAGACCCGCCGGATGGGTGGCGTCTATTATGCCAGATCCGACGGTTCCGGCATCAAAAGATGGCGCTCCGACCAGATTTCCCCGAACGGCATCGGCCTCTCGCCCAATGGACGGACGCTCTACTGGGCTGATTCCATGCTTCAACGCCTGTGGGCGCTCGATATCATCGAACCGGGCGTCGTCGCGCCGGAGATGGGGCACAACAGCGGTGCGATCCTCACCAATCTGCCGGGCATGCAATGGTTCGACAGCTTGGCGGTGGAAGCGGACGGAAAGGTGGCGGTGGCGACATTATTCAATGGCGGCATCACGCTGGTCGATCCGGCGGATGGCAGCGTCGAGCATATTCCCATGCCTGATCCCATCGCCACCAATATCTGCTTCGGCGGGCCGGACATGCGCACGGCGTGGATCACCGGATCGGCTACTGGCAAGCTGTTCCGATGTCGCTGGCCGAGGCCGGGCCTCAGGCTCAATTTTCAGGAGGTGTAAGCGCCCATCAGGGCCAGCACTACGCCGGACACGACCAGCAGAAGCCCCAGCACCTCGCTGGATCGCAGCCGCTCGCGCAGGTAGAAGTGCGCGAAGCTCAGGGTGAAGATCACTTCGGTCTGCCCGACGATCCGCACCAGCGCCACCGGGGCGGTGGCGAAGCCGGTGAACCAGCACGCCGAACCCAGAGCGGAGAGCAGGCCGACCTGCCCGGAGATGCGCCAGGTGGAAAAGACGGCGCGCGCCTGTAGCGGCTCGCGCCAGAACAGATAGCCGCCCTGCATCAGCGTCTGCAAGGCCACCGTGATGGCGAGCACGGTAAGCGCCGCCGAAATGGGATCGGCGGTCGTCACGTCCATAGTCGCGCGGCGCACGGCAACGGCGGTGAGAGCGAAGAACAGGCCAGAGGCAATGCCGTAGCGCGCGGCCGGCTGGCCCAGCGCGCGCAGGAAATCGCCTGCGCTCGTCCGCTTGCCCCCGGTGGACAGCAGCATCACACCGATCACCCCGACGGCGATGCCAAGCCATGCGAGCAGGCTGAGATTTTCGCCCAGCAGGAACAGCGAAAGGAGAGCGCCCTGCGCGGCTTCCGTCTTGGAGTAAGCGGTGCCGACGACGAAGTTGCGGTGCTGGAACGCCATGAGCAGCAGATTGGTGGCGATGATCTGCGCGAGGCCGGCCGCCGCGCTGTAGATGACCGTGGCCGCGCCGAAGGATGGCAGTGCGCCGGCCTTCAGCAGCCAATGATAGGCGAGGAAGAGCAGCAGCGCGAAGGGGAGGCCGTAAAGATAGCGGACCAGCCCCGCTGCGTTGACCGAGAGCGTCTGGCTCACCCTGCGCTGGACGGCCGTGCGCCACGCCTGAAGCAGTCCGGCGATGAGCGTGACGGGGAGCCAGATGGGGGAGGAGATCATGCGGGGATTTGCGTGGGACAGTGCTGGAGGATGTGGAGCGTCGAGGCATCGAACTCGGTCATGACGTCGCGAGCGGGCAGGCGGAGGGTTGTGATGCCTTGCTCCGCCAACCATGCGTCGCGGCGGCGGTCGCGCTCAGGGTTGTCGCCCATGTCATGTGCTGGGCCGTCGATCTCGATGGCGAGGTGAGCGGTCGGGCAGTAGAAGTCCAGCACATAAGGCCCGAGCGGATGCTGGCGACGAAAGCGCAGGCCATTGGGTCGGGTGCGCAGGAACTGCCAGAGCTTGACTTCCGGAGGGCTCATAGTGCGGCGAAGCTGGCGCGCGCTGGACGGTGTTTCTGGATGGCATGGCGCGATTTCCCCTCCACCATCCTGCGGATGGTCCCCCTCCCCATCTGCGATGGGGAGGACCAAGCCAGTTTTTACTTTCCTCCACATCGCAGATGGGGAGGGGGACCAGCGTAGCTGGTGGAGGGGTTCAACAGCGCCTCCCTCAAACCCCCTCCAGCAGCCTTTCCTTCGCGATCCTGTCCTTCCACACGAGCGGGGCGAGCTGGTGGACATTGTTGCCCTCGCTATCCACCGCGACGGTGACGGGGAAGTCCTTCACCTCGAACTCGTAGATCGCTTCCATGCCAAGGTCAGCAAAGCCCACGACCTTGCTGCCCTTGATGGCGCGCGCCACCAGATAGGCCGCGCCGCCAACGGCCATGAGATAGGCGCTCTTGTGGTTGCGGATCGCCTCGACGGCCATCGGTCCGCGCTCTGCCTTGCCGACCATCGCCAGCAGGCCCTGCTCCAGCATCATCCGCGTGAACTTGTCCATGCGCGTCGCGGTGGTGGGGCCGGCGGGGCCGACCACTTCCTCGCCCACCGGATCGACCGGGCCGACATAATAAATGACGCGGCCGGCGAACTCGACCGGCAGGGGCTCGCCCTTGGCCAGCATGTCCTGAATGCGCTTGTGCGCGGCGTCGCGCCCGGTGAGCATCTTGCCGTTGAGTAGCAGCCGGTCGCCCTGCTTCCAGCTTTGCACGACCTCGGGCGTGAGCGCATCGAGATCGACGCGCATGGCTTCGGCACTTGGCGTCCAGTCCACCTTCGGCCATTCATCCAGTTGCGGCGCTTCGAGATAAGCGGGGCCGGAACCGTCCAGCGTGAAATGCGCGTGGCGCGTGGCAGCGCAATTGGGGATCATCGCCACGGGCTTGCCGGCTGCATGGCAAGGCGCGTCGAGGATCTTCACGTCGAGGATGGTGGCAAGGCCGCCGAGCCCCTGCGCGCCAATGCCGAGCGCATTCACCTTGTCGAAAATCTCGATCCGCAGCGCTTCCAGATCGTTCTGCGGGCCGCGCTCCTTGAGCGTGCTCATGTCGATCTGCTCCATCAGCGCTTTCTTGGCGAGGAGTACCGCATGTTCCGCCGTGCCGCCGATGCCGATGCCGAGCATGCCGGGCGGGCACCAGCCCGCGCCCATCTGCGGCACCATCTCCAGCACCCAGTCGACGATATTGTCGCTGGGGTTCATCATCTTGAACTTGGATTTGTTCTCCGAGCCGCCGCCCTTGGCGGCCACGTCCACATGCACATGGCGGCCCGGCACCATCTCCACATGCAGCACACAGGGCGTGTTGTCGCGCGTGTTGCGGCGGGTGAAGGCGGGATCGGCCAGCACGGAGGCGCGCAGCTTGTTCTCGGGATTGAGATAGGCGCGGCGCACGCCCTCATCCACGACTTCCTGCAGCGACTTCGACGTGTCGTCCAGCCGGCAATCCATGCCCCATTTCACGAACACGTTGACGATGCCGGTGTCCTGGCAGATCGGTCGGTGGCCTTCCGCGCACATGCGGCTGTTGGTGAGGATCTGCGCGATGGCGTCCTTCGCGGCCGGGCTCTGCTCCGCCTCATAGGCGGTGCCCAGCGCGCGGATATAATCCATCGGGTGATAATAGCTGATATATTGCAGCGCGTCGGCGACGCTTTCGATGAGATCGGCGGTCTTGATGGTGACGGTCATGGCGCTCGGCGGACTCCCGGCAAATGGCAAGGATGGGCAGACGGCCGGGCTATACCCCTTTGCCGAAGACAGGCAAGCGCCTGTGGGCGTTGCACTTCCGCCCGATCCGCGCGATACTGCCGCCCGGCCCCATGGGAGTGCTGTCGTGTAGGGGCCGCCTTTTGGGAGGGATGCTCACATGCTCCAGATCATCGGTTATATCGTTCTCGGCCTCATCGTCGGCATATTGGCGCGCTTCTTTTATCCCGGCGCGGTGGATATGGGCTGGATCATGACGATCCTGCTCGGCATTGTCGGCGGCATCGTGGGTGGCTTCGTCGCCGGCCTGGTGGACGGCAAGAGCGGCAATTTCCGGCCCGTGGGCCTGATCGGCTCCGTGCTGGGCGGCATGTTGCTGATCTTCATCGTCCGCATGTTCAGCTGATTTATGGGGCGGCGCTGGCGAAGAGGGGCAAGGCTGCCACTTCGTCAGCGCTGACTGACAGGCCGAACAGATCGGCCAGCGCGGTGCTATAATCCGCTGGGCCGGTCAGCTCGCGTTTCTCCGAGACGCTCCCGCGAACCTGCGTGAGCATCCGGTCCATCAGCGCCGTGAAGCCGTCTGGTAGCACGATGCTGGCGATATGCAGCGTGGTGAAGCGCGTGTCCGGCCGGGTCGCCGTCCAGTGGTTGGACAGTTCGAGGTCAATGGGCGAGACGGGCGCAAGATCGAAGGCATATTGCGGCTGCCACTCGTCCGTGAATAGAGCGCGTTCGTCCATGGCTGAGGGCGAACCTGCGCGTTCAAGCAGCCACTCCCCGGTCAGGTCGCCGGGCTGTCCGATGCGGCGCAGGCGGTGCCGTGCGCCATCCTCGGTCGCGGCGCTCGCGCCATCGCGCAGGGGCAGTGGCGGAGCGAAGCTGCCGCCGAAGCCCGCATCCGCGATCCAGGGTTCGCCGTCCAGCTCCAGAAGCAGCAGCATGTGCGTGCGCGGCGGAATCTCGCCGGGCGCGAGACGCATTTGCACGCGGGCGAGCAGGGGGCGGTTGGGCAGGCCGAGTGCGGCGAGCATGTCCGCAAGCAGGCGGTTCTGTTCGAAGCAATAGCCGCCCCGCCGGCGCGTCACCAGCTTGTCGAATACCGAGTCGCTGTCGATGCGGATCGGCCGCCGAAGGAGAATGTCGAGGTTCTCGAAAGCGATGGCGCGCCGATGCGCCGCCTGCACCCGCGCAAGGCCATCCGCATCCGGCGATGGCGGGGCATCGAGGCGCAAGCGCTCCAGATAGGCGGCGAGGCGATCAGGGGCTGACATGCGCTTTCCCTGCCATGGGTTGGCAGCGCGTTCAACGCTGGCTGGTCCTCAGGCGTCGATGCTCTCCAGCGCCTCGCTTGCTTCCATCCAGTTCTGCTCGGCTTCCTCGATGGCGCTTGCGAGTTGGGCGCGGCGCGTCATCAGTTCGGTCATGGTGCGCCCGGCTTCCTGCGGCCCGGCAGAGGCAGGATCGAACATGGCCCTGTCGATGCGCGAGCGTGTCGCGGTGAGGTCGGCCAGTATCTTCTCGGTCTTTTTCACGGCGGCCTGGAGGGCCTTGTAGCGCTCGCGAGCCTCGGCGGCGGCGCGCCGGTCGGCCTTGCGGTCGATCTTGCCGCCGCCCTCGCGCGGCGTGGCGGAGCCGCCCCGGCCCAGCACGAAGTCGGTATAATCCTCCAGGCTGCCGTCATAAGGCTGTGCCTGTCCGTCATCGACGAGCACGAGCCGGTCCGCGACCAGCTCGATCATGTGGCGGTCATGGCTGACGATCACTACCGCGCCCGAATAGCTGTTGAGCGCCTGCACCAGCGCCTCGCGCGAATCCACGTCGAGGTGGTTGGTCGGCTCGTCGAGGATGAGCAGATGCGGCGCATTGCGGGTGATGAGCGCCAGCGCCAGCCGTGCCCGCTCGCCGCCGGAAAGCGAGCCCACTTTCTGCGTCGCCCGGTCGCCCGAGAAGCCGAAGCGGCCAAGCTGCCCGCGCACCGCACCCGGCGTGGCACCTTTCATCTGGCGCGTCATGTGCTCCAGCGGCGTGTCGTCCACGTCTAGCTCCTCCACCTGATATTGAGTGAAGTAACCGACGTTCATCTTACCCGAGGCATTCATCGCGCCTTCCATGGGCGGCAATTGCGCGGCAAGCAGGCGAGCGAGGGTCGTCTTGCCGTTGCCGTTCTTGCCGAGCAGGGCAATGCGATCGTCCGGGTCGATCCGCAGGTTGAGGCGCTTGAGCACCGGCGTCTCGTTATAGCCCACCGCTGCCATATCCAGCGTGATGAGGGGTGGGCGCAGTGCCTCGGGATCGGGGAAGTCGAAGGATAGGCTGGGGTCTTCCATCATCGCCGCGATGGGCTGCATCCTCGCCAGCGCCTTGGCGCGGGACTGGGCCTGCTTGGCGGTGCTCGCGCGGGCGCTGTTGCGGGCGATGTAATCCTGGAGCTTGGCGCGCTGCGTCGCCTGCTTCTCCCGCGCGGCTTCCAGTTGCGCCAGCCGCTCCGCCCGCTGCCGCTCGAACGCATCATAGCCGCCCGGGTAGAGCGTCACCTTGCCGCCCTCCAGATGCAGGATATGATCGACGACATTGTTCAGCAGGTCGCGCTCATGGCTGATGACGAGCACGGTGCCGCGATAATCCTTGAGGAAATTCTCCAGCCAGAGCGTCGCTTCGAGGTCGAGGTGGTTGGAAGGCTCGTCAAGCAGCAGCAGGTCGGGTTCGGAGAAGAGCAGGGCGCCGAGTGCCACGCGCATCTTCCAGCCGCCCGAGAAGCTGTCGAGCGGACGGTTCTGCATCTCCTCGTCGAAGCCGAGGCCGGTGAGGATCCGCCCCGCGCGGGCCGGCGCGCTATAGGCATCGATGGCGATGAGGCGCTCATGCACGTCGCCCAGCCGGTCGGCGTCGGTGCAGGTCTCACTTTCGGCCAGCAGCGCGGCCCGTTCGGTATCGGCGGCGAGCACGGTGTCGAAGGGCGTGGCGGTGCCGCTCGGCGCTTCCTGTGCGATATAGCCCAGCCGCGTGTCTCGCGGCATGTCGACCGATCCGCCATCCGGCTCCATCTCGCCGATGATCGTCTTCATCAGCGTCGACTTGCCCGCGCCGTTCCGGCCGATCAGGCCGATGCGCGAGCGCGGCGGCAGCGCGGCGCTCGCGCGGTCGATGATGGTGCGGCCGCCTAGCCGCACGGTGATATCATTGATGCTCAGCATGGCGCGCCGTTAGCACAAGGATGGCCTATGTCGCTCCCCCTTTTCGCAAAGGGGCCGCAGGGCGCTTATGAACGCATCACTCTATTTGAACGGATTGAGCCGGGCCGCATAGCGATAGAGCCGGGGCGGCATCCAGTCGCGCAGGAAGTGATCGAGCTGAACGCGGCGATCTTCCCGATCGCCCATGCCCGGCCGCGTCTTGAATACGGTCGTACGTTCAGGGATCGTACCCAGCCCCTCCTCCTTCGCGGTGTAATAATAGGTCGCGATGGATCGTCGTGCGCGGTCAGGCGGACAGCGCACGGGGTCAGGCTGGCCATGGAAGCTGTCCAGCGATGTATTGAACACCACCGCGCGGCCAAGCAGCGGCGCGATACGATGATCGCAGGCCGACATCTTGCGATCCCACAGTTCCAGATGCCCGCCCCAATCCTCCTGCCAATCGTCATTGAGATAGACCAGCAGGTTGAGTCGCCGCTCCAGCTTCAACGGCTTATGCACGTTGAAATCGGTATGGACGCCCAGATGCCCGCCGCTCTTCGTCTCGTGCAGGCCCCCGCCGATATAATATGGATCGGGAATGAGCCCCTTGATGCCGGTCATCGCCTGGAGGAAGCGCAACATGGCCGGGCCGTTCAGCTCCGTGACCAGGTTCCGTAGCCTCCGACCAGGAATATCGCGCGGCGGGAACTGGAACTTGAACCGCTCCTGATCCCGGTCGAAGAAGGTCTTGCCGTCGCTAGCCGGAAATTCCGGGAGCAGGCCGCGCAGGAAATCGGCCGGCAGAAAATCTTCCATGACGATATGCGGGAAGGGCTCGGCATTCTGATAGCGCTCCGCGAGCGCCGCGCCGGCCGCTTTCGCGGCTTCCTCGTCAAAATGGATGTAGCCTTGCTGTTCGAGCGGCTCGAGAATCGCCATGGCCCACTACTTCCTGTCTGTTGTCTCCAGGCGTCCTATCAAAAAGCCGTCCATTGCGGAATGGATGCTCGTCGCGTCTGTCGCGCGCGCCATGCGCTAAAAATCCATAAGATTTATTATAGAGGCCGCGTTGGCGTTCTTGGAGGCAAAGAAAGGATCATCTTGCTTGCACGGGTCACTTCTGCGATACTTCTGACTGTACAAATCATCTGAACGAGTGATTTGACGCGATAAGTAGAACGTTACCAGGCAAGTCCTCATCACTGGTCATCAGCCAAGTTCGTGCTCGGCTGGAAAGTTGATTGAAATCGTTCGGAGAATCCGGATGAAGAAGGCAATTGGGCAATTTCTGCTGTCATCGAGGTTCCAGAGTTCTGTACTGGCTTCACCGCTGCGCTCGCTGGTCCGCGCCACGTCTGGCGTCTATAGCTACTCGCCGCAGTTCCTCAGCGATTTCCAGGTGATTGCCCGCCCGCATTATGCCTATTGCATGCTACGCGCGGCAGAGCTTGCGCGCAGGCTGAACATCGGGGCCATCTCGGCCATCGAGTTCGGCGTGGCCGGCGG
>Ga0160433_100516_pt1 | contig 17966 bp, 17 predicted proteins | sample HID1972K_E0MG_FD_108235 | JGI IMG/M metagenome (GOLD analysis project Ga0160433, IMG submission 108235) | Enriched pill bug-associated microbial communities from UW Madison campus, WI, USA - HID1972K_E0 MG | ecosystem: Host-associated > Arthropoda: Insects > Digestive system > Unclassified ... | reverse complement strand
GCTTCATCTAAGATAATCAGATTTTGATCAACCGCACCTCCGCGTACATAAAAACCGCTATTTCCCTCTCCACCTGAAATGACTCCAGGCAGAAGCTGGATCGTTTTTAATATATCCTTTTCTCCAAATAAAACGGGGACGCGTAAAATATCTTGTATCTGAAACTTATTAGTTCCCATAATGGCTGTGTTAAGAATATCTCTTGGTGAATCTGCATTTATCTGTACAGCATCCAATGTATTTCCAGCTTCCAGTAAAAATGAGAAGGAGGTATCCTTTTTTAAATCAAGATGTTGTATCTGACTGTCAAAACCAATAAAGGATACTTTTAAGTCATACTTTCCAGGATTTAATGTAATAGAAAAAAAACCATAGTCATTAGTAACTCCTACTTCTTTTCTTCCATCTACAGTTACTGAAGCACCAATTAGTGTTTCACCTGATGATGCATCTCGTATAGTTCCACTTATTGAATATTGCTTTTGAGCAAAAGATGAATTCAAAACGATTAAAACAAACCCAATTGCTAAAATATACTTAAAGACATTAGATGAAAAAAACATCATATTATTTAACTGTGACTCTGTTTAAAATCATTTAGAATATTCGCAACAATATCTTGAATTTGATTTTCATAATTTACTTTCACAACCCTATTACTATTTATCCAATCCCGAATGTGAACATCGTTTTCAGATTTAATATTTTTAATAACCGGAACACCCAATTCTTCCAAAGCAGCAGCATTTAAATGTTGTTCATATTGATTCTTCATCGGAATTACCAATAATTTTTTCTTTAAGAATAACGCTTCCGCAGGTGTTTCAAAGCCAGCACCGCACAAAACACCTGCAGAAGTTGCCATACTCCTAATAAAGCTCTCGTTGTCAATAGGCTGAACTTTCACATTCTTCTCATTGACAACACCATTATTATGTTTTGAATAAACATCCCATTTTACTTCAGGAAAACGTGCCAGGTACTTTATCAATAAACGATCATCGTAAGAGGGCAAGTAAACTGTATAATGGCCCTGATTGGAAACTTCTTGATCTCGGATTTGTTTGCGAATAACAGGAGTATAAAAATTAGGTGAATATGATTTAAAGTGAAAACCATAAGTTTTATTACTTGGAGCATAGTGCTCCAGAATAAATTTACCTACCCGATCAATCTCATCAGGCTTAGGTGCAAGACTATGAATAGCGGCTGCCTGATGACTTAAGCTGATACAATGTTTATCTTTTAGATTACACGCCCACGCCGATACGGGTTCAAAATCATTAATAGCCAGATCATATTCAATAACAGGACATGCATTTACTTCTTTAACGAATAAGCGAAATTTGGAGTTTACAAAAGTTCGCCATAAATCTACACCACCAGATTTACCGAAAATAAAGCTTAGTCCTTTTAAACGAAATTTAACATCAAATGGTAATTGAATATCAGCTTGCGTCCCACTTAATAAAATATCAACGTCAGCTATTTCTTTTAAACAAGGAACTACATCCATAGCTCTACAAAGATGACCATTTCCAGTTCCCTGTATGGCATATAGTATTTTCATTTTCTCTGTTTTGAATAAAGAAAACCTTAATAGGGAATTTTTATTTTTTTATAAACCTTAGCTAACAACCAAATTGGGCCTATCAGAAGAAACTTTACATCGGTCAGGAAAGAAGGTTTCTTTCCTTCAATCTTATGACCTATGAATTGCCCAATCCACGATAATACAAAAATAAACAAGCATACAAGCCACATTGCCGGGCCGCCGGCTTGTTCCCAGTACTCCAATTGAACAATAAAATAACTAAATAGCCCTATTATGAATAGCATTCCATATGACAGCGTCGGAGAAAGCTTCATATAATAGAAAATAGAAAAAGCAATAAGAAAAGAGGCCCAATTTATAAATCCATTATATTTACCTAAAAACGAAATATATGGAAAGGGAATACTCCAGATCAATCCAAAAATACTAAATACGATCAGAGGAACACAAATCCAATGAATTAAAATGTTAACAGAATTATGATGACTATCTGCATACTGCAAAAATAGCTGATCAATTTTACTTAATTTAACATTCTGATTCTTTCCTGGGTTCATCATGTACTACTTTGCAAACGAGACAGAACGTGTTTCCCGAATTACCGTTACTTTAATCTGGCCTGGATAGGTCATTTCAGTCTGAATACGATTGGAGATATCAGCTGCTAAAATTTCAGATTGTGCATCCGTAATTTTTTCACTCTCAACAACTACCCGTAACTCACGACCAGCCTGAATTGCAAAAGTTTTTTCGACTCCGGGATAAGATAAAGCCAAAGATTCCAAATCTTTCAATCGTTTTATATAGCTTTCTACCACTTCCCTTCTCGCTCCGGGTCTTGCTCCTGATATTGCGTCGCAGGCCTGTACAATTGGTGAAATCATAGAAGTCATTTCTATCTCATCATGGTGAGCTCCAATAGCATTACATACCTCGGGATGCTCCTTATATTTTTCAGCAAGCTGCATTCCCAAAAGAGCGTGTGGCAACTCTGGATTATCATCAGGAACCTTTCCTATATCATGAAGCAAACCAGCACGTTTTGCCATTTTAACATTCAGGCCAAGCTCTGCAGCCATGGTAGCACAGAAATTAGCTACCTCACGGGAGTGTTGCAATAAATTTTGGCCATATGACGAACGATAACGCATACGTCCTACCATTCTTATTAATTCAGGATGCAATCCATGAATTCCTAAATCAATAACAGTACGCTCTCCAATCTCTACGATTTCATCATCAATTAATTTCTTTGTTTTCGCAACGACTTCCTCAATACGTGCAGGGTGGATCCGGCCATCTGTAACCAATCTATGTAATGCCAAACGAGCTATTTCACGACGAATAGGATCAAACCCTGATAAAATTATTGCCTCAGGCGTATCATCTACAATAATCTCTATTCCTGTTGCAGCTTCTAAAGCACGTATATTTCTACCTTCTCTTCCAATAACCCTTCCTTTTATTTCATCACTTTCAATGTGAAATATCGAAACAGTATTTTCGATCGCACTTTCTGTTGCCTGCCTTTGTATGGTTTGAATAACAATTTTCTTAGCCTCTTTACTTGCGGTAAGCTTAGCCTCTGCAACAATATCTTTTATCTGACTAAGTGCTTTTGTACGGGCTTCTTCTCTCAAGTTATCAATTAATTGATTTTTAGCCTCTTCTGCAGATAATCCGGCGATAGACTCTAATTGAGTTATTTGTTGCTTTTTTAAGTGCTCAACTTCCTCTTGTTTTTTCTCGTTCAAATCAACAAGCCTATCCAAACTCTTGCGTTGATTTTCCAATTCCTGCGATTCACGATTAATTTTTTCTAAACGCTGGTTAACAGACTGTTCTTTCTGACGCAGGTTATTTTCACGTTGGTTTAGCGTATTATTTCTTTGATTAACTTCCTTCTCATGTTCTGACTTTAATTGTAGAAATTTCTCTTTCGCTTCAAGTAATTTATTTTTCTTTAAATGTTCGGCATCTTGTTCTGCCTCCTTTAATATCTTTTTTGCTTTGTTTTGAACTGCAATTTCTTGCTTTTTAAATACATTTCGCAGAAGATAGCGACCAAAGGCAACTCCCACTATAAGTCCAATAATAATGTATAATATTGATTCCATATTTGTTTTATATTAAATAAATGAGTTCTTAATCCTGTTTAAAAACTCAAAGTCTTAATTTATAATTGTAAAAAAAAACCGCAGTAAACAACGGGCTTCATGTATTATAAACTTCATCTATACAGGATTTGCGTTTTGATCATTTCTAGATGGAAACCAAATAGAATACATCTATTTCACGCATGTAATATTGAAGCGTTAAGTTTAAAATAGTGAAACCCACATTTAACTGCGGCTAAACTTTATGGCTCTATTTTAAAGAACGATTATTCGCTAAAAAAACTTGCAAGCAACTCATCCAATTGATGTACTTTTTTGGCAACATCCTTGTCCTCGTGTTTAGATGCGTCTTCTGCTTTCAATGTAGCTGTGGCGTAATGCAACACACACATGGAAAGCAAATCTTGCTTATCACGGACCGCATAATTTTCTTGAAACTCTTTCATGCGATCATTTATTAGCTTTGCAGCTCTTCTTATAATCTCTTCTTCCTCAGTTGTGATCCGAAGAGGATAAATCCGATCTGCAATATTTATTTTTATGGAAATCTCTCCCATTTTTTGAGCCCTGTTTGCCGGCAATCGCCGTCTTTATTTTAGTAACAAAATACACTTGTCAATTTCACGCACAAAATCGTCAATTTTTTGCTTTATGCCAAGATTTTTTTCATTTATTAATTCTGCACTCTCAGTCAGTCCTTCCAGAGATCTTGCAATCGCCAGCGTTTTTACCTTTTCCTCTAAGTTCTTAACTTTTTCAGAACTTGTTTCAATAGCTACTTTTAATGATTGATTCTCAAGCTTTAATAAATCATTCTCTTCCTGTAATGTAACACATAAGTCAATGATTCTTGTTGATCGATCAACTATACGGTTTAATTGTGCAGAAACAGTTGGCATGTTTTTTAATTTTATTTTCTTATTTCAGCTTTAAGTTCTGTCTCAAAGTTAAGGATAAATTTTTGAATCAGTGAATCAATTTGTTTATCTGTTAAGGTTTTTTCTTCGTCTTGAAATATGAAGCTTAAGGCATAAGATTTTTTATTCGCAGGTAATTTATCCCCTTGATAAACATCAAAAACATTGACTTCACGAAGTATTTTTCGTTCCGTTTTTTCAGCTATGGCTTTTAATGATGAGAATGAAACATTCTTATCAACCAAAATAGCTAGATCCCTTCGAATAGATGGGAACTTTGACACTTCCTTATAAACAATTTTATTTTTACTAACTGCTTTTACAAGTAAATCCCAATTAAAATCTGCATAAAAAACCTCACCTTGAACATCGGTCATCTTTAGCTCTCTTTTATCTACCGAGCCGAAATTTACAAAAATCTGTTCTCCTCGAAAATAGGTCAATCCATAAGAAAAATTGGCATTTTCTACATCTCTTACTTGTAGGTTTTTCAAATTCAAACGATATAATAAACCATCAACAATACCTTTTAATTCAAAGAAAGAAACTTTATTATGTGAATTATTCCATTGTTCTGGTTCTAAATCCCCTGTTAACAAAATTCCTAAGCGCTTATTCTCTTTATAACCTTTTTCCGTTTTGAAATAAATATTACCAAATTCAAAAAGTCTTAAATTAGGGTATTTCCTTTTTTGATTATAAGCTATAACCTCCAGACCGGAAAACAATAAATTTTGGCGCATGGTATCTAAATCGCTACTTAAAGGATTTAAGATCCGAACAGCTTGTTCAGGTTGATCTACATACGCAATTTTAGTTAATGAATTATTTAAAATCTCATGAAAGCCATTTCCAATCAATAGATCAGAAATCTGGTTTTGAATTAATTCTTTGTCCGGCTTTGGCGAAGTATTTAAAGAAGCCTTTATTTGCTTTTTGATCTCAATGTTGTTATATCCGTAAATACGCAACACTTCTTCAATAATATCAACCTCTCTTGTAACATCAACCCGGTATGGAGGAACTTCCGTTTCTAAAACGTCACCGCTATCTGAAAGAACCTTAACATCCAGCGATTCAATAATCGATTTAATTTCTTCCTTCGAAATCTCCTTACCGATCAGCTTCTGCACATTTCTATATGAAACAGAAACTTTAAAAGGCTCAATCGGTTTTGGATAAATATCTGAAATTCCACCGATAATCGAACCTCCCGCAATTTCCAAAATTAATTTTGCTGCTCTTTGTAAAGCAAAAACTGTGATATCAGGATCTGTTCCTCTTTCAAATCGAAAAGAAGCATCTGTTTTTAACCCATGATGTTTAGAAGTTTTACGAACCGAAACAGCATTGAAATATGCACTTTCTAAAAACACACGGGAAGTAGTTTCTGTAATGTCGGACGAATTGCCCCCAAAAACACCCGCAATACATAAACCTTTTTCATTATCACAAATCATCAGATCTTTGGAACTTAATTTTCTTTCAACATCATCCAACGTTGTAAAGGTAGTTCCACCTGCCAGATTTTTTACAATAACCGTCTCTCCTTCAATTTTATCAGCATCAAAGGCATGAAGTGGTTGTCCAAGCTCATGTAAAACATAATTCGTAATGTCAACAATATTATTAATCGGCCGGACTCCAATATTCACCAATCGCTCCATCAACCATTCCGGGGAGTCTTTTACCGTAATAGCTTCAATTGTTAATGAACTGTAACGGGGACAGTCGTCTTTATTTTCAATAGTAACATTTATTGGATTATCACTATCATTTATTGGAACGTTCGAAACCTCAGGTAACAGAAGCTCTCTACCTAAAAAGGCAGCCACATCCCGTGCAACACCTAAATGAGATGCTGCATCTGAACGATTAGGAGTCAAACCAATTTCAAAAACTGAATCATTCTGCAAATTAAAATAATCTTTGGCTGCTTTACCTACTTTGGCATCTTCGGGTAATACCAGAATACCATCATGAGATTTTCCTAACCCAATCTCATCCTCTGCGCAAATCATCCCTTCTGAAAGCTCACCACGAATTTTAGATTTTTTAATCTTAAAAGGTTCTCCTTCTAATGGAAAAACAGTAGTACCAACTCCTGCCAGAATAACTTTTTGACCTTTAGCAACATTGGGAGCACCGCAAACTACCTGTAGAGGATCGCTATTCCCGATATCTACCGTCGTTACACGTAAGCGATCGGCATTCGGATGTTGCTCACAACTTAAAACTTCGGCGATAACCAAACCCTCTAATCCACCGGGTACGCCCTGTACTTCTTCAATGTCTTCTACCTCTAATCCTATATTCGTTAATATGATTGATAGTTCTTCAGGTGATTTATCTAATTTTAAAAAATCTTTCAGCCAATTATATGATATTTTCATTCGAATGATTTGCTATTTACAATTCATACAAAGATATGAATTAGCATGAAGTTTGCCGAATTTACATATCGCCTTCATCAGAAAAACTGTAATAAGTATCATTAGAGATGATGAGATGATCTAAAACACGGATATCCAGAAGTTTACCGCCCTCGAGTATCTTTTTAGTCAGAGCCCGATCCTGATCGCTTGGCCTTAAATTACCAGAAGGGTGATTATGACTTAAAATAATCGACGTTGCTTTATGTCGCAACGCAGTTTCAAATACTAACTTAGCATCAACTACCGTTCCGGCTCTCCCTCCTTTACTTATCAATTGCTTACTTTGAAGTCGATTCGCCTGATTTAATAATAAAATCCAAAATTCTTCATGGTTCAAATCAGCATACTGCGATTTCATTACTTCAAAAGCGTCCCGACTGCTTATAATTTGTTTTTTAACCCCTTCCGCAGTTTCTTTTCTTCTGCGTCCCAGCTCCAAAGCAGCAACGATGGTAACAGCCTTCGCCACACCAATGCCTTTAAAAACACATAAATCCTCAACCAGTAATGTTGCCAGTTGATTTAAATCATTTTTATTTTCATTTAATATTCGCCTGCTTAACTCCACAGCCGATTCATTGCGGGAACCACTCCCAATCAAAATTGCAATTAGCTCGGCATCACTTAATGCCCGTCTACCTTGAAGCAACAATTTTTCCCGCGGTCTATCCTCCTCAGCCCATTGACTAATAGCGATATGATGTTTATAAGATATTTCCATGAAATGAAAATTAACTTTTACAAGGGATATAAAAGAATACAAGTCGCCTTTACTAGAAAAATTGGCATTCCTCTTCATTTCCCAACTGCCATTAAGGAAAAAATAATCGCTATTGTTTATCATATTTTTTATATTCACCGCAAAAACACTTTACTCTATGAAAAAAGCAACAATATTGTTTCTTATTGCTCTAACAGCAATTGCATGTGCAAGCACTTTAAAAAGCAAAAATGAACCCAAATGGATCTCATTATTTAATGGCAAAGATTTAAATGATTGGACGGTCAAGATTAGCAAACACGAATTAAATGACAACTTTGCCAATACTTTCCGTGTTGAAAATGGTGTAATGAAAGTTTCTTATGACGGATATAAAACCTTTGATGAGCAATATGGCCATATCTTTTATAAAAAACCATTCTCAGCTTACATGCTAAGAGTCGAGTACCGGTTTACGGGCGATCAGATTGATGGCGGACCTGGCTGGGCCTATCGTAACAGTGGTGCGATGTTACATTGTCAGGATCCAAAAACAATGTTAAAGGATCAGGATTACCCTATTTCCATAGAAGGCCAAATGTTAGGTGGTGATGGAACAAATGAACGTAGTACAGGTAATTTATGTACTCCGGGTACTAATGTTGAAATCGACGGAAAACTATATACTCCTCATTGTATAAATTCAAGTAGCAAAACCTACCACGGAGATCAATGGGTTCGTGCAGAATTTCTTGTGTTGGGAGATTCAGTTATTCATCACATTATTGAAGGCGATACTGTATTGACATATCAAAAACCGCAAATTGGTGGCGGAAACGTGTCCAATTACGACCCGAATGTAAAACAGGATGGAAAAGCACTCAAATCGGGTTATATATCTTTACAAAGTGAAAGCCATCCAGTCGAATTCAGAAAAGTAGAACTACTCGACTTAGAGCCTTATGTCAATAATAAAGCTAAACTAGCCGAAATACTTGCGAAGATAGCTAAAGAGAAAAAGGACTAACACAAAAAGGGTTACCGCAATGGTAACCCTTTTCTGAAAACCAAAAAGGTTTTAAATATTATGATAAAGCGTTAACGAACTTAGTTAACTTCGATTTGTTGTTGGATGCTTTTTTCTTATGAATAACATTTTTCTTTGCAAGACGATCAATCATCGAAACTACTTGAGGTAGTTGTGATGCTGCTTCTTCCTTAGAAGTAGTTGAACGCAATTTCTTAATTGCATTACGAGTTGTTTTCGCTTGGTAACGATTTCTTAAGCGCTTCGCAGCGTTTGCTCTAATTCTTTTTATCGCTGATTTATGATTTGCCATTGTTTTTAGCTTTTATTCCTTTTATGTTTTTCGGACTGCAAATGTAGCACAAACATTTTTAATTATCAAGCTTTTTAGAAAATTATCCAACCAGATTAGCAGTCCAAAACACAATTAGGTATAAATAAAATTACTTTCTAATTTTATTTATATGCGATGGATTGTATACCTAAGTTTAGCACTTTGTCTGACCGTTCTGCTTTGCTCATGGGGCTTTCATGCACACCGAATCATAAATAAATCAGCCGTATTTACCTTGCCGGCACCTTTAGCCGGTTTTTATAAAACGCATGTCAATTATATAAGTGAGCATGCTGTTGATCCGGATAAAAGACGATATGCCGACCCGCAGGAAGGTGAGCGCCATTTTATCGACATGGATGCCTATGGTAATAATCCTTTCGATAGTATACCTCAACGCTGGCAAGATGCCATCGATAAAATAACCATCGATACATTAAAAGCTCATGGCATTTTGCCTTGGCAAATATATTTCAGTTATACACAACTCGTCAATGCCTTTAAAGAAAAAAACATCAAACGTATCTTGCGTATTTCTGCAGATTTAGGTCATTACATTGCCGACGCTCATTCACCATTACACACTACTAAAAATTACAATGGTCAATTAACGGGACAAGAAGGTATTCATGCCTTTTGGGAAAGTCGCTTACCAGAACTCTATGCAAATGGCTATAACTTTTTCGTAGGTAGGGCACAATATATTGATGCACCTCTCTCAAAAGCCTGGAAAATCATTGAGCACAGCTTTTCGCTTACTGATTCAATCCTCCGAATTGAAAGGCAATTAAGTAAAGAATTTTCACCAGATCAAAAATACATCTTCGAAAACCGCAACAACATTTTAACACGAACCCATTCCAAACCATACTCGAAAGCCTACCATCTGGCTCTAAGTGGCATGGTTGAAAGACAAATGCAATCATCCATTATTACGTTAGGCAGTTTTTGGTACAGCGCGTGGGTAGATGCCGGACAGCCTTCTCTGTAAAGAAGTCTTTACCCAATGATATTCTCATGGAAGTTCTCTTCTTATTCTTACTTTTGGCGATTAATTTTCGAATCCTATGAAAAGACTTGTACTTCTAACATTCACGATTTCATTCTATTTTCCGCTTGTTCTTTTTGCACAGACACAATTATCAGATACAGCAAGAAATCCCTTAAATGAGGTGATTATCAATGAAAACCGCCTTCAAATTCCATTTGCAAAACAAAACAGAAATATCTACATTCTCGATAAAGGTCAGATTGATCATCTTCCGGTGCAATCTGTAAATGAGCTATTAGGCTATATTACAGGCGTTGATGTCAGACAGCGGGGCCCTTGGGGATCTCAAACTGATATTAGCATTGACGGAGGCACGTTCGAACAAACAACCATTCTGGTAAACGGAGTAAAAATGAATGATCCTCAAACTGGTCACAATTCCATGAACCTTCCTATCTCAGTGAATTCAATTGAGAGAATAGAAGTATTACGGGGATCCGCTGCAAGAATCTATGGTGTAAACAGCCTGACCGGAGCAATCAATATTGTAACAATAAAACCAGATAAGACAGGTATTGAAGTTCAATTAGATGGAGGCTCTAATTTTAAAGATAACGAGGAAAACCCGGACAAAATATATACTTCAAAAGGAATTCAGTTAGCTGGCAGCTATGCTACCGACAAACAAAATCACTTACTAGCCGGCAGCATTCAAAGCGGCTCCGGACATCGCTATAACACCGCTTTTAAAAATCATAAGTTATTTTATCAGGGAAATTTAGATATCAATCCATACAATCGGGTTTCCGTCATGGCTGGTTATGTATACAATAATTTTGGAGCGAACGGATTTTATGCAGCTCCGATTGATAAAGAATCACTCGAGATTATTCAAACGGGCATGGCAACCATTAGTTATAAATCGCAGCTAACTGATAAATTAAGTTTAGAACCCCGTATAAACTATCGTTATAATTATGACGATTATCGGTTCTACCGCCAGGACTTATCCAAATCAAGAAATCAACATTATACGCATGTTGTCAGTCCGGAGGTCAATATAAATTACAGAACCGCGTATGGAGATTTCGGCCTTGGCGCAGAAGCACGTTTCGATAAAATTAACAGTTCGAATGTAGGTGATCATACACGTAATAATGCAGGACTGTATGCAGAATTTCGTACTGAAGAAATAAAAAACTTCCAAATCAATGCAGGCGCATACGTAAATTATAATAGTGCTTTTGGTTGGCGCGTCTATCCAGGACTTGATTTGGGATATAATTTAACTGAAACTTTCAAAATTTATATAAACAGCGGTACCGGACAAAGAATTCCCTCTTTAACGGATCTGTATTATGATACCCCGGGAAACATTGGAAATGAAGCCCTTGAACCAGAAAATGCATGGTATATAGAAGGAGGATTAAAATATAACACGGGTAAACTTTGGATGAACGCAAGCTACTTTCATAGAAAAATTGATGATTTTATCGATTGGGTCAGAAGCGACGAACAACAGCCATGGCGTTCCGAAAACTTTCTTTCAAACACCGTTAATGGATTGACCGTCAGTGCCGATTATCATCTTTCTGAAAATAACGGATGGAATCTGCTAACCGGATTGTCCTATACCTATCTAAATGCATCTCTAGATCAAAAAGAGCAAAATAACTTTATATCAAAATATGCTTTAGAAAGCTTAAGACATCAGTTAATAGCAAAGGTTATTGCCAGCTATAGAGGATTTAATATAACTGTAACGGAGCGGTTTCAGGAACGCCTTAATTACAAAAGCTATTTTTTAACCGATATGCGTCTAGCTTATCAGTATAAAAACTATGGCATCTTCACAAATGCAACCAATCTATTTGATACACAATATATAGAAGTTGCTGCCGCTCCCATGCCTGGTCGTTGGTTCAGCCTTGGATTAAGGGTTGGAATCTAAATAAAAATCCAAAGCAGCTTTAATCGCATCTTCTTCAAGGTAATGGTTAAAGCTGCACTTTCCTATTTCAGTTAACAAAGCGAAGCCTATCTTACCATCGTTATTCTTTTTATCATTCTTCATGATTTTGATTAACTCGGTGAATGTTGCCGGTTTCAAATTATAATCAGGAAAAATACTCCTGACTGATTCAACGATTTCATTGAGTTGATTTGCTTCCAACCCGTTGTGTAAATGTGAAAGGTAAGCTTCACAGATCATCCCAATCGCAATTGCTTCACCATGAAGTAATGGTTTCTTATCATGATCCAGCGAATACGTCTCAACAGCATGCCCGATTGTATGACCAAAATTTAAAATCTTACGTAAACCCCTTTCCTTTGGATCCTGAGTAACCACTTCATTTTTAATTTCAACTGACCGGTGAATCAATTTTTCATTAGGATTATCAAAATTAAAGTCCTTCAGCTCCTGATAATAATCGGCATCAAAGATAAATGCATGCTTAATCATCTCAGCATATCCTGATACCAACTGCCTTCTATTAAGGGTTTTTAGAAAATCCACGTTAATAAAAACGGCTTCTGGTTGTGTAAAAGTTCCAATGATATTCTTTACGGTATCCATATCAATCCCCGTCTTCCCACCAATAGAAGCATCCACCTGAGATAATAGTGTCGTAGGTATTTGAATAAAATCAATTCCCCGCTTATATGTTGACGCAGCAAATCCTCCCATATCAGTTACTACTCCTCCTCCCAGGTTAATCAATAAGGAGTTTCGTTCCGCGCCAAAATCCAGGAGCATTTTCCAGATTCCAATACAAAAATCGATGTTCTTATTCTCCTCTCCCGGATCAACTTCAATAAGGTCATATGACAAATCAACCGGCAATACCGAAGTAAGAAGCGGCAGACAAAATTCATCGGTATTCCGATCAGTCAATATAAATATGTTGGAGTAAGATTTATCTTTAATAAACTTGACTAAGCTTTCAAATCTTTTTTCAAAAAATACTGAATAACCTATACTATCTATTTTTTTCATTTTAATTCAACTAACGAATGTTTTGGATTTATTGGAACTAAACAACTTTTATTTTCTGTCCTTCAAATTCAACGACGGTTCCTGGTCTGACTTTAAAACGTTTCCTTAACTCCACTTCCCCATCACAAAGCACCATTCCTTCAGAAACAACCGCTTGTGCCATTCCTCCATTTTCTACCAATCCCGTTGCTTTTAACAAAGAAATCAAAGGAATATATTCCGTTTCAATTTTAAATTCAATCATAGCGACGAAGTTACAGCAAATCTGTAAAAATCGGGTAATATATCATGTGAATCTGTTTTTTTATGTATTGGTCAGGAAATTCAAATCGATTTATTTCTACATTTGCATCATGCAAACAAAACTCACTGCAGACGTGAAGAACAACAAAAAAGTACTTTCATTTGAAAATACTGAAATCGCGTTTAAAAGCAAATCAAATGCTGATCTTAATCGGGCATATTGGCTATTTAAACTTATATCAAGCAACTTCCTGGTAAAAGTAGGAAGCCCGATAACCAACCTGGCTTTAAATATCGGATTACCAATTCAAGGTCTTATTAAAAAGACTATTTTCAGTCAATTCTGTGGCGGGCAAACCATTGCAGATTGCAACTCGGCTATCCAACATCTTTCATCCTATCATGTCCATACCATTTTAGATTATTCAGTTGAAGGCGAAGAAACAGAAGCCGTTTTTGATGCCACTTGTGAAGAAATTTTAAAAACAGTCCATCGCGCGCAAAATGACGAGTCTATTCCATTTTCTGTTTTTAAACCTACAGGATTAGGAAGACTTGAATTATTTGAAAAGATCAATGCAAATGAAGAATTAAGCAAAAGTGAAGAACAGGAATTCGAACGTGTAAAGCTGCGCACAGACCGAATTTGTAAAGCTTGTTTCAATGCTGACCTTCATGTCTTAATCGATGCAGAACATTCCTGGATTCAGGATGTAATTGATGATCTGGCCCGTGAAATGATGCAAAAATACAATCAAGAAAAAGCAATTGTATTTAATACTTATCAGTTATACCGTCATGACAAACTCTCCTCTTTAAAAGCTGATTTTTATTTTGCTGAGACAGATGGATTCTATTTAGGTGCAAAACTCGTTAGAGGCGCTTATATGGAGATTGAACGCGAGCGTGCAAAGGAAAAAGGCTACTCATCACCTATTCAACCTAATAAAGAAGCATCCGATAGAGATTACAATGCAGCAGTATTGTTCTGTCTTGACCATTTGGATCGAATCGCTTTTATGGCCGGCACACATAATGAAGAAAGCTCCCGACTTTTGGCGGTTGAAATGGATAAAAGAAACATCGCCCATAACCATCCGGGTATTTATTTTGCCCAGCTTCTCGGTATGAGTGATAACTTAAGTTTTAATTTAGCCGCATCCGGTTACAATGTTGCTAAATATATGCCCTACGGACCGGTTGCTGCCGTTATGCCCTATTTAATGAGGAGGGCACAAGAAAACACATCTGTTGCCGGACAAACCGGAAGAGAGCTAAGTCTGATCATTAAAGAGAAAAAAAGACGCAGGAAGCAATCCAGATAACCTATAAATTAAAGACCCAACCGTTGAACCAATTCTTTTAATGTTTCAGGTTGGGTTACCAATGCTGTTTGGAGACCAAGCTTTTTTGCAGTGACCAAATGTTGCGGACTATCATCTATAAACAAGGTGTTCTCCGGTATTAGTTGATGTTCATTTATAACAAATTCGAAGATATCTGCATTTGGCTTCCTCATACCCATTAGATGAGAGTAATAATCTTTCTCAAAAAAACCTGAATTATCCGAAAGGCCAAAATCTCTTTTCAAATAATCCATGATATAGTTGTAGTGAATTTCGTTGTTATTACTCAGGAGGAATGTTCTATATTTTGATTTCATTTCAAGTAATACATCATGGTTTCCTTCCGGTATTCCAACTAACAATGCATTCCATGCTTTTATAATTTTTTCATCGTTCAAGTCACCTTTACCGGAAATCCTTCTTACACCATCACAAAATTCAGCAGCAGATATTTTTCCTATATCCAATGAATCAAACAATTCGTTTTGTACCTTATGAGAGAAGAAGGAAGCAGTATCCTGAATCCCAAGCGCTTGAAAAGCTTTCTCTGACCGAAGGAAATCAATCTCGAAAATTACATTTCCATAGTCAAAAATGATATTATCTATATTTTGCATATTTTTTTCAAATTCTAAATGCAAATATGTACATTTGCCATCGCAAAACCCAATAAGTATTGCCGCGCCTATAGCTCAGTTGGTTAGAGTAGAAGACTCATAATCTTTTGGTCCCTGGTTCGAGCCCAGGTGGGCGCACTGAAAAACCCTGTAAGTTTCTGACTTACAGGGTTTTATTTTTACCTAGGGGCTAAAAAGGGGGCGGCTTTGTAACAACTATTCCCTTTATAATTCCGTATTCGACTCTATTTGTCTATCTATAATATTAATATAAAATTCCAGATAAGACTGTTCACCTTATTATTCTTATCTGAGCTCATTCATATACTAAAAGATTCTTTAGACTCTCTAAACATTTCTCGTGAAATTCTATCGACTTTAAGCTAAAACTTTGTATACTCTGTATTATTCTTTATTAAAGCTATATTTAACGATATAAACTCGAAAGAATCATGACTTCATTAGGAATATATCTTGCCAAGAAATCGGTAAACAGAGCAATGGTTTCTAGACGAACGGGAATCAGTCAAGCTCGATTATCTCAATTGACTTCCAACCAATCAACCAAACTGCGAGCAGATGAATTATATATGATTGCTTTGGCGATTGATAATGACCCTGGAGAGATGCTGAAAGAAGTATATAATGATTTAAAACTGAAGAACTAAATATCAAAATATATGCTACAAAATAATCCGGCACTCAAATCGCTCATTAATAGCCTTTGGAATACCCTATGGAGTGGTGGCATTTCAAATCCCATTACAGCTATCGAACAGATCACTTATTTGCTTTTTATGAAGCGAATAGATCAGATGGAATCAAAGAAAAAGGGAAGTGCAAATAGTGGATCCAGATTTACTGGGACTTACAAACCTTATGTCGATGAATCACTTTATCAGATAACCAATAAAATGAGCGAAGCCGATGCGAAAGAAGTGGATAAATCTTTAAAAGAAGCTTTAAAACCAAGACCAAATGAAGAATTGCGTTGGAGAAATTTCAAAGATATTACTCCAAATGAAAAAATGCTTGAACATGTTCGTTACAATGTTTTCCCATTTGTCAAAATGCTAAATGGGGACAGTTCTCGGTTCACCAAGAACATGGCTAACGCAGTTTTCATTATTGAAAAGCCAAACCTATTAGCAGAAGTTATCAATAAAATTGACGAGATATTTATTGAAATAGAAAAAGATGCTGATAAAGGGGGCCATGCCTTTCAAGATATTCAAGGTGATGTATATGAAATGCTGTTGAGTGAAATTGCACAGGCAGGGAAAAATGGGCAATTTAGAACACCACGGCATATTATCAAATTGATGGCAGAATTAGTTGAGCCACAACTAGGAGATAAAATTGCGGATCCTGCATGCGGTACAGCAGGCTTTCTATTAGGGGCTTATCAATATATCCTCACTGACTTAGCTCGCAAAAAAAACAAGCAAAAGTTAGAAAAAGACGAGGATGGGTTTGATAGAGGAGCAACTTCGTCCGTTTTAGATAAAAAGAAAAAGAACATTTTAGATGAAAGTTTCTACGGCTTTGATATCGATATTACAATGGTTCGATTAGGACTCATGAACTTAATTATGCACGGAATCGACAATCCAAAAATTGAATATAAAGATTCCTTGAGTAAAAATTATAATGAAACAGGGGAATATAATATTATACTTGCCAATCCTCCGTTTACAGGGAAAATTGATAAAGAGGGGATAAATAAAAGTATACGGATTGATAGTTCATCTACCGAGCTTTTATTCTTAGATCGAATTTCATCTTTGCTTTGTGAAAATGGAAAAGCGGCAGTAATAATTCCTGAAGGTGTATTATTTGGAAGTTCCAATGCACATAAAAAAACGAGAGAGATCATTCTGAAAGACAACCACCTAGATGCTGTTATTTCTCTTCCAGAAGGAGCATTTAAACCTTACACGGCGGTAAAAACATCTATTTTGGTCTTTACTAAGATAAACGAAAAAAGTAAAGTATGGAATACCGATAAAGTCTGGTTTTACGAATTAAAAAGTGATGGGTATTCTTTAGATGATAATAGGAGGAGATTGAAAGACTTTCCTTTACCTGACACAAAGCTGGCTTTTAAAAAGCGAGAAAAGACCAGAACCATAGACCGGAAGACATACTTTTTCGTTCCTCTTGAGGAAATTCAAAAAAACGACTTAGATCTCAGTTATAATCGGTACAAAGAATTATGTCTACGAAGAACAAACATACGAGCCACCTAGAGACATTCTAGCCAAGTTGATGAAGCTAGAAATGGGAATATTAAAAGATATGGAAGAATTAAATAGTTTAATTGGATGAAAACCGAAAAATTCGTATCACTATTTAAGTTTACTCCAAAATCAAAAGTAAAAGCTGGTGAAGGTTTAGATGAAGGAAATTTTCCTTTTTATACTTCCAGTGCAATCCTTAAAAAAAGAATTAATAAAGCTCAGGTTTTTGATGAAGCTTTAATTTTTGGCACTGGGGGAAGCGCAAGCATTCATTTCTCTAGTGAGCCTTTTGCAACATCTGCCGATTGTATAGTGGCTATAAAGGAAAATGATAGCTTAAACACAAAATATGTCTATTACTATCTATTTGGCAACATACATCTTTTAGAGAGAGGGTTTAAAGGAGCAGGATTAAAACACCTATCAAAAAAGTACATTGAAAACTT